>MWVX01000249.1_pt1 | contig 15824 bp, 16 predicted proteins | sample 1047311 | NCBI WGS metagenome assembly MWVX01 (sample SAMN06349984, study PRJNA376086) | soil metagenome | isolation source: MtG-4 sample Antarctic (ecotone) soil | place: Antarctica | collected 2015-01-13 | reverse complement strand
GTAGAGATAACCAACAAACTCAACAACAGACCTAGAAAATTGCTGGGATACAAAACTCCACTACAAGTTTTTATGGCTAATTTTAAACCCAATTAATTAACTGTTGCACTTACAACTTGAATCTGCCTTATCTATCATCCTGCCTACTGGCGGGATTTTTTTTATCTTATTTTTGAAAGAGGTAGTTGATAGTTATTTGTACTTCGTACTTCGAATTTACTACTTCATGCTTCGTACTTCAACCTCCAACTTCTAACTTCGTATTTCTGATTTCATACTTCATACTTCTAACTTCTTACTTCGAAATATGTCTCCAATAGGTGTTTTTGATTCCGGTTTTGGCGGCCTAACGGTCCTACGGGAATTTGTGGATCGTTTGCCTGCTTACGATTATTTGTATTTAGGTGATAATGGACGTACACCCTATGGCACCCGTTCATACGAAACAGTGTATCGCTACACGCTGGAATGTGTAAAATGGATGCTTCAGCAAAATTGCCCACTGGTTATTTTAGCCTGCAATACTGCATCAGCAAAAGCTTTGCGCAGCATACAACAAAACGACCTTAAAAAATTATCTTTAACTGCAAGGTTATTAGGCGTTATCAGGCCAACTACAGAAGTTATTGGGAATTATACAGTGAGTAACCAAATTGGAATTTTAGCAACTAATGGAACAGTTCAATCAGAATCCTATCTTATTGAAATTGAAAAGTTTTTTCCACAGGTAAAAGTAGTGCAGGAGGCTTGCCCCGTGGGTTCCGCTTATAGAAAATGGAGAGCACATCGGTAGTGGTGCTGATTATTTTATTGAAAAGCATGTCATAAATATATTGAAATCTAATCCGGAAATTGATACATTATTACTGGCATGTACACACTACCCATTGTTAAAAGAAAAAATTGAAAAACATTTGCCATCGTCTGTAAAGCTTATTTCACAGGGAGAAATTGTTGCCAAAAGCCTTAAGCAATATTTAAAAAACCATTCAGAAATGGATGCTTGTATTTCAAAAAATACACAACGTGTTTTTTATACAACTGATTCCAGTGAAGAATTCAATAGAAAAGCGGAAATTTTTTTTGGCGAGCCTGTAAATTCCATACACGTAAGTTTATAAAGATTTAAGCCAATCTTTTATTCCTTTATAAATTTGTTTAGCTACCTGTTTATGAAAACCTTCATCCAAAATGCGTTGCTCATCTTCTGCATTGCTTAGGAAGGCAACTTCTACCAAACAATTTGGATATTCTGTAGGACCGCTTAATGCAAAGTTGAAAGCGCCAATATTTCCAAAATTATTTAGTTTTAGTTCGAGCATTCTATCTAATATATATTGAGAGAGCGGTCTAAAACCTATATAACGGTAATAGGTACTTACGCCTTTAATATTCTGGTTTCCCGCCGAATTTAAATGAATACTTAATAATATATCCGGATCTTCTTCACGCAACATTAATGTTCTGTCAATCATGCTCAGGTCTGTATCGATGTTACGTGTCATAAAGATATTTGCTTTCTTCCTGGTCAAATATCTTTCCAATGCCCTGCCAATTTTTAATGTATAATCCTTTTCCTGAATCTTGCTATTTAAACCAATTGCCCCGGTGTTTGTGCCGCCATGGCCCGCATCAACTGCAATTTGCAGTTTTTTTATTTTTAGAGATGTGGGTTGTCTTTTAATGCGGATATGCAACACATTATTTTTATAATAAATAAAATATCCCCAATGTTGCTGATGCCTTAGTTCTATATGTATTCGAAATACATCATCTTCAATTTGTTCATGCCATACATTTTTAATTTCTTTTGCTGTTTTTAATTGTGTGATCCAATTGGTGTTGTTTACTAAACCAAAAACATCAACAATAATTTTTGATGGACTAACGTCCTGCATACTTCGATAAGGCAAGCGCTCAGATAATGTCAGTATAAGATAATCATATTTATCATCGCCATACACTCTCCAACTTGCCGACAAATAAAATGCCTTTATTTCAATACCTGTATCCCATTTAAAATTCTGCTTTGGTAAATAAGCAATATGATTGGCGGATAATTGCACCTTGTAATCATGGTTTACACTATCAATTATTTTAATTCAAATATTTGTGTCGAGATAAGTCATTTTCGCACCACCAAGGCGATCATCACCCAACCCATGCTCCAGGTAGGGTAGTCTCCCTGTCGTCCTTCCATAAAGATCATTTTGTGCAGAAAGATTACTGTGAAAAAAGCATACTGCAACCAGGCATAAAAACTTCATAAAAGAAAGATAAGTATAAATGCTCTTTTGTTTTTTTGGTAATACTACGACTACTGAAAAGCAGTAGTACCCTATTTTCATACATCACTGAAAATTGATGAAATTCAATTGTATTTTGTTTTGTAGAAAAATTTAAAAGTTTTCTATTTTTGAAAAATCCTACCTTATGAATCCGGCTACAATTCTTGGCGTAATAGCCTGTTTTTCGTTACTGCTCCCGGTTTTAATAATTATTTACGGTAATTTATACAAACATTTAAGCCTCTTATCGCTTTTTATTTATTACCTGATTACCCTCCTTTATAATTTAGCAGATCAAGGTCTTATACCACTTTATAGTGAGTTTAGAAGAAAGCTTGGTATAGTTAGTAATTACCTGGATGTAGCTTTGATACTTATTGTCTTATTAATTTTTTGTACTTCAGTCAAGAAAAGGAATGCTATCTATATTTCACTTGCAGTTTTTTTATTGTTTGAAATATTTGTGGGTATTATATTTAAATTTAAAAGGGAAAGCTTAACGTACATACTATACATAACCGCTATCTAACATACCAATATAAGCATATCTTTATGATAAAAAATATCATGAAGACATTACAACTAAACTCTAAGCTGTCAGTAAAGCAAATTGCGACTCATTTTAAAAATTCAAAAACGATAAAAGAATTCAGACGCTGGCAATGTTTGTACATGGTTGCGGCTTATGATAGTGTAGATGCTTCTTTCTTGGCAGACATGACACAACAGTCTGTTCATACTATTTATAAGCTGGTACAGTCATTTAATATCCATGGAGTTGAGGGCGTTGGATTAAAACAAAAAGGTGGACGTTTAAGAGCTTTGTTAAGCATTGAGGAAGAAACGGCAATGATGAAGTCATTGGGGGATAAAGCAAGTAAGGGACTAATCCTTCAGGCAAAGGATATAAAAAAACACATAGAGCAGCGAGTTGGCAAAGCAGTTTCAGATGATTATTTGTGGGATTTGTTTAAGCGCAACGGATGGGTAAAGCAATCACCCAGGCCAGAGCATCCTCAAAAAAACAAGGCAGCGCAGAATGACTTTAAAAAAAACTCAAAAACAATCTGGATGCCGCTCAGCAATTATTCAGTGATAATTTAGCCTGCCATCCTTTAAAATTATTTTTTGAAGATGAGGGTCGTTTTGGCAGGATAAATAATATTCAAAAATGTTGGTTCCAAAGAGGGCTTCGCCCTGCTGTAAAACAGCAACTCGTAAGAGAGTTCATTTATGCATTTAACAGCGTCTGTCCACAAACAGGAGAATCATTTTCATTGATATTGGCTCAGGCAGATACCAATGCCATGCAATATTATATGGACAAATTATCAAAACAATACTCCCATTACAGGATAATCCTTTGTATGGATAAAGCAGGATGGCATACAACCAAACAACTACGATTGCCGCAAAACATCATTGCATGGTTTTTACCTCCTTACTCCCCTGAGTTAAACCCGGTGGAAATGATTTGGAAACACATCCGGACAAAACATTTTAACAACAGAATATTTGATACACTCGGTGATGTGGAAAAACAGTTGAGCAGATCATTGAAGGAAGTATTTCTCTCTATTCAAGAAACAAAACAATTGACCTTTTATAAATGGATGAAAATTTATTAGTAAAGATGGTAGCGGTTTTGTATTAGGCCCTGGTATTTTATTGATTTTTTGTTGGGCAGTAATATTATTTGCACAACATGTAAAATTAAGCATCGAAAAAAATAAAGGATTTGGAAAAACCTTTATGATCACTTCTATATTATTTGCTTATGGATGTTATATGATAATCTATTATTTTTATTATATACAAAAGACAAACGACGTTAGTGATGTTTTCCTGATCTATTATATTGTTTCCATCATTTCTTCCCTGCTAATGTCTGTTGGATTGATCTTAGTTTATAAAAAGACAAGGCAAATTAAAGAAGTACAGATAACACGAAAAGAATTAGCTGCTTTTTTCCACAGTTAAAGAAAGTATTGTTTTTGATCAATTAGTTCGTTTGCTATCCTTCTACGTGCCTCTTTGCTATTGAATGGCTGCGCTTTTGTAAATCGTTTTATACCCATTAAGATCATACGTTGTTCATCGCCTTCGGCAAAGGCATTTACAGCATCCTTTCCATATTTATTAATTTTATCCGCTGCGTCATATAAATAGCATCCTAAAATATCCTGGTAAATCGAAGCGTGTTTTGCTTCGCTTAATTTCATAACTCTTAACAACAAGCTTTCAGCCATAAAAGTTTCAATTGCCATATCGGCTATATTCATCAACACTTCCTGCTCGGTCTCTAACTTCATCATCAATTTTTGTACAGCAGCACCGGATGTTAGCAGCACGGTTTTTTTAAAATTATTAACCAATTTTTTTTCTTGCGCAAAGGCCAGTTCTTCATCTTCATTAAAATCCGGAATACTCATTAATTCCTGTTGCACTTTCATGGCTGCACCCATAATATTTAACCGTCCTTGCATGGCACGTTTTAAGGTCATATCTACTGTAAGCAAACGATTTATTTCGTTAGTACCTTCAAAAATGCGGTTGATGCGGCTATCTCGGTAAGCCCGGGAAATATTATATTCAGCGCTAAAACCATTGCCACCATGTATCTGAACGCCTTCATCAACAACGTAGTCCAATGCCTCGCTTCCCTGCACTTTTAAAATAGCGCATTCAATAGCATATTCTTCTGCAGCTCCCAACAAAGCTTCACTAAAGTTTTTTCCTTCTGTCAGGAGCTCAGCTTCTTTATCATCAATCCATTTAGCAGTACGGTATAAGGCACTTTCACCGGCAAATATTTTTATTACCATTTCTGCCAATTTAAATTTAATAGCGCCAAAGTTTGCAATGGGCTGCTTAAATTGCTCGCGGGTAATAGCGTATTCCACAGAAGTATTAATTGCCCTTTTAGAGCCGCCTAAGGTTGAGGCTGCTAATTTTAACCTACCTATGTTTAAAATATTAAAAGCTATTTTATGGCCTTTACCCATTTCGCCTAATAGATTTTCTACTGGCACTTTACAATCCTGGAAATATAATTGAACAGTGGACGAACCTTGAATGCCCATTTTATGTTCTTCCGGGCCTTGCATAAATCCTTCAGTACCTTTTTCTATAATAAATGCAGTGAACTTATCGCCATCCACTTTTGCAAATACAGTAAAAATATCAGCAAACCCTCCATTAGTTATCCAGCATTTTTGTCCATTTAAAAGATAGTGTTTACCATCTTCACTCAAACGGGCTGATGTTTTCGCTCCTAATGCATCGCTGCCACTGTTAGGCTCGGTTAAACCATACGCACCAATCCACTCACCACTTATAAGCCTGGGAATATATTTTTGCTTTTGTGCATCAGTTCCAAAATATAAAATAGGTAAGGTGCCTATACCGGTATGGGCGGAAAAAGCAACAGAAAAAGAATGACCGCCCCCTAAATAATCGCTGACAATAGTAGAAGTAACAAAATCTTTTTCTAATCCGCCATATTCCCCGGGGAATGAAGTAGCCATCAAACCTTGCTGGCCTGACTTTTCAACTAATGATCGCATAAGGCCGGGCTCCAGGTTATCAATTCTATCCAATATTGTAAATATTTCAGTGTCTAAAAACTGGTCGCACAGATCGCGAATCATTTTTTGTTCTTCAGAAAACTCTTCGGGGATAAAGGTGTTATCCGGATCGCTTTCTTTTATCAGCCATTCACCGCCTTTAAGGGTTTTGTTTACGGTTGTTTCCATTTTATTCGTTTAAAGTTTTAAAGGTTAGTTGTTTGTCTGTTGGGAAGTTGGCAAGTTCACAAGTTTCAAGTTTACCGTTGATCGTCTTCGTACTTCGTATTTCCTACTTCGTACTTATTTCACTATTGTCCATTCAAATTGTCATATACTTTTTGTAATACCTCTTTACATAATTCCACTTGATCCGCGGGCACACCTTCTAATGCTTCGTTCAATGTTTCTTCTGCTAATTGCATGGTTTGCTCCTGCAACTTCAAAGCTGCTTTTGTTAATTGCACTTTATTTATACGTCTGTCGTTTTCATGGTTTACGCGCTTTACTAAATTCAGTTTTTCAAGATTGTCAACCAGCCTTGTTATACTTGGCTTATCTCTAAATGTAGCATTACATAACTCCTGCTGACTCATGCCATCTTCTTTCCACAAATGATATAAAACACTCCATTGTTCAATTGTAAGGTTCAGGGTATTTCCATTGAATTTCTTTTGCAGACGGCGGGCAATTGCTGTCGATGCTTTGCCTGAAATAAAACTATATAATTCTCCTTTTTTGAATTGGTTGTTTGACATATAGTTGTTTATGCAACTAAGTAAATGTATACACTTTCTTTTAATAATGAAAGGAAATACGAAAAATTTAATTTACCGTTAGCTTTGAGCGCATGGTACTTATTTTGGTTGTGATATTTTTCTTTTTTCTTTATGCTTGCCTTATTTTTTATTATTGGTACCATTGGAATCAACTTCCATCTTTTGAAACTCGGGAACATGGAAATAATCTATTTATATCAGTAGTAATTGCTGCAAGAAATGAAGAAAATAATCTCCCTCAATTATTAAAAGCTATTACTGCGCAAACGCATCCAAAACATTTGTTTGAGGTGATTATTGTTGATGATTTTTCCACCGATAACACACTAAAAAATATTCAGCCTTTTATAAATGCATTTGTTCGTGTTATTCATCCTGCGTCAGATAAAAATTCTTCTTCCAAAAAAAAAGCAATAGAAGCTGGTGTGATGGCGGCCAAAGGTGAATTGATTGTGATTACAGATGCCGATTGCCTGCCCGGACCTGAATGGCTGCAAACAATAACAAATTTCTCCACGGGAAAAAATGCTGTATTTATTGCAGCACCGGTAAAGTTTGCATATGAGGCTTCTGCACTTCAAATTTTCCAGGCATTGGATTTTATGGTATTACAGGGAATAACCGCGGCAAGTGTTTTTGCAAACTTTCATAGCATGTGCAACGGGGCAAATCTTGCTTATACAAAGCAGGCATTTTCAGAAGTAAATGGTTTTGAAGGAATAGATAAAATATCAAGTGGAGATGATATGCTATTGATGTATAAGATATGGAAAAAACATCCGCAAAGCGTTCAGTATTTAAAAAGTAAAAAAGCTATTGTCTCAACTCAACCAATGCTAACCTGGAAAGATTTTTTTATGCAACGCCGGCGCTGGGCCAGTAAGACAATTTATTATGACGATAAACGTGTGTTAGCCACACTGGCATTTGTCTATCTTTTTAACCTGCTATTTATTGTATTACTTGTGGCCTCTTTTTTTAACCCTTTCTATTGGTGGATGGTACTTGGGTATTGGATATTAAAAACACTTATTGAAATGCTTTTTGTTGCATCGGTAGCCAAATTTTATGATGAAAAAAAATTGCTCTTTTATTTTCCATTTTTTCAACCCTTGCATATTTTTTATACAGTGGGTGTGGGCTTGTTAAGTCAGTTTGGTAAATATGAATGGAAGGGAAGGAGGTTGAAGTAGTTTAAAATTTAGGATTTCAGGTTTTCTGAAATTCTCGGGTTCACAAGTTTACGTTTATAGTTAATCATTGATCGTTTTGTAGTTTGATACACCTGTTCATTTTATTTTCTTTTTAACAGCCACTTTTTTTTGTCACTCCCTTTTCTGATTTTTTATTTCTTAGTTCCTTGTTCGATATTCCTTGTTCCTTGTTCGATATTCTTTTTATCTTTCTTACATGAAACAATCATCATCTTTTTGGAATGCTGCCTGGCGCCGCTTAAAAAAGAACAAGGCGGCCATGGCGGGTTTAGTGATGATCTTCTTCGCTTTATTGATAGCCATTTTCGGCTATTTTATTGCACCTGATTCATCGCCATTTGCTAATAGAATTATATTGGAAATAGGCGGACAAAAACCTGGATTTGAACAACGATTTTTATTGGTAAAAAAAGAAAATAATACTGAGCCGGCTAATTTATTTGAAAGAGCAATTTCAGGTAAAGCAGATCTGTATGATTTCATTGCTATAGTAAATTGGAATGTTATTAATGACAGTATCATCGTTGAAAAATATATTGATGAAGGAGTTACAGAACGTTTAGCATTTCATAAAAATAAATTAGCAGCGCAGCCTGTTATATCGAAAAGATTTTTATTGGGCACAGATAAATACGGCAGAGATATTTTAAGCCGCCTCATTATTGGCACAAGGGTTAGTTTAAGTGTTGGACTGATTACTGTTTTAATCTCGTTGACTCTCGGAATCATCCTTGGTGCAATGGCAGGCTATTTTGGTGGGAGAACTGATAATATCATTATGTGGCTGATCAATGTTATCTGGAGCATACCAACCTTATTATTAGTATTTGCTATAACACTTTTATTGGGCAAGGGCTTCTGGCAGGTGTTTGTAGCTGTCGGGTTAACTATGTGGGTAAATGTGGCAAGGTTAGTACGCGGGCAGGTTTTGGGCACGAAAGAATTACAATATATCGAGGCCGCTAAAGCCCTTGGGTATTCTCATTTTAGAATTATTGCTAAGCATATCCTGCCCAATATCATGGGACCAATTTTAGTAATCGCTGCTTCTAATTTTGCATCTGCTATTGTTATTGAAGCAGGATTAAGTTTTTTAGGAATTGGTGTACAGGCGCCGCAACCAAGTTGGGGATTAATGATCAAGGAAAACTACAATTTCATTATTACACAAAACCCAATGCTGGCGCTTGCACCCGGCTTTGCTATTATGATATTGGTATTAGCCTTTAATTTATTGGGGAATGGGTTGCGGGATGCCCTCAATGTTCGTGGAAGAATTTAATTCTTTTCTTGTTTGGATATCAGCAATTAGTAGAACGGCTATACATAGATAAAACACACTTCCAATTTTATCCGTTTCAATTAAATCACTCAAAAAATTCACTGAACAAATCATGCTCAATATAACAGCTACAACCCCAACAGTTCTTTTCCAAAAAATATCATTTGTCTTCCTGTAAATCCGTTGCGCACTATGAAAAAAGTAACCAATTAAAAACAGCAGCAGTAGCAGTCCAATTATACCCTGCTCAATCAGAGTCAATAGAAAATAATTATGCACAGTAGAGTGATCATCATTTCTGCTAACCCAGGTTTTAAAAGCTCCAATTGTATAACCCTGGTAAAAAGGATAAAAGGTAGCCGGTCCTGTGCCGGTTTGCCAATGGTCTTTAACTATTCTTACACCGGCTATCCATCGGTAAAATCGTTCTGCAGTTGATACATCTTTTAGCTGGTAAGTAGCTATTAGATGTTCTTTAAAATTGTTATGAAAAATGGTATTGTTATAATCATGCGCATACTTAATATACCTATCATCTTTTTTTAACCAGATAACTGCGGTTAACATAACTACAATCGATAAAACATAAGCATAAACAAGCAAGCGCTTTTTCAATAGCCAGAATGAAATGATGCCAATAAACACGGCCAGCCAGGCTCCTCTAGCATAAGAAAAATAAGTTGCTACTATTAAAATGAAAAAAATAATAAATAAGAAAAGCGTTTGTTTTTTAGAAACAACCTTCATAAAAACAAGTACAATAGGAAGTGCACAAATAAGTAAGGCAGAATAATTTACATGATTGCGAAAGAACGGTAATACACTTTCATTAATACTACCGAATGTAAAGCCTTGCAATGCATGTCTGTACAGGGCTACCATAGTACATACAATCATAGAAAAGCAAAAAATCAAGACTGTTGCCAGTATTTTTTTTCTATCATTTAATAAGGATAATGGCGCAATAACAAATGCGAATAAGTACCAGCTTTTTGCGAGTAAAAACTTATATGAGACCAATAAATTTGTTGAAAACAATACGGAAATCCCTATCCACACAAACTGTAACAACAACAATAGAACTAAATGAGAAAATATTTTCCGGAATTTTATTTTTATTCTATTGAAAAATGAAAATGCAATAGTTGAAAACATTACAAGCAGCATTAAGGGCTCATCCGGCAGATCTGTAGCCAAAGAATCTGCCACTGTAAATTCGACAGACCATGGAATCGAAGCAATTAAAATATAAAATATAGCAATTGGCTGGTGGGCAATTAAAAAACAAAGAAGTACTGCCAACGAAAACAGCAACCATCCTTTTTGATCAAAAACAATAGTGACAACAGATCCAGCTATCAACAGAAAGGAAAAATAGCAAAAGTATTTTAACTGTATATTAGTTATGCTTTTCATACCTGCTTCTACCTTCAAGAAAAAAAGCTAAAAGCAAACCAAATACAACTGAGACAAATGCCGTCAATAATAAGGTTTGCAAGATGTTTGGTTTATCTGGTTTTGCAGATACACGTGCATGCTCCACCACTAAAACTGCCGGTAGATTTGTATTCAAAACCAATTGATATTCAGCAATCAGTTTCTCATACTGATTCAACTGCTCGTGCAGGCTTTTATTTTTAATGGAAAGCACAAGTGCCTTTCGTGAATCCATGCTGCCAGAAGAATCCGCACTAGCTATAAAATTGTTTTGCATGGCTGCATACGTTTCCTGTAGTTTTTGTAATGTCAGTGAATTGCTTTGATTTTGTAGTGATTGGTGTAGCTGTTGCAATTTTTGTAAAAGTCCGTTAGCAAGCACGGAAGCCAATCCTGCATCTTTGTTCCATACCTTAATCCTCAATTCGCCATATTCACTCTTTATTACTTTCGTATTCTTTTTCAGATCAAGAGCAGCCGCTAATTCATTTTTAAATCCCTTGCTTAAATTATTTTCTTTAGCGAGTGCTATATATAAGGTATCCAGGCTAGCTGTGCCAATCATTTTATCCAGGTCGTCTGGGTTTCCCAGGCTTGAATATAATTCCTGCACATTGGTGTTAAATATTTTTGCCTTGTCGGCAGACACTGAATTTGCAGGTAAAGCAGTAGCTGTTGACAAATATTGTTTTGGAATAAATAATAAAAGAATAAATGAAAGAATGATATTAACTATTGTCAAACCTGCAATTAGTTTCCACCATTTTTCTATAATACTTATTAAATCAGGCATGAAGATCAGTTGTTAATGAAGAGCAGTTTCTTAAATCCTGCTGTTTGTACAAACATAATCAAAGCTGCAATAATACTTCCGCCCGCTAAAAGAAAAATGGGATGATAACCGGCTTCTTTGCCTACGTAAAAAAGAGCAAGAAGTAAAAGACCTGTCATGGCGTAAGTAAGAAAAGAAAATGGTGAAAATGAAATACCGATTTTTTTGGTGGCTGCTACAAAACAGGAAATGGCGCAAATGTATTGGCTGATCAATGCAGCAATGCAGCAGGCTTTTGTACCATAAACAGGGATAAAAAAAAGATTGATGACTATATTAATAATTACAGATGCAAAAATAATCCGGATGAATGTTTTTAATTCTCCTGCTGCAGTCAGTAAAGATCCGTAAATATGAATTAAATAATAGGCAGGTAATGCTGCAATAGTAAAAACCAAAATAATAGATGCATAATCAGCAATAGCAGGATAAAGCAACTCCCTGACCCAGTTAGCAAAAACACTAATAAACGAAACGATTACTATACTAAAAATAAAGAGCACATGCCGTAAATTAAGAACGAGATTTTGTATAATCAGTGGCGTTTTTAAATGCCTTGCTGCGAAAGGAACTAAAAAAGATGCGGCTAAATAACCAACCATATTTCCTGCGTCCAATAGACGAAATGCAGAAGCATAAACACCTGCTTCATTAGCGCCGTTCATATGAATTCGCTCCAGTAAAAAACCATCCAGGCGGTTATGAACAGACATTAATAAAATAATGATAATAAAAGGCAAAGCAGACCTGACAATATAAAATGATGATTCAGTAAAATGCTTGTTTTTTGAAAAAATATTTGCAGTAAAACCAAATGCAACAAAAATAGTAACGGCAGTACAGCCTATTTGAATCCATAAAAATGTATTTAGTGTAATGGCAGAAGTAAAAAAAGGTAAATTAAACAATGCACCCGCGATTAAGATCATCAGTAATTTATCTATCACCGATACCCAGGCGTCTTTTACAAATTGTTGTTCAGCCGTCAGCAAGCCTCTGAAAAAAAGTAAAAAAGAAGTCAGTATTTGTATGCCGCATACCAATAAAACAATATCCATTTTTTCAATACCTGACATCCGGCAAACTGCATAAATAATAATTAAATAAAGAATTGATAAGAGGCATTTAAGCCAAAACATTTTTTTTACATCCCCTAACTGGCCGCTTGCTAATTGTCGGTTTAACCTGTTGGTAATACCCGCATCCATAATAAAGCTTAAAATGATACTTAAGTTTAAAATGGAAAAATAACTGCCGTATATTTCATGCCCTACAGTATTTTGCAACTGCCTGTCAATACCCAAAATCCAAACTGGCTTGACAATAATATTAAGAACTATCAGCCACGACAAGCCTTTTATAAATCCGGACAATTTCATGTTAAAACAAGTGCAACAAACATACTATCATTTGGAATAAAATGATATCCGGATAGTGTTGAAACAATTTTATTGATTGACTATTTTTTTTTGCGAACGAATGTGACAACGTACTATTCAAGAAAAGTTGATTAGAATTACATTTGCGTAAGACAAAAAATTATTCATGAAATTATTAGAAAATAAAGTCGTGATTGTAACCGGTGCAGCCCGTGGCATTGGCGAAGGCATTGCACTAAAATTAGCGGAGCATGGCGCTCATATTGCTTTCACTTTTGTAAGCGAAGGGAGTGCAGAGAAAGCAAAAGCGTTAGAAGAGAAATTAACTGCAAGTGGTGTAAAAGCAAAATCCTACCGAAGCAATGCAAGTGAGTTTGCTGAATGTGAAACTTTTGTAAATGATGTAATAAAAGAATTTGGATCTATAGATGTTTGTGTGAACAATGCCGGCATATCAAAAGATAACTTATTGCTGCGTATAACACCGGAAAATTGGGATGAGGTAATGAACACCAATTTGAAAAGTGTTTTCAATATGACAAAGCAGGTCATACGTCCCATGATGAAAGTAAAAAGAGGGAGCATTATTAATATGAGTTCGGTGATTGGTTTAATGGGTAATGCGGGTCAAAGCAGTTATGCTGCCAGTAAAGCAGGCATCATTGGTTTTACAAAAAGCGTTGCCAAAGAATTGGGCAGCCGTAACATCCGTTGCAATGCCATTGCGCCGGGTTTTGTTGAAACAGATATGACCTCATATTTAAAAGAAGGCGAACAGGCAGATAAATATAAAGCCGGTATTCCTTTGGGAAGATTTGGTACGGTTGAAGATATTGCGAATGTTACATTATTTCTTGCTTCGGAGTTGAGTGCTTATGTAACCGGGCAGGTTATCAGCATAGATGGTGGGTTGTATATGTAAGATCTGGCCCCCTTAATTCCGCCTGGAGGCGGAGAATAATCTATTCACAGCCCTCGCTTAAACAAAATACAAGCAAAATTCCAATCACTTTACAAAGCGACACCTTTCGTTTTTATAATCGATGATGAACTATGCGGGTCTGAGTGCAGGTGGCATCTCCTAATGCAATAATTTGATATTTTTCTTTTTAATATAATAGTGCCAAAGTATCATCGTGGCAATAGAGCGATAAGGCTTCCACGTTTCAGCTATCTGCATCAATTCTCCTTTTGTTGCGAGTGGTAATTGTTTAACCATTCGCATGGCATTCACCATCGCCAAATCGCCGAGAGGGAAAATATCTGTTCTTTGCAAAGCATGAATTAAAAAAATATCAACCGTCCAATCACCGATTCCTTTTAATTTTATTAATTCTTCTCTCACCTTATGATCAGACTGAAAAGCAAAACCTTTTAAATTTATTTGTTTGGTGGTAATTGCCATTGCCAATTCACGCACATAAACAATTTTCTGGCGGCTGAAATAACATTGGCGTAATTCTTCATCAGTTAAGGCTAAAATATTTTTGGGTGTAATCCTGATTGATTTTTCTTTTAATTTTTTGTAAGCAGCATAGGCAGATGCCAGCGAAACCTGTTGCTCTAAAATAGTTAACACAAGGGTTTCGAAAGTATTTGGGCGCACCCAAAACGGTGGATAACCGTAAGCGTCCAGAATGTTTTTTAATTCAGGATCTTTTCCCGCCAATTCATTACATAATTGTTGAAAGATCGTTTTGTCAAATCGTTTGATCATTTTAAAATGAAAACATTATCTCTAAGCAACAAGCTTATTTCCTTCTGGAAACCCGCTGACGCAAAACCTCGCTGTTATGGGCATACTTTTATTCGGTCTGATAAGCGTAACTTCCGTCTGGCCTGACAAAGGCTTCAGCAATCTTTGATGCTTCTTCTGGTAATTGTAAGTCGTGTTGCAACCAATTCCATGTTTCTCTGATAAGAGTATATGTCCCACGACCTCCTTGGTATTCTGTTCCATAATTCGTCAAAAAATTGTTTCTATTCAAGTGGTCTGCAAGTTCTTCACCAGACATACGCATATCATGATTGCTTAAAAAGTCAGCAAGTTGCCACACATAAAGTTTTTTTTCGTTCATTTTTTTTGTTTTTCTTCTTCAATTGAAACATTCCATTTACAATTTACTGCATTGATTTCAAGATAAAATTCACCGGATGTATGAACATAAGACGTGTCGCTTCCTTTTAGTTCATTTGCAACATTTGCAAGGTAGTCTTCTGGTTCTTCTATCCCTGGTCTATAAGATGCAATAATAAACATACCCATTGCCCCTGGTGCACTGAAATTCCAAATAACTCTCCAGTTGCCTTCTTCAATTTTAAACGTCTCTGTTTTTTTTAATCCAACACCCTTCCATGATTTTACTTTTACCCATTCTTTTTTGACTTCTTCTTGAGGTTGGGTCTCTTGTGTCGGTGTGTTTTCGGTTTGGTTAACTGATTGAATAGTGGAATCAATTAATTGCTCTTTGGTATTGTTATTATTTGTGTTACATGAAGAAATGATTATTAAAATAATCATTAGTCCTTTGGTAGTACTATTTTTCATGATGAAAGAGTTTTGGTTATTGTGGTGGAAGTTTTTGGGTGCTTCAATAAAGTTGCCCATAACTCGTAAATATAAGAAGCTTTTTACCTTCCCCTTGCTTCATTACAAAACATACTATTAATTAAAGCAAGTAAAAAAAATCACAGGACAAAAAGAGAAATAAAATTTATTTCTCAGTTTTTAATATTTTTTCAATGTTACAAAAATTATCATGCCTTGGTTTTAAACTTTTCAATGGCTTCTTTGGAGAAATTACTTAATACCAAACGGCCACTGATTTCTGCACGCTTGAATAAAAGTTCATCCCAATCTTCCGTGCCTTTCCAGAATATTTTTTTTAATTCTAACATCGCTTCAGGGCTGGAATGAGCCAATTGGTTTGCTAACCTTGAAACAGATTCATCCATATTCTCAATAGCCGGGTGCACTTCTGCAAACAGTCCTTTTCTTCTTGCCCAGTCTGAATTGCGCCACATTGTGGCATCAATGGATAACTGCG
>MWVX01000248.1_pt1 | contig 15825 bp, 14 predicted proteins | sample 1047311 | NCBI WGS metagenome assembly MWVX01 (sample SAMN06349984, study PRJNA376086) | soil metagenome | isolation source: MtG-4 sample Antarctic (ecotone) soil | place: Antarctica | collected 2015-01-13 | reverse complement strand
GCTGTGGGGTCTCACTCTTAACCATGTGCATCAGCGGACAAGAAAATCGCAAAGGGACATTAAATTGTTCATAGTAAATACTTTCTTATATTTTTGAGTTAGCCGCAATTTTATCCTGAGCCGTGTCTCCCTTGCCTAGCTTTGTGTAAAGCGGGACACGGCGGCAAATAATTATTAACGCCGTGTTTTCTATGATATAAAAAAGAAAATTATTTAGTTGTTATGCACATTTCCTTATATAGTTTCCCTCATATGTTCTATCATCTCTAATAACTGCAAATACCCTGTGTATCAGTTTATTTCTTACAGCATTAATCACACTCATTTTATTTTTTCCTTCTGCTACTTTTCTTTCAAAATAGGTCTGCATTTCAACATCATTTCTAATTGCTGATAAGGCACAAAGATGAAGCAGCTTCTTTAGTTTTTTATTAGCATGAGGACTTACGGTTGGTTTAAATCTTACACTGGTTCCTGAGCTTTTTGCAAAGGGTACTACACCACAATAACAAGCCAGTTGTTTTGCATTGGAGAAAGTGGTAAATCCTTTGGTGTAAGCAAGTAAACTCACTGCCGTTACCTGACCTATTCCTTTGATAGATTGAACCTGTTGCACCTTCTTTGCAATTAGTGCATCCTGCCCAACTGTTTTTACAATCAACTGTTCAATAGCTGCTTTTGTTTTTTGCAATGCTTTTAAACAACTTCTTTGGATCTTTTCTAATTCTTTTGCTTCCTTATTACAACCACATTCTAATAATTCTTTAACCGGGACAGTAAGTTGTGTAATGGCATTAACCACTCTGTCACGCTGTGCAATAAGCTGTTTTATTTTCTCTATACTGCTGTCAACAGGCTGCCATAGCTGAATACTATCCTGGTAACGAAAAGCATAACCTGCTATTTTTACTGCGGATGTTTTATCATTACTACCTCTTTCAAAACCTGCCGATTTTTTAATTCGCAGCGGCATCTCTACCCATAACTGTGCTTTTTGTTCAACAAGAAAGTTTACCAGTCCGGTATTATATATTCCTGTATACTCCATGCAAAATAACGTTTCGGTATTCAATAAAACATTCTGTTGCCGCAACCATGTTATCATTTTTTTAAATCCATCGGGGGATTGTGAAAATTGGTTGTGCATGATCACGGAAGGGTGACCTGCTTTAATTACCGCAGCATCAAACCATGTTTTAGAAATGTCAATACCAACAAAATTTTTTAATAACTTGCTCATACATTTAGTTCTTTTAATAGTGAATGAATCAACCTGATTTTTGAACTTAGATCAAGACCTTGTTAATGGGACTGCAATCCCTATTTTCTATTTGATTCTGCGTTCAAAAAAACCAGCATAAGATTAGAACACGGCATAGGTCTGAAAACCTTGTCTCTCGATAATTCGCTTATGCTGGCAGGTTGTTCATAAAATTACTTTATACACATTTGCACATGAATAATAAAAGAAAAAAGAAGCAAAAAAGAAAAAGTAATAATAGTAATACGCTTTATAAGAAGTTTTAAAAACAAATCTAAAGGTCCCTTGCAGGAGACTCGGCTAGGACTTAGCGAAATTAATGCTTATAACCCTTACTTAGAATATGCTTCAGTCACTCTTAATGGAGTACCCATCAGTCTTTCTGTCGGAAAGATTTCCAGAACATCACCTGATACCAATATCGATTTACTTTGAATACCTACCGGAAGATTGCAGGCAATATATTTTCGATCCTTAATTGTGATTATATACAAATCATTTCGCCCTGATAATTCTGCAACTTGATTTTTAAATGAATCAACCACTTTTCGATTTTTAAAAGAACAAGCTTTTTCAAGTGTAATTTTCTTCTTATAAACCTGTTGGCTGAAAGAACAAATTGCACAAAACAGAATAAAAGTCATAAATAAAAAATGCTTGCTCTTCATATTCAATTATTACCAGGTTCAGGTGGTGGTGACTGCGGAGGTCTATTTTGTGGCGGACGCTTTTGCGGAGGCCTTTGTTGTGGAGGCCTTTGCGGACGATTTTGGGGTTTGCTCTGTTGGGGTCCTCTTTGCTGTGGTCCTCTTTGTTGCTGCCCACCTTGTGGCCCGGCTTGTTGATTACGGTTTTGCTGTTGGCGATTCTGATTTTGCTGCCCTCTTTCCTTTGTTCTGCGTTTTTGCGAATTCTTTTCTAAAGAACGCAAGCTTATTTGCCCTACCACATCAACAAATTCAGGTTCAATTTCTTTTGGCTTGCCGGTAGTAACTTCTACTGTTTCCAGCGCATCCGGTTTTATCCCCTGCCTGTTTTGCAATTTTATTTTTTTAACCTCATCAATGGAAACGGGATAATGCTTTGTACTATCTGGCATTGTGTACCACATAATATTCCTGAAAATATCTTTCTTTATGAGGAAGGCCCTTCCTTTAGTAACTTCCAATATTTCTGCGTCATCAGGAAAATATTGCAATGCATCAAGATATGTGTCTAACTCATAATTTAAACAGCACTTCAATCTTCCGCATTGCCCGCTAAGCTTTGTTTGGTTAATGCTTAAATTCTGGTAACGGGCTGCCTGTGTGTTCACGCTTTTAAAATCAGTAAGCCACGTGGCGCAACACAATTCCCGCCCACAACTTCCAATACCGCCAACTTTTCCCGCTTCCTGTCTTGCACCAATCTGCTTCATCTCTACCCTTACTTTAAATTCAGTAGCATATAATTTTATCAATTCTCTAAAATCAACTCTGTCATCTGCAATGTAAAAAAATGTTGCTTTCCTTCCGTCAGCCTGAATTTCTACTTCGGCCATTTTAAGGTCAACCTTTAATTGCCTTGCCATAGCACGGCTTCTTATCAGCACATCTTTTTCACGGGCCTTGGTTTCCTTCCATTTGTTTATGTCGTTATCGGTTGCTCTTCTAAGAATCTTTTTAATATCGGGATTATCTTCTTTTACGCCCTTTTTCTTTAACTGCAAGCGAACTAATTCGCCGGTTAAGCTGATGGTGCCAACGTCAAAACCACTGATGCCTTCCACGGCAACAATTTCGCCTTTGTCAAAAAGATGTAAGGAGGTATTGCGGTAAAAATCTTTGCGGCTTCCCTGGTTAAAAGATATTTCCATTATGCGGCAACTGCTTTCGGGATCACTGAAAGGGAGGTTTGCCAGCCAGTCGTGAACATTCATCCTGTTGCATCCGCCTGTACTGCAACCACCATTACTTTTACATCCGCCCGGTTTTCCGCCAGTTGATGTGCTACAACTTGTGCAACTCATATCTCTTAATTTATTTCGTTAGTCGCCGTTGGGGACATCGGCAATCCCGAAACTATTCGGGATGGTTTGTGTCCCCACAAACCACTACAACAATTGATTAAAAAAATAAAATAAAAAGGAAAAAATTTATGTAGCCGGCAGATGAATTGCTATTAAGCTTCATTGGCAGTTCAAACTGAGTTCATCGAAGTGCACTCTTGTACAGTGGTACCAAACTCGTCATTGTAAGGAAGAATGACGAAGCAATCTTATATTCCTATAACTATTTTTTAAAAATGGTAATTGCACTTTTTTATACTTTATAGTTTACTTCAAGATTGCTTCGTCGTCGTTCCTCCTCCTCTCAATGACGTTAAGAGTTTTCATTTTGCTGCCTATTGGTATGCGGTACAAGTGAGTGACACAACGATGATGACTGATGCTTAAAAAGCTGGTTCAAAAAAAATTTTACTTAAAATGCCGGCGACAATTTCTCTTTCCTCAATTAACCAAAATTAGCGAATTATCTTTAATAATATGAAACAGACGGATGCACAGTGCATGGAACAGCATTTTTGCATGAGCATTGCGCTCAATGTAATAAGTGGCTTTATCCAGCTCGGTAATAATTGCCTGCTGGGCAGAAAGGCTGCAAAGCTTATTTAACCGTATGGCAAAATCTTTTTCCTTTTCGGGCATATTGTTAAATGGGTTGCCCAAGCCAGGGCTTTCCTCAATTACCCGAACTCTTACCGCCTGCTCCAGCAAATGAATAAAATATCTCAGGAATTGCTTTTGCTTTTCCCGGCCGAGCCTTGCAATTTCATCTATCCATTTTATTTGTGCTGCGGTATTGTTTTTTGCAATTGCATTCAACCATTCCCTTAGCAAACTTTGCCAATCTTCTTCGGCATGTTGCAGCATCTGTAAAGATTCACGGTAATTGCCTGCACAAACGCCTGCAATTTGCCGGGCTTTACTATTGTCCACTTTGCCTCGTGTTATCAAGGCATCTTCAACTTCATCATCAGTTAATGCAGGAATTTTTACCAGTTGTGTTCTTGATAGAATTGTGGGGAGAATAGTGCTTTCATCTTCTGCAACAAAAATGAATAAGGTATCGGGCGGAGGCTCTTCAATTAATTTTAAAAGCTTGTTGCCTTCTTTGCCCAAAAACTCGGGCATCCACATGATGAGGATCTTGTATTGGCTTTCAAAACCCTTCAAACTTAATTTATGATTTATGTCTTCTACTTCGGCAGCAGTTATGTTGCCCTGTTTATTTTCTGCATTAATAAATTGAAGCCAGTCATAAATATTTCCGTAAGAATAAGTGCAAATGAATTCCCGCCATTCACTGATATAATCAGTGCTTTTGGGTTTTTCTCCGGGCTTTCTTGTAATTACGGGATAAGAAAAATGTATGTCGGGATGGATTAATTTATCAGCTTTAGTACAAGCGGGGCAAGTACCACAGGAATCGTTGGCAGTTGTCAGTTGTCGGTTGTCAGATGGTTCTTCTCCAAATAATCCGGGTGATAATTTTTGTTCGGCTTCTTTTGCAGATGTGCAAACAATGTATTGTGCAAATGCAATGGCAAGCGATAAAGCCCCACTACCTTCTTTACCTAAAAATAAAAGTGCATGGCTTAAACGATTTTGCTGAACCATTTGCACCAGTTGCTCTTTTACCGGTTGCTGGCCAATTATGTCTTTAAATTGCATTAATGCAAATATAGGTCTCACCTAAATCCTCTCCAAAGGAGGGGCTTTGAAGTTTATATTGTGTAATTCGCGGCATTCATTTAGAAGCGAAGGCCAGTGTTGCAATACTAAGTATTGTGCCTTCGATTTTTAAAATTTCAGCCCCGCAGGCTTCTAAAGTGGCACCGGTAGTTATAACATCATCCACCAGCAATACATGTTTGCCTTTAATTTTACGGGTGTCGCTTATTTCAAAACTTCCCTCAACATTTTTCCATCTTTCAGTGCGATGCTTTTTGGTTTGGGTTTCTGTAAAACGTTTTCTTATAACATTGTTTTTTATAATGGGGATATTCATTATTTCTGCTATGCCGTTGCATAAGATAGTTGACTGGTTAAACCCTCTCTTGAATTCCTTATCTGCAAATAAGGGTAAGGGAATTAATACATCGATTTTAGAAAAACGATTGTTGTGCAATAAACTTTTGCCCATTATGGTGCCAAGGTATAATCCTAAATCTTTATTGCCTTTATATTTAAATTCGTGAATGAGCGTTTGTATCAAGGTATCTTTTGTAAAATAGAATTCACTCATCGCTTCCGCTAACGCTAATCTTCCCCAGAAGAGTTTTTCAACGGGATTATTTTCGTGCATTGCAAAATTTGTATGGGGCAGATCATTGATGCATTTAAGGCAAAGAAAATTATCCTCATTTACTAAGTCACTACCGCAGCCGCTGCATATGTGTGGGTAAAAAAGATGGATAAGGGGAGATAATATGGCTGATTTAAAGCTCAATTTGATTTTTTATTTCACTTATCGTGAAACGGCAAACGTGAAACGTGAAATTCACCTCACATTTTCACCTTTCACGTCTCACGGTCAAAATAAATACTGATACAACTCCTCCACTTTCCCTAACGCAACTACTTCTATACCTTGCCTACCGGCAGGCTGGTTAATTTTTTGTTTGCCTAAACCCTTTGTATTGTATTTGCTGACAATAATTTTTTCAAACCCAAGTTTTTCAGCTTCAGCTATTCTTTGCTCTATTCGGTTAACTGCTCTTATTTCTCCACTTAAGCCAACTTCTCCGGCAAAACAAAGGTGTAAAGGCAACGATACGTCTTCATAAGATGAGAGTAATGCTGAAAGCACAGCAAGATCAATCGAGGGGTCTTCAACTTTAATTCCCCCGGCAATATTGATAAATACATCTTTAACCCCAAAATGAAAACCACCTCTTTTTTCAAGTACTGCTAATAAGAGTTGCAGTCTTCGCAAGTCAAAACCTGTATTGGTTCGTTGTGGTGTTCCATACACACTTTGCGTAACCAATGCCTGCACTTCAATTAACAATGGCCGAATTCCTTCAATTGTTGCGGCAATAGCAACTCCACTTAATTGATCTTCTTTTTGGGTTATGAGAATTTCAGATGGATTACTTACCTCTCTCATCCCATCACCCGTCATTTCATAAATACCTAATTCTGCTGTGGAGCCAAACCTGTTTTTTAGGGTACGTAAAATGCGGTATGCATAATTTCTGTCACCTTCAAACTGTAGAACGGTGTCCACCATGTGCTCTAAAATTTTTGGGCCAGCAATGCTTCCATCTTTCGTAATGTGGCCAATAAGAAAAACAGGTGTATGGGTTTCTTTGGCAAATTTTTGGAACTCAGCAGCACATTCCCGTATTTGAGATACACTGCCGGGAGAAGATTCAACGTATTGCGATTGCATTGTTTGGATAGAATCTACAATAACCAGTTGCGGCTTTAATTTTTTTATCTCCTTAAAAATAGTTGTTGTATCCGTTTCTGTTAGCAGGAAAAAATTCTCATTGGCTACTTTTAATCTATCTGCACGCATTTTAATTTGCTGCTCGCTTTCTTCGCCGCTTATATATAGTGTAACAATGTCATTGAGTTGTAATGCATCCTGCAAGAACAGCGTAGATTTTCCAATTCCCGGCTCGCCTGCAATCAATACTAAACTTCCGGCCACAATACCACCACCTAAAACCCGATTGAGTTCTGCATCTTTCGTAACAATTCTTTTTTCTTCTCCGCTGGTGATCTCACTTAAAGAAATTGTTTTTAATCTTTTTTCATTCCCGGCAAATTCCTTCCAGTCATTGTCTTTTTTATCTGTGCCTTTATGTATAACCTCTTCAACAAAAACATTCCATTGATTGCAAGATGGACATTTGCCCAACCACTTCGCACTTTCATATCCGCAATTCTGACAAAAAAATCCTGTCTTTGTTTTACTCATTTGTATTTATAAAAACGTAAAGTAAAGAATGTTTTGCTGATGATAAGCAGATGGTAAAAAAATGACTATTGATGAATAGTTGTATGATGAGAATAAAAGCAGATAAGCGTGAATATGGAAATTGATGTTCTCAAATATGTAAACTGCCGGACGTTATAGTTAGGTGAATTTTAAAATCAGTAATTAGTATCGGTGTATAAAAAAATTTCAACCTTGAAATCAATATTGGCAGAAACATATTTCGTGGTAAAAAAATCATAACCGTTAGTAAGTAAAAAGGTCAGTATTGCTACTGACCTTTTTACTTACTAACCCATTAAATTCTATAGCTAAATTACAATTTGCCATCACATAAACAAATTAATTTTTTGAAATGTGAACAATTTAATTGGGTAATAAATTATTCTATAATTTTCATTGGTTAACTAATAAGCTGATTATCAGCCGTTCCTATGTATTTTTGAAAAGCAGCTATCCTTAAGAGAAATAATATTTAATAAAATTTGGTTTATATTATAAACTACTTTATATTTGCAATAAATTTACAACGATGCGATCTTTTTTCTGCTTGATTCTTTTAATTAATCTAACAGCTCAAGCACAAACAACTATTTCGGGGAAAATTACGGATACAAAAAACAAATCGCTATCAGGCATTAGTGTTACTATAAAAAATACCTACGACGGAACAACATCTGATTCCCTGGGCAACTTTTTATTCCTGACAGGTGAAAAAGGTGAGCATATTATAGAAGCATCTGCAACAGGGTACAGGCCATTTGAGCAAAAAATCAATTTATCCGGAAACCCCTTATCAATTCATATATCATTAAAAGAACTTGTTACTGAATTAAAAGCCGTTATTATAAGTGCAGGGGCCTTTGAAGCAAGTGATCAGAAAAGAACAACGGTGCTAAGTCCGATAGATATTGTAACTACAGCAAGTGCAAATGCAGATATTACCGCAGCAATAAAAACTTTACCGGGAACACAGCAGGTTGGTGAAACCGAAGGGTTATTTGTTAGAGGCGGAACAGCAAGTGAAAGCAAAACATTTATTGATGGCACACTCGTAAATAATTTTTATTATAGTAGTCAACCTGGGTTGGCACAACGTGGCCGGTTTAATCCTTTTATATTTAAAGGAACCATTTTTAGTGCCGGCGGCTATTCTGCTTTGTATGGACAGGCTTTATCCTCTGCATTAATTTTAGAATCAATTGATTTGCCTGAACGAAGTTCTGCAGACCTGGCTTTTTCTTATTTGGGAGTAGGGGGTGGTTTGCAACAGTTAGCTAAAAATAAAAAATCTTCTTGGGGCATATCCTATAACTATACAGATTTAAGACTTGCATTTAAATTGGTAAAACAAAAGCAGGATTATTTTAGTATTCCTGTCCTTCACAACCTGGATGGCAACTTCAGAATTAAGACTTCAAAAACTGGGATTATTAAATATTATGGCACTTTAAGTACAACAAAGGTGGGTTTCAGGTTTTCTGATATTGATTCTGTAAATATGAAAAATGCCTTTAGTCTTTATAACGTAAACATGTATCATAATTTATCATGGAGAGAAAAAATTGGGAATGGCCTTAAACTCACCACGGGATTATCTTATAGCACAAATAAAGATGATATAGTTAATGAGTTCCAAAATGAAAATAATCAGAAACAAACTATTAGGGACCCCGGATTTTATGCCTTTAAGAATTTTAATGTAGTTACTCGTGGTAATTATATTAACGCTAAAGTGGTTATAGAGAAAAAGTTAATAGGATTAAGCGCTATAAGATTTGGAAGTGAATATAATTATAGCAATGATAAAAGCGATGCAACTATAAATAATGGAAATACGTTCATCAATGCACTTAAAGAGAAATTAATTTCCGGTTTTGCTGAGACTGATATATACATTACCAATGATATTGCTGCTAAATTCGGAATGAGGGCAGAGCATTCAACCTTGATTGATAAGTGGAATGTTGCTCCAAGACTTTCAATAGCCTATAAATTAGCAGACAACAGCCAGGCATCTTTTGCTTATGGCATTTTTTATCAGGATCCTGAAAAGAGGCATTTGCCATCTTTAGTCAATCTCAATTTTGCAAAAGCCACACATTACATAGCACAATATCAAAAACTTAGTAACAACCGAACCTTTCGCGCTGAAATTTTCTATAAGAAATACGAAGATCTTTTTAAAACAAGCAATAATACAGGCCAGGAAAAAGTTATGAATAATAACGGTTATGGTGATGCAAAAGGATTTGAATTTTTTCTAAGAGATAAAAAAACAATTAAAAATGTTGATTACTGGATATCTTACTCTTACCTGGATACCAAAAGGGATTTTTTAAATTACCCAACAGCAATTGAGCCTCCCTTTGCTGCCCGGCACACTGCTTCTCTGGTTGTGAAAAAGTTTGTAATGAAACTCAAAACGCAATTCAATGCTTCTTACACATATGCATCGGGAAGGCCGTATTATAATATCAGGTATGATAATGCTGCGAATACTAATAAAATTTTTGATACCGGCAGAACAAAAGATTTTAATAGCATGAGTGTTAGTGTTAACTATTTACCCAATATTGGTAAAGCGGGTGCAAGCAAATTCACAGTACTTGTTTTTTCAGTAAACAATGTATTAGGCAGTAATAATATATACAGCTATAATTATTCTTATAGCGGGCTGCGCAAGGAAGCGGTAAGACCACCCTCAAAAAGATTTTTTTACTTAGGCATGTTCATCAGCTTTGGTATTGACCGCTCTGAGGATGCAATTAATAATAATTTATAAAAATTAAACTATCAATTATGCAACAGGATTTAAATGCTTCAATTAATTCTTTTACGGCTGGCAAAGAGCCGAAAGACCTTGAATTATGGAAAATTGCCAAAAAAAGAGCAGACTTTAAAACCCATCTCACCATCTATGTTGTTATGAACATATTTTTTTGGGCAGTTTGTTTTTTTACTGATCACCAGTATTCTGAAAATGAAAAATTCCCATGGCCGGTTTGGCAAATGTTTGGTTGGGGCATAGGGGTGTTTTTTCATTACGTTGGCACATATGTTTACCCAAAAAATAATTTAGCAGAAAGAGAATATCAAAAATTAATATTAAACAACTACAATTCAAACAAATAAAAATTAAACAAATGAAAAGGACAATTTTATCAATTATGATTATCGGGTTTTGCCTTACAACCTCTGCTCAAAGTGATAAGTATAATGCTGCCATGAAGAAAAATATCAGTATGATTGATTCAGCTATGCAAAACCGGAATGGAAAGGAACTTGCGAATAATTTTGAAAGAATTGCAGATGCAGAAAAAACCCAGTGGCTGCCATATTATTATGCTGCATACTGCAATGTAATGAATGCATTTATGGAACAGGATAAAACTAAGGTGGATGCAATTGCTGATAAAGCGGAAGAATTGATCACCAAGGCAGAAACCATTGCGGGCAAGGAAAATTCAGAAACAGCTATAATAAAAAGTATGATCGCATCTGCACACATGATGGTGGACCCTCAAAGCAGATATATGCAATATGGCCCGGCTTCTGCTTCCAACGTTGAAACCGCTAAATCTATGGATCCTTCAAATCCACGTGCAGTTTATCTGGAAGCACAGGCAAAATTTTATACGCCTGAAGCTTTTGGTGGTGGAAAAGCAGTGGCAAAACCATTATTTGAAAAAGCGCTGGCCATGTTCGATAATTTTAAGCCGGCTACTGAATTACATCCAGCCTGGGGTAAATCAGCAACACAATATTTTTTGGCGCAGGTTAATAAATAATTTATTTATGAATGAGAATGAAAAACAAATGACCCGGGAAGAAAGTCTTTCCATTATATCCGGCATGATAAATAATGCCAAAAATCGTTATAGTGAAACGGGAACATTATATCTTTTATGGGGTTTTGTAATTTTTGTTTGTTGCATTACCCAATTTATCATGCTGTATTTTTTTAATAACCAAAATGCATATTATGTATGGTATACTACATGGCTGGTTGCTCTTTACCAATTCTATTATTTATTTAAAAAGCAAAAAAAAGAAAAGGTAAAAACATATACCGATGAAATTGTTGGCTTTGTTTGGTTCACATTTATTGTATGTTCATTCATTTTGGTGTATATACTTATTAAAAATAATGCGTTAAATGCAATTAATGCATGCGTATTAGTAATGTATGGGATGCCTACATTTTTATCAGGCATCATTCTTAAATTTAAACCTTTAAAAATAGGTGGTATAATTTGCTGGTTACTCGCAATTGGTGCCATGTTTACAACTTACCAATATCAGCTGCTTTTACTGGCGATCGCTGTTATTGCAGCCTGGATAATTCCAGGGTTTATTTTAAGAGCAAAATATAATAAAGAAAATAACTAAAGATGGAAAACGAAAATTTTTCTAAAGAAGAAAGTTTTAACCTAATTGCTAAGATGATAACCCGTGCAAAAAATGAAAACCGGGACAAAGGTGAGGGTTGGTTGTTATGGGGCTGGCTTTTAATTGTAGCCAGCATCGCTTCTGCAGTTTTGAAGTATGTTGATCAAACCCAATATCTGCCGTGGTTATGGAATGGTATCGGAATTATTGTACTTATTTATTTTATTTATGGAATAACCAGAAAAAAATCGGCCAAAGTAAAAACCTATGTTGAAGAAATGCTGGATAAAGCCAGTGTTGCCTTTTTTTTAAGTTTGATAACAATGATAATCGCAACGGCAATAAAAGAACAAGGTTTTGCATTCGGTTATTATTTTATTCTCTATGCTTTTTGGATGTACATCTATGGCAGTGTAATACAATTTAAGCCATTACTTATTGGTGCATTTGTAAACTGGGCAGCAGCTATATTAATTTTTATTGTTGATGACTTTTTCTACGGAATGATAATTTCAGCCATTGCTGTTTTAATAGGTTATTTAATACCCGGGTACATGCTACGCAGCCAATACAACAAATCTCATAAAGCGGGGCATGGAGTTTAAAGAACTTGACCCAATTTTACATGCACCATTGCGCCTTGCTGTGGTTAGTTTCCTTTTGAGTGTAAAGGAGGCAGAGTTTACTTTTATAAAAGAAAAAACCAATTCAACAGCAGGTAATTTAAGCGTGCAAATAACAAAGCTGAAAGATGCAGGTTATATAGAAGTAACAAAACAATTTCGAGATAATTATCCGCTTACCATTTGTAAAATAACACCTAAAGGAGTGGATGCTTTTGAAAATTATGTAAAGGCTTTACAAAGTTATATGCATCCCAAAAGTGAGAACTGAGTAGTAAGTAGTAAGTAGTAAATAGTTAGTAGTTAGAATGCTTACAATGATAATTGAACAGCTCACAGCTCACAGCTCATAACTTACAACTTACAACTCTCCTTAGCCTTCTTCCACAATTTTTTCATCAACAGAATTCGCCACAATAGAGGCGCTTACTTTTTTAAGGGGATTTTTTCTGTTCTCTTCATAAGTCTTTCTATAATTTATTATGTCTACGCAGGTAAATATTGCCGCCCTAAATGATCCTTCATCAGCCTGATTTTTTCCGGCAATGTCAAATGCAGTTCCATGATCAGGACTGGTTCTTATACCGTTGATTCCGGCGGTGTAGTTAACGCCTTCACCAATGGATAATGATTTAAAAGGAATTAAACCCTGGTCGTGGTACATGGCTAAAACAGCATCAAATTTTTCATATTGTGCCCTGGCAAAAAATGCATCAGCGCTAAAAGGGCCTGCTACAAGCATATTTCGTTGTTTGGCATCTTTTATTGCAGGCTTAATAATTTCATCTTCCTCTTTGCCAATTAATCCTTCATCACCGGCATGGGGATTTAATCCCAGCACAGCGATTTTTGGTTTATCAATTCCAAAATCCTGTTGCAGGCTGGCATGCAATATTTGTAATTTACTGGTAATATTTTCTCTTGTTATATATTGGGCCATCTCTTTAACAGGCACATGTTCAGTAACCAATCCTACTTTTAAATTTTCTGAAGTAAGTAGCATCAACACATCTTTTACTGCAAATAAATTTTTGAAAAATGGAGTATGCCCTGTATGATTAAACTCATCGCTTTGTATATTTTTTTTATGGATAGGTGCGGTTACCAATCCATCAATTTTATTTTCTTTTAGTGCCTGGGCAGCTACCAATAAACTTTTTATTGCATACTTGCCGCCATTTCCATTCATCACCCCGGGGGTTATTGCAACTTCTTCTTCCCAACAATTTAATACGTTTACCTGTTTATGGTTAACCCTTAAAAGCTCCTTAATATTCACGAAATTGAAAACAATTTCGGGAACACTCTTCTTGTAAAAATTAATTACCTTATTACCGGCAAATACAACGGGAGTACATATTTCCAATATCCTGTTGTCAGATAAAGTTTTAATGATAAGCTCTGGCCCTATACCATTTACATCGCCGCAGGTAAAACCAATTATGGGTTTGTGTTCTAAAATTACTGTGCTCATGATATCTAATTGATGGTTGCAAGGTAAATAATTATCATCTGCTTTATTAAGATCACTGTCTATTTGAAAAACACTTGAATAAGTAATATGTAATTTGCATGGCGCATGTATACCTTAAAAAAATCCTTGGGCCAGCATTTTTTAAAAGATGAGGTCGTAATAAAAAAAATTGTTGCTGCATTACAACGGCAAAATTTTAAAAACCTTTTGGAAGTGGGTCCGGGGGGTGGAGCGCTAACAAAATACCTGCTGGGAATTGCGAATATAAATTTTAAAGCTGTAGAGTTAGATGACGAGAAAGTGAATTTCCTTCTCGGGAAATATCCGATTTTAAAAGATAATCTTATTCATAAAAGCTTTTTACAAATTGACCGGCCTTTTGATGAACCATTTACAGTGATCGGTAATTTCCCTTATAATATTTCCACACAAATTCTTTTTAAAGTATTAGAGTGGAAAGAATATGTGCCTTGTGTGATAGGGATGTTTCAAAAAGAGGTTGCACAAAGAGCTGCCGCTAAGGAAGGAAGTAAGATATATGGTGTGCTAAGTGTATTAATCCAATACCATTATGATGTGGAATATTTATTTGATGTAGGAAATGAATGTTTTACACCGCAGCCAAAAGTAAAAAGTGGAGTAATCAGGTTAACATCTGTAAAAGAAAAATTGCCTGTTAAAAGTGAAAGAGCTTTTTGGGTATTGGTTAAAACGGCCTTTAACCAGCGCCGCAAAACTATGCGTAATGCAGTAAAAAGTTTATTTGCCCCGGAGATATTGCAGGATGAACTATTTGTAAGGCGTGCAGAAACATTAAGCATAAAAGAATTTGCTGATTTAACCTTTAAAATGAATGGGGGTTAATCGATACATAACAAGCTTCTATAGCCTCCTTTATTCGTATTTTTGGTAATAGATTTTTAATTACTATGGCATATATCCCAAACAATAATGTTCGTATAGTTACAGCAGCTTCTTTATTTGATGGGCACGATGCTGCGATAAATATTATGCGCCGTATAATGCAAAGCAAGGGAGCAGAAATAATTCACCTTGGGCATAACCGAAGTGTTGCAGAAATTGTTGAATGTGCTATTGAAGAAGATGTACAGGGAATTGCAATTACAAGCTACCAGGGCGGCCATGTTGAGTTTTTTAAATACATGAAAGACCTGCTGAATGAAAACGGGTGTGGGCATATAAAAATATTTGGCGGCGGTGGCGGAACAATATTACCAAGTGAAATTGATGAGCTTCATAAATATGGTATAACAAGAATTTATTCTCCTGATGATGGAAGAAAAATGGGATTAGAAGGAATGATTGAAGATGTTATAAAAACTTGTGATTATCCTGTAAATGGAAATTTTCCAATCAATGGTGAATTAAATCTTGATGAATTTAGAGATATAAGAAAAATCGCAAGAGCAATTACCAATGTTGAAAATGGACAGAAGAGTTCAATACAAACTCACTCATCAGAAGTTGTTTCTTCACCAGTTTTAGGCATCACAGGCACAGGCGGCGCAGGAAAATCTTCAGTTACCGATGAAATAGTTCGTCGCTTTTTAAGTTCTTATGCTGACAAAACCATCGCCGTTATCTCTGTAGATCCATCCAAGAAAAAAACCGGTGGAGCCTTGTTGGGTGATAGAATCAGAATGAATTCCATTCACAGCCCCCGGGCATATATGCGAAGCCTGGCTACAAGGGAAAGCGATAAGGCTTTAAGTGCTTACGTGCAGGAAGCCCTGGATATTTGTAAGGAAGCCAAATATGATTTCATTATTTTAGAAAGCGCCGGTGTGGGGCAAAGTGATGCTTCCATTTTAGATTATTGTGATGTAAGCATGTATGTAATGACACCGGAATATGGCGCTGCATCACAACTGGAAAAGATAAATATGCTTGATTATGCTGATATTGTTTGCATAAACAAGTTTGATAAAGCAGGCGCATTAGATGCATTGCATGATGTGAAGAAGCAGTACAAACGAAATAATAATTTATGGACGGCAAAGGATGATGAGCTTCCTGTAGTGGGAACAATTGCTTCACAGTTTAATGATGCCGGTGTAAATGAGTTAT
>MWVX01000247.1_pt1 | contig 15850 bp, 13 predicted proteins | sample 1047311 | NCBI WGS metagenome assembly MWVX01 (sample SAMN06349984, study PRJNA376086) | soil metagenome | isolation source: MtG-4 sample Antarctic (ecotone) soil | place: Antarctica | collected 2015-01-13 | reverse complement strand
CTAAATGCAGATCAGATAATATCAAAGATTTTTGATCTTCCCAAAAAATACAGCGATCACTGCAAAGCCAGAAAGTCTGGTTGTTTAAATTGAATTTAACGGGAGAGGACAAATATTTAGTTTTGTGCAAAGGTAACTTTGAAAATTATTTTTCTAATTGCATTTGCATTCTTTTAACCCTGTCTTCCAATTTTTCTGAAGAAAGATTTTCCCTCATACTATCTACTTTTACAGGAAAACAAAAGGGAGTCAGCCGCTTTGGAAAAGTAATCATGATATTACCTTTTTGTATTCTCTCCAGCATATTTCTTAAACGTATTTCTTCCATTTGTTGTTCCATTACCTCGTTATATGCCTGTCTTAATAAAATATTCTTTGGATCATATTCAGCAAAAACATTAAAAAGTAAAGATGCGGAAGCCTGCAGATGCCTGGCTTTTTTTTGTTCACCCGGAAAGCCCTGAAAGATCATTCCGCCAATGACAGCAATGTCCCTGAATTTTCTCCTGGCCATTTCTGTACTGTTCACACTTTTTTGAATATCACTTAGTAAATTATCCGGGGAAAATAATTCAAAAACATTCGTATCGTCTACAGGAATTGGCTGATCACTTAATAATTCAAAGCCATAGTCATTCATTGCAAAAGAAAAAGTTATAGGAATAATTTTGGCTATCCTGTATGCTAAAACCGCAGCCATAGCCTCATGCACCAATCTTCCTTCAAAAGGAAAAACAAAAAGATGGTAGCCATCTTTCGTTTCTATTTGTTCAATCAATAATTCATTCTCTTTCGGAATGTGTGAAAGATATTGCTGCAATTCAAAAAGCGGCTGCAAAATCTGAAGTTCTTTTTCAATATTTATATTTGAAGTTTTTTTAGTTTGCCAATTGTCAATTGGCAGCTGCCCTTCTACTTTTGGCTCATCACCGGTAAATGCCCCGGCTGCTTCTTCAAACTTTTTTCTAAGCATAAAACCCAGGTTGGCTGAGAGTGGCATCCGGCCTCCCTGCCAGCTTGGTATCATAGATTTTTTTGAATTAGACTTTCTGGCCAGTACCGTCATTTCTTTAATCATCACAAACTCCAGCGTTCTTCCTGCCAGCGTAAAAACATCTCCTGCTTTCAGCCTCGAAATAAACCACTCTTCAATAACGCCAATATAACCACCGCTTAAAAATTTTACTTTCATCATAGGGTCACTAACAATTGTACCAATGTGCATACGATGGCGCATAGCTATTCTTCGATTATTTATTTTATAAATCCCATCAATAATTTCTACTTTTTTAAAATCATCATATTGCTGAAGCGCCACTCCACCAGCAGTTATAAAATATAAAATTTGTTCCCATTCATCTTTGGCTATTTCTTTAAAACAATAAGTAGATTTTATTTCCTGAAAAATTTCATCAGGTTTAAATCCATCAGAAATTGCCATTGTGCTCAGGTATTGAATAAGTACATCAAAACATAATATTCTTGGATTTCTGCTTTCAATAAAATTTAATTCAGTTGCTGATTTTAAAGCAGCCGCTTCTACAAGTTCGAGCGAATGTGTTGGTAAAAAATATATTTTGCTTGTGGCGCCGGGTTGGTGACCGCTACGTCCGGCCCGTTGTAAAAATCTGGCTACACCTTTTGGAGAGCCAACCTGGATGACCGTTTCTACAGGTCGAAAGTCCACTCCCAGATCCAGACTAGCAGTGCACACAACAGCTTTTAATTTTCCTGTATGTAAATTCTCCTCAACCCAAAAGCGAAGATCCTGCTCAATGCTTCCATGATGTAGCGCTATGGCTCCTGATAGTTCAGGGCATGCTGTTAAAAGAGCCTGGTACCACATCTCACTCATGCCTCTTGTATTTATAAAAATTAGAGTTGTGGTACTTTGTTGAATTATTGGAATTACTTTATCAACAAGCTTAATTCCTAAATGACCTGCCCAGGGATAGTTTTCAATTTCATCAGGAAATATGGATTCAATCTCAATTTTCTTTTTGAGGTCGGCGGAGATTACCTCACCCCCCTCACCCCCTGCCCCTCTCCACGGGGTGGAGAGGGGAGAACCCTCAGTCCCGGACACACTCCCAGAGGCGGAGAGGGGGGAGAGGAGAACATCTTTTGCCTGTTGTAAGTTTCCAATAGTAGCGCTGATACCCCAGATACTTAATTGGAAATTGGAAATTGGAAATTTCTTGCAGACTGCTATTATTCTTGAAATAGCTAATTCAACCTGCACGCCACGCTTACTGCCCAGCAACTCATGCCATTCATCAACTGCAATAATTTTAAGTGATTGAAAAACTTCAGGATATTTTTTTTGAGCCAATAGCAAATGCAGGCTTTCCGGTGTTATGATAAGCACTTCAGGCATTTGCCTTTTTTGTTTTTGCCGCTCACTTATTTCAGTATCTCCATTACGGATTCCTATCTTCCAGCTCATGTTTAATTCTTCAATCACCTCTTCCATTGCCCGATGAATATCTTTTGCAAGTGCCCGTAATGGTGTTATCCATAAAAGCTGTAAGCCGTTTTTGTTTTTTGTTTTATAATTAGTTTGATGATTATTTATGAAATCAATAACAGCTCCCAAAAAGACAGAGAATGTTTTACCACATCCCGTGGGTGCATTTACAAGTCCAGATTTGCCTTCAATGATTTGTTGCCATGTTTGTTGTTGAAAAGTGAATGGCTTGTTGCCTTTGGATGCCAGCCATTGCTGAATTACAGTATAGCCTTTTGTATCAAACAGGTTCATTATTGCCTGATAAAAAGGTTTGGATTTTTTGTTTTAAAACAGGAATATCATTTTTACAGATGTCAAAAACAATATCTGTATCTAATTTTTCATAATGATGAGATATAAAATCTCTGAATCTTATAATATTATTTGTATCAAACAAAAGATCAGTTGTGAAAAATTCAGGTTCTGATTTAATTATCTTTTTAATATTCTCGCCAATCACTTGCAGTCGCATCATTGTTGCATCAAACCTGGTGAGGTTATCTTGAGATTTTTTAAAGTCATCTGGAGAGAAAATATTTTCAGTATAGAGTTGAATATAGTTTATTGATTCGTCGATAAGTTCACATTTATCAATTACAAACTCATGCATATATTATTTCTTTTTCTACAGTTTGTATAAATTTCTCTCTCAAATGTTTTCCTTTTCTTGTTAAATCAATTTTTCTATTAAAGTAATTTTCTAAATAGTTCCATAAGCCAAAAAAATTTGAGCTTAAAGGTGCAGCTACATCTACTAAAAGGTCAATATCACTTTCTTCGTTTTGTAAATCCTTTGCATAAGAGCCAAATAAACCAATTGATTTAACGCCAAATTTTTCTTTTATTGTTGGCATTTTTTCTCTCAGACTTTTTAGTACATCTTCTTTTTGCATAAACCAAAATTAAGTATTTCTGATTGATGATTTTTAAGACTTAATATAGTTTGAATCTTTGAAGTTTTAAAGAGATTTTACAGAGTAATTTTGTTTTAAATATTTCTCTTTCTAAATCTATTTTAAAAATTTTATTAATTCTATATTTAAGCTTATTAAATATCTTTTATAAATATGAATAGTAAAACAGTGACTTATACCAGTACATTACCAAATGTTGTTATGGAAGAAATGGTAGAATATGCAAAAAAGAAAAAAATTTCTAAAAATAAAGTAATAGAGATTGCTGTAAAAAAGCTTTTGGATGAAGAGATTAAAAATGAGCTGCGCCAAACTTTTAAAATTGCTTTAATTGATAAGGAATTAGAGTCCATGGCAGAAGAAGGGTTGAGTGATTATCTGCTTGAGCTAAAACAATTGGATAAATAATGCAAAAAGAAATCGTTCTGCTTTCCTCCCTCTCCGCTCAGTGGAAAGTGGCCCGGAGTTGAGGTTTCTCCCCTCTCCACCCCGTGGAGAGGGGCAAGGGGTGAGGTAATCACTTCCCATAAATTTTCAACATGCCTTTGAGATCTTCAATTGTATTTATTTCGTCAACCTTTTTATCTTTTCTCCAGCGGCTTATCCTCGGGAAACGTAATGCTACACCACTTTTATGACGATTGCTTGCAGCAATGCCTTCAAAGGCTATCTCAAAAACAAGCTCCGGCTTTACCGTTCTTACCGGACCAAATTTTTCTATAGAATTTCTTTTTACAAAATTATCTACCTGCGCAAATTCTTTATCAGTTAACCCCGAGTAAGCCTTGGTAAATGTTACCAGCTTATCACCATCTTTTACTGCAAATGTATAATCTGTGTATAAGTTACTGCGGCGGCCACTTCCTTTTTGTGCATACACCATTACACAGTCAATTGTAAGTGCATCAATTTTCCATTTCCACCAATCGCCTCTCTTTCTTCCGACCTGGTAAATTGAATTTTTTCTTTTAAGCATGATGCCTTCACTATTCATACTTCTTGATGATTTTCTTAATTCTGTTAGTTGATCCCATTCAGCAAAGGTTATAATTGGGGAGATCACTATAGCGGGATGACTTATAGCAGAAATAATATATTCCAATTGTTGTCTTCTTTCTATTAATGTTTTTCCTCTCCAGTCTTCACCATTATATTCTAAAACATCATAAGCAAAAAAACCTATCGGAGCTTCCTCTAATTGTTTTTTAGTAATATTTTTTCTCCCTATTCTTGTTTGCAGTACTGAGAAGGGCAGAACAGTGGGCTCTTTTACAGTAACCGTTTCGGAAAAATTTTCACTTTGTGCAGGCAAAGCTTTATTTATTTTCAATGGAATAATCTCCCCATCTAATACAATACCATTTGGTAAAGCATCTTTCAGAATGTGATATTCAGGAAATTTTTCTGTCATCAGATCTTCACCCCGGCTCCAAACAAATAATTCATTATTTCTTTTAATTACCTGTCCCCGTATGCCGTCCCATTTCCATTCTGCCTGCCATTCTTCAGGGTTTCCTAAAGTAGCCGGGGCTTCTTCCAATGCATATGAAAGATAAAACGGATATGGTTTTGAATCGTCAGCGGTAATACCTTCGTGACTAAGTAATTCAGAAAAAGTAGTTGTCACCGGATCCCAATGGCCACTTATGCGGTGTGCAATTTCAGAAGAAGAAAGTTCTACGATTTTTGCTAAAGCGTTTACCATCATTTTTTGCGAAACCCCGATCCTGAAGTTTCCTGTGATAAGTTTATTAAAAACAAATCTTTCACTGCGATTCATTTGCTGCCAGCTATCCAGTATGAACTGCTTCCTTATTTTTTCATCTTCTTTTTCCAATACAATAAATTGTTCAAGATAGTGAGATAAGCTTTTGCCATGCTCTCCTGCTTGTTTCGTTTCAGGAAGTAATAAAGCTATTGTTTCTGCAAGATCACCAACAGTATGATAGCATTCTTCAAATAGCCATTGTTGTATGTTAGTAATTTCTGCGCACCATGTTCTTAGCAATGTGGAGTTAACTGCTCTTCTCGGCCTTCTTCCACTAAAAATAGCAATCACCCACACTTTATCTTTGTCATCTGCAGTAACGAAATACTCAGACAAAGCATCAAGCTTGTCATTAGTTTTTGTACTTGAATTTAATTCAGTTATCAACCCGGCAAACAGCTCAAGCCCGCCCTTTCCTGGAAGCGAAGGAATTAAAATGTTATTTGTATTTATTGTTTCAAGGTTCATTTTGGCCTCCCCAAACCCCTCCGAAGGAGGGGCTTTAAGACTTCACGAGTGAAGACTTCTTTTAATTTACGCTCAATTGGTAAATTTTTGTTTAGATTCTTTCAATTTATTAAAAATCAGCATTCTCCTGTTCCTCCCTTTCGGGGAGGATAGGAGGGGCTTCTTCATCTTCATTTCCATATTCCGTTTTTACCTCCGCTGCAATTGCAATGCCTTCTTCATTAAGATAGCGGCTAAATGCATGCTGAAAACCGTGTGTGACAAAAACCCGTTCGGCACCGGTGGCTTTTATACTTTGCAGTAAGCCATTCCAATCTGAATGATCGCTCAAAGCAAAACCGGCATCAACATTACGTCTTCTTACATTTCCGCGAACCTGCATCCATCCACTGCACACACCTACCGAATAAGGTGAAAATTTTTTCATCCAGGGTGTTCCGTCTGCGCTTGGAGGGGCAATCACAACAGTTTCTTTTAATGCATCTTTTGGTGTATCAGGTATTATTCTAACTACATCAGGCAGCTTGTCCCTAAAATCAGGCATACTTAATAATACCTGGTGTGTATTCCAGATGGCGCCATGTACAAAAATGGTTTGAGTGGTTTCTTTTATATGTTGCAAAACTCTTTGCGCTTTGCCAAGACTATAGGCAATAAGCACACTTGTTTTTCCGGTTTCTTTATTCCGGTTGATCCATGTTATAATGCTTTCAAATATTTCTTTCTGTGGTTTCCAATTGTATATTGGCAAACCAAAAGTAGATTCTGTAATGAATGTATTACATCTTACAGGCTCAAAAGCTCCACTGATACCATCATCTTCAGTTTTATAATCTCCACTTACAACCCAAACCTCACTATTATATTCTATTCGTATTTGGGAAGAGCCTACAATATGTCCTGCCGGATGTAATGAAATCTTTACTCCATTCATCATCACACTTTCATTCCATTCTACACTTTGATAATGGTTATCGCCTAACCTTAATTGCAATAATGGTTTGGTGTGCGAATGGCATAAATAATTCTTGTGTCCGGAATATGCATGGTCACTATGTGCATGTGTTATAATTGCTTTATCAACAGGTTTCCAGGGGTCAATATAAAAATTGCCTGCTTCGCAATAAAGTCCTTTATCTGTAAAACTAATAAGATTCACTATTTAACCGACAGGTATTAAGAATGGGATAAATAAATAATATTTTATGCCGGAACATTCAACACCAAAAAAGAAGTAAAGTTGAGAAAAACTAAATTAAGGATAAGCAGCTTCCAAATGATATAGAAAAAAGTTTTAGAGAAAAGTGCCTCAAGCATTGAGTTCAATTACCACTCACGCAAAACCTCACCGTTTATTATTCTCATAACAAACAAATGTTTGTTCTCAAAATAATCCGGGGTATCAATATTTGGTTTAATAAACACTGGCCTAAAATTAAAATCATAAAAAACGGTTAGAGGTTTATCATTAAGATGCGCCATAAAATTATCAGGATATTTTAATAAAAGCTTAGTAAAATAATAAGCTGTTTGAAAGCCCTTATAAGCCATATCTGATGGCTTTGTCTTGTAGCGGCTATTATATTCAGAAGTGATTATTGAGTTGTAATAATCTTTCTCAACATAATGTGGTGTTGTAAAATGAATTGGAAAGTCTTTATATGCATCTTTTTTGGTAAAAGTTTTAAAGCCATCCCAGTTCGGCATACCTATTAATGTAATTGATATATTCTTTTTTAAGCCATAACATGCATCAGCAAGATTTTTTGCAAACGATTCATCAAGGCTACCTCCAATGATAACCGATTTACGGGTACTATCTAATTTATTTTTAAAAAATGCAGGCGAAACTTCCCTATCCATATTTATAGTTTGAATATTTAGCAATGGAGGTTTCCCTTCCTGCTCATTAAGCGCTTTAAAATATCCGGCAATTTTGTCTTCCTGCACACCTGATTTTTTGCAAAGATAAATTTTATCTGTGCCATGATTTTGTAAAATGAAACTGTAAATACCTTCGCAATGAGCTTTTAAGGTAGAATTAATTATGCCTAAAAAAGGATTTGAGGTTATACCACCATCATTAGGATAGGTAGCAGATAAAAACGGGATGTTTTTTTGCCGGGCAAAATCTGCCAGTTGTTTAAAGTCTATATCCTTTACAGAACCTATCATAAGGTCAAGACTATCTAATAATTTATTTTTAATAAGCCAGGGTAAAGATTGAGTATACGATTTTGTATCATAGATAAATGCTTCGACCCTTTCATTGTATAAAGCAAAAGTATCAAAGGCAATTTGTGCACCCTGCACAAAATCAACAGCAGGCATTATGAACTTTGGAATTGATTTATCATTACGAAGTTTTACTGAAGTAAAAACAGAATCAAGATAAAGAGGCGCAAACACTGCTACTTTATATATTTTAGCTTTTGCTGTATCATTTACTTTAGCATTTGCTGTATCTACTTTGTTTTGACCATAAGAAATTCGACTACTTAAAAAAGTTGCCAACATCAATAAACAAAAAAATTTATTCTTCATATTTAATTATTTGAGGCTATCAGCCGTCAGTTATGAGCTATCAGCTATCATCTATCACAAGAATATTTTATTCCCATCGGTTTTCTAATTTCTGATTTTCTGATTTCTGATTCCTGATTTCTGATTTCTGACTGCTAAATTTTATTCCCATTCAATTGTTGCAGGAGGCTTGCTGCTTATATCATATACTACGCGGTTTATACCTCTTACATTATTTATTATTTCATTTGAAACTTCAGCTAAAAATTCATAAGGTAAATGTGCCCAGTCAGCAGTCATTCCATCTACAGAAGTAACGGCCCTTAATGCCAGCGTAAATTCATATGTTCTTTCATCACCCATTACTCCTACACTTTTCACCGGCAATAAGATTGCCCCGGCCTGCCAAACAGTTGCATATAAATTATGTTTTCGCAACCCGTTTGTATATATAGCGTCTGCATCTTGCAACAATTTCACCTTTTCCTCAGTTACTTCACCCAGTATTCTTATTGCCAGGCCCGGGCCGGGAAAAGGATGGCGGGCAAGTATTTCCTGCGGAATACCCAATTCTGCACCAACTTTTCTAACCTCATCTTTAAACAAAGACCGTAATGGTTCAATTAATCTTAAATTCATTATTTCCGGTAAGCCGCCAACGTTATGATGTGATTTTATAGTAACCGAAGGTCCATGCACCGAAACCGATTCTATAACATCTGGATAAATAGTGCCCTGCGCTAAAAAATCAATATCATTTATCAAGTGGGCTTCCTGGTCAAAAATTTCAATAAAACATTTACCTATTACTTTTCTTTTTTCTTCCGGGCTTACTTTACCTGCCAGCTTTGTATAAAAATGTTCTTTTGCATCTACACCTTTTATATTAAGTCCTAAATGTTTGCAGGTATTTAGCACTTGTTCAAATTCATCTTTTCTCAGTAAACCATTATCTACAAATATTCCAAACAAATTTTTACCAATCGCTTTGTGAATAAGTGTTGCCGCTACTGTTGAATCTACGCCGCCGCTGAGAGCCATAATAACTTTACCTTTACCAATTTGCTTTTTTAACACTGCAATAGTATCAGTTATAAAATTCGCTGGAGTCCAGTCCTGCTTGCATCCGCAAATATTTACTAAAAAATTTCTTATTATTTTTTTTCCTTCAGTTGTATGATAAACTTCCGGGTGAAACTGGAGGCCATAAATATTTTTTAGATCCGGCAATGCTGCATTAAACGCAGCCACAGGGATACTTTCAGTAGTAGCTAAAAGATCGAAACCATCCGGAAGCTTTTTTATGCTATCACTATGGCTCATCCAAACTTGCGAGCTTAATGCAATTCCGGAAAGCAGCTCATCATTCTTTATCACTTTTAAAATGGCCCGGCCATATTCTCTTTTATCGCTCTTTTCAACTATTCCTCCAAAAATTTTTGCCGAAAGCTGAGCTCCGTAACAAATTCCAAGCACAGGGATTTTTTCGACTATTGATTTTATATCTGTAGTAGGGCATAACTCATCATTTACTGAAAACGGTGAGCCTGAAAGAATAACACCTTTTAAGCCGGGTTCAAATGAAATTTCTTTATTAAAAGGGATGATTTCACAATACACATTGGCCTCTCTTATAACCCTGGCAATTAATTGTGTATACTGAGAGCCAAAATCCAGGATGAGAATTTTTTCTGTCATCAGGCTGCGAAGGTAAAGAGTTTAGCCAATGGTATGAATTAGCAAAATCGTTTATTACTTTTGCCACAAATATATAGATATGAACAGATCAATAATTGTAACCTTGATGGTTATGGGTTTGTATTCCTGCAATGTGAAAACCGGAAGCGGGAATATAATATCTGAAACCAGGCAGGTTGGCAAGTTTGAGGGAATAAGATCTTCCGGCTCTATTGATATTGAAGTAAAAAACGGCGATAATTTTTTTGTAGAGATTGAAGGTGATGATAATATTTTGCCTTATGTAATTACAGAAGTGAAGAATGATATGATAAATGTTCATTTTAAATCAGGCACTTCATTTCGCAATGTGCATGTAAAAGCTTATATAACTTCACCGGTAATAAATAAAATAACAGTTAGCGGCTCAGGAAATGTAGTATCAAAAAATATTTTAAAAGACAATGATGAAATTGAATTAAGAGTTTCAGGATCGGGAAATATAACCACTCCTGTTGACGCCCCAGATGTAGAAGCAATTATATCAGGCTCAGGGCAGATTAATTTGAAAGGCAAAACGAAAAATTTTGAAGGCAACATAAGTGGAAGCGGAGATTTAAAATGCCGCGAACTATTGGCTGAGAATTCCAATATTAAAATAAGCGGCAGCGGCACAGCTCATGTATTTGCAAGCTTGAGACTTAAAGCATTGTCAAGCGGAAGCGGCAATATCTATTTCAGTGGTAATCCGAAATCGCAGGAGATTAAGAAAAGTGGCAGCGGTTCAATTCAACCACAAAATTAATAAGTTTCTTCTTTTAAAATTAAAATTTTGACATGTTGTCAGCAATTTATTGTGGCACTCATTTTGAAATTGCAGTGAAAAAATCAGCAATATGCAAAAAGGAAATATCCGGGTTCAAACAGAGAATATCTTTCCCATTATTAAAAAATTTCTGTATAGCGATCATGAAATTTTTATTCGTGAATTAGTTAGTAATGCTGTAGATGCTACTCAAAAATTAAAAACGCTTTCTTCAATAGGCGAAGCCAAAGGGGAAATTGGAGATGTGTCAATTGAAGTTAAGTTAGATAAAAAGAATAAGACCATCACCATTTCTGACAAAGGATTAGGAATGACAGGTGAAGAAGTTGATAAATATATTAACCAGGTGGCTTTTAGTAGTGCCGAAGATTTTTTGAAGAAATATAAAGGCCAGAATGAAGCCAATATCATTGGGCATTTTGGTTTGGGATTTTATTCTTCATTTATGGTAAGTGATAAAGTGGAGATATTTACTAAAAGTTATAAAGAAGATACTAAAGCTGTAAAATGGGAGTGCGATGGTAGCCCGGAATTTACTTTGGAAGAAACAGAAAAGGAACAAAGAGGAACAGATATTATTTTATATATAAATGAAGAAAGCAAAGAATTTTTAGAACCTGAAAGAATAAAATCTATTCTTGAAAAGTTTTGTAAATTTTTACCTATTCCCATTTTATTCACTCAGGATGATGCAGCAAAGGAAGAAAAAGAAGAGCAGTCTAAACCAATAAATAATACTAACCCTGCATGGACAAAAAAACCAAGTGAGCTAACTAACGAAGATTACGAAAATTTTTACAGGGAACTTTATCCTTTTGGGGAAAAGCCGCTATTCTGGATACATCTTAATGTTGATTATCCTTTTAATTTAACTGGCATTTTATATTTTCCTAAAATAAAACAACGCTACGAAATTCAAAAAGATAAGATTCAATTATACAGTAACCAGGTTTTTGTAACAGATGAAGTAAAAGACATTGTGCCTGAATTTTTAATGTTATTACATGGTGTAATTGATAGTCCGGATATTCCGCTTAACGTAAGCCGTAGTTACTTACAGGGCGATCCAAACGTAAAAAAAATAAATGCCCACATAACAAAAAAAGTTGCTGATAAATTAGAAGAAATTTTTAAAACCGACAGGAAGTCTTTTGAAGAAAAATGGGAGAGCCTTGGCTTGTTTGTGAAATATGGTATGATGACTGATGATAAATTTTTAGAAAAAGCGAACAAGTTTAATATCTATGAGGCTGTTCCCGATACCTTAGAAAGTGAATCTTCTAAAGAATCCCCGGATCAAAAATTTTTTACCTTAGAAGAATATCGTCTGGCAACAGAAACCCTGCAAAAGAATAAAGAAGGGAAATTAGTTATTCTTTATACCACAGATCCGGTTCAACAAAATAGTTTTATACAAGCCGCAAATCAAAAAGGATACAAAGTTGTCAAGCTTGAAACAATTGTTGATGCAGCATTTATCAATAATATGGAGATGAAGTGGAACGATGTACAATTTGTACGGGTTGATGCTGATATTACTGAAAACCTGATTGATAAAAATGAAAATAACGAAAGTGTTTTAAGTAAGGATGATGAATCAAAAATAAAAGAATTATTCTCGGTGCAAATTGCTGAATTACATGTAAACGTAGAAGTTAAAGGCTTAAACCCTGATGTGGCCCCGGTTTTGGCAACACGCCCTGAATTTATAAGAAGGATGAAAGATATGGCAGCAAATGGTGGAATGGGAAGTTTTTATGGAAGTATGCCTGAAGAAGTAACCTTAACTGTTAATGGCAATCATCCGATACTGCAAAATATTTTAAAAGAAGATAAGAAAGAAAAGCAGGTAAATAAGGTTAGAAATTTAGTTGACCTTGCATTGCTCTCCCAGGGATTATTAAAAGGAAATGACCTGACCAATTTTATTAACAGAAGTGTGGATCTGATGCAGGGTGAAAAGCAGGGAAGAATAATTTTACCGGGTTAATATTATGAATTCCATAATATACAGTCTAAAATATTTAAATATAATAAAATTGCACAGTAAATTTTAAGCTGCTTTTTCAGCAATATTGCTTAATACACTTGCTTCAGCGTAGTTCATTTTTTTAATATAAAATACTTCAGTAAAACCTGCATTTGTAAAAAGTTGCTTGTGCCTGGGATTTATGTATACCACGTATATTATCCTTTTATTTTTGTTTATTGAAGTAAGTATGTTAGTAATAACCCTACTCATAACCATTTCATTAAAGGGATTAAAAAAGAAAAAAACGTTTATGTCATCTTCAATTTTGTAGTCAATAGCATTGGTGTGAATAATAGTAAAAATCTTTTCAGGGAATTGCAACTGTAATGGAGCAATATTTTTTCCTGCATCGTTACATAATTCTTCTGCAAATTCTATTCCGGTGATTTTATTAAACCCATAAAAGGCGGCAATAGCAAGAACTCTTCCTTTTCCGCATCCGTAATCAATTATATTTTTATTAGCGCCTATACTTTGCAGGTAGGTAAATACTCTTTCCACTAAAAAATAATTTGCACCCTGATAAATTTCAGCATGGTTTTTATTGTTTCCTTTTACTGAAAGTTTTGTAAGATCATTTAACTTACTGGTTCGTATCCCATATTTTTTTTCTCCTCTTATTTCATGATAAATAGTGAAGAGCGCCAGTTTTGTATTCCAGTTTAAAGCTATATAGAAAAAATATTTTAGATAATGTAAAAACTGCATTCAGTGTTAAAATGTTATGTTATTTGGTTTCGGACAATCGCAGATCTATCACCTTTAATTGCAGATTTTTCTCTCCGTTCCATTCATTTTCATCAAGAGTGAAAACTATATCTATAGGTTTTTTCATTTGTATCAGATAAAATTTATCAGCCATATTAAAACCAATTCCTGTGAAAATTATATTATCTTTTTTCACTACAAATCTTACATGCTGTTCTTTTACAATTTTAGTATATCCGGTATCAGCAACATTTTTTGCAACAAAAACAGGACGCATATTTTCCGGACCGAAAGGTTCCATTTGTGTAATAATATTATAAAAGCTTTTTGTAAGATCTTTAAATGAGATTTCTGCATCAATAACAATTTCAGGTATTAGCAAAAGAGGGTCTATTATTGATAATACAGTTTCTTCAAACTTCCTGCTAAATGCATCTACATGTTGCGGGTGCATCGTAAGACCAGCAGCCGCAAAGTGGCCGCCATAGCCGATTAAGTGCTCACGACATGCATGGATAGCTTCATATAAATTAAACCCTGAAATACTTCTTGCACTGCCTGAAACAATATCTCCGTTTTGTGTAAGCACAACCGTAGGGCGGTAATATTTTTCAATTAATCTCGATGCCACAATGCCTACTACACCCTTATGCCAGTGCGTTTTAAAAACTACCGTAGATTTCCTGTTCATTAATATTTCATCGGCACCAATTATAGCAAACGCTTCTTCAGTGATAGAGGAGTCTGCTTCTTTTCTATTCACATTATCGCTTTGCAGCATTTCAGCATATTCTAAAGCTTTCTCATAATCATTTTCCACAAACATCATAACAGCTTTTCGTGCATCATCCATTCTGCCTGCTGCATTAACCCTGGGGGCAATTATAAACACGACATTATTAATACTAAATTTATTTTTTACGCCACTTAGCTGCATCAGAGCTTTTATTCCTGCACAGGGAGTAGTATTTATTTTTTGTAAACCGTAAAAGGCTAATATCCTGTTTTCTCCGGTAATGGGCACAATATCAGCAGCAATAGCAGTTGCCACCAGGTCAAGATAACAAAGATAATTTTCTTCATGTATGCCTAACCGTTGGCTTATGGCAGTTACAAGTTTGAAGCCTACCCCACAGCCACATAATTCTTTATAAGGATAACCACAATCCTGTTGCTTTGGATTGAGAATAGCTATTGCCGGCGGCAAAATGTCATCTGGTAAGTGATGATCGCAAATTATAAAATCAAGGCCTAAGAATTTTGCATAAGCAACGAGGTCTATAGATTTTATTCCACAGTCTAATGAGATGATAAGATCAAAATTATTTTCTTTTGCAAAGTCAATTCCTTTTTTGCTTACACCATATCCTTCTGTGTAGCGGTGGGGAATATAAAATTCAATATTTTGTTTATCGTAAATGCTCACCAGAAAACTGTACATGCAAGCCACAGACGTAGTACCATCAACATCGTAATCTCCAAAAACAAGTATTTTCTCTTTGTTATTAATTGCAGATAAAACTCTGTTTACTGCTTTGTTCATATCCTTCATTAAAAAGGGATCATGCAGATCAGAAAGTTGTGGCCTGAAAAATTGTTTTGCTTTATCAAAAGTATCAATGCTACGTTTAACTAATATACTGCATAAAATGCGGCTAACAGTAAGTGATTGTTGGAGAGCTTCAACTTTATCTTTATCTGCCGTCAATATTTTCCACCGTTTTTCAATCATTTTAATTCGTTAATAAGTTAATCCGTTAATAGGTTAATAAGTTAATTTGTTATATCCAATTAGTGTATTAAGAAAAATCCGACTCAATGACTATTGACTTAATGACTAATGACCCATTTATTCACCATTGACCACTAGTATTTTCTGTCTGTGGTAAATCTAACTAACTCTTCCAGACCTTTACGTATTTCACTATCTTCAAATTCATATAATATTGATAAAGCCTCATCGCGGTACCAGAACATTTTTTGAATTGTATATTTAATTCCTCCGGATGCCATTACTGCATCCAATACAACTTTAATTATTTTCTCTGCCATAGCTGTTTATTTTTTTAAAAAATTAGTGGCCTGTAATAATTATTACATTCTGTGTTATATTGCTGCTTTATGAAAATGCAATTATCAAAAAATCTTATAGCAGATGAATTAATCATTTTTGAAAAAAAATTTGGAGAGGCAGTAAAAAGTCAAACGCCATTGCTTGACAGGATAATGAGATACATCATTAAAAGAAAAGGCAAACAGCTTAGGCCAATGTTTGTGTTTTTATGCGCCAAGCTTCATGGACCGGTTAATGAGTCAACTTACCGGGCTGCAGCTTTAGTAGAATTATTACACACCGCAACATTAGTTCATGATGATGTAGTAGATGAATCACTTGAGCGGCGGGGGTTTTTTTCAATAAATGCTT
>MWVX01000246.1_pt1 | contig 15902 bp, 22 predicted proteins | sample 1047311 | NCBI WGS metagenome assembly MWVX01 (sample SAMN06349984, study PRJNA376086) | soil metagenome | isolation source: MtG-4 sample Antarctic (ecotone) soil | place: Antarctica | collected 2015-01-13 | reverse complement strand
GCTTGCAACGATACGAAGGAACTAAAGACTTATCAAAAAACTTGGAAAGAAAACGCAGAGGACGGCTTTCTTATTGTTCCAACCGAAAGCGATTGGTTAGAAGCCAGCCGTATTCAATTTCTGCTGGCACAGGAAAGAAAAAAGGAAGCGGGCGGAAAATCACCGAAACGCACAGCGAAATTAAACAAGAACTAGTGTTCAGTCAAGCTTGAAAGCACGGATATAGTTTATAATAGGGCAAACGCATCTAAATTTTTTCACCCAATAAAAATAAGGGCGACAAATTTTGAAAGGTCGTTTTCTGAAAATTGAAACCTGCGTATTTACTGGACGAAAAATTTAGATGCGTTCGCCCTATAGTTTATAATAAGTTACATAATTATGAAACGATATATTGTTACACTAACGACCGAGGAACAAGAATAGTTACGAGCGATTATTGACAAACGCGCGTAGTAAATCAGAGATTGTCAAACGAGCTTTTGTGCTGTTAAGTTTGGATGAAAACAGAATTGGCGGGCGTTTGTCAGACGAAGAAATCAGAGAACTTTATCGAGTCGGGCAACGGATGATAGAACAACTGCGGCAAAGATTCGTGATGGAAAGTTTTGAGTTTGCACTGAACGGGAAGAAGCAAACCAAGTTTAAGGAGAAAACTTTTGACGGGCGCGTCGCAGCCAAGTTAGTCGCGTTGCGGTGTTCGGATGCGCCGGAAGGTCGGCAGCAGTGGAGTTTGCGACTGTTGGCGGAAACATTGGCGGATAGTGGCGAAGTGGCTTCGATTTCACACGAGTCGGTGCGGCAGATACTAAAAAAAACGAATTAAAGCCGTGGCAGGTCAAACAGTGGATTATTCCGACGGCAGATGCTGATTATGTGTGTGCGATGGAAGCGGTTTTGGATGTTTATGAGCGACCCTATAAGGCGCATCATCCGGTGGTTGGGTTAGACGAATCGCCGAAGCAGTTGATTAGTCAGGTGAGAGAAAGATTTACTGATTCCAAAGAGGTGATTTACGAAGATTATGAATATAAGCGCGAAGGAGTTGCCGACTTATATCTGGTGTGCGAAGCGTTGCAGGGCAAACGGGCGCATCTTTATTAAAGACAATCATAATCGGCTTAGTTGGGCGGAAGTGATTCGGTATATTGCTGAGCAGATGTATCCTCAAGCGGAAAAAATAACGATTGTCGAAGACAATTTATCAGCCCACAAACCGAGTGCGTTATATCAAATAATGGAAGCCGAACAAGCCCGTCGGATTTTACGAAGAATAGAGTTTGTGCGGACACCGAAGCACGGTTCGTGGCTGAATGTGGCAGAAATCGAATTAGGCTTATTAAAGCGGTTAGGAATCGCGCAACGGGTTGGCAGTCGGCAAGAATTGGAAACTCAGATTGAGGCATATCAAAGGAAGAGAAATGCCAAACAAGTAAAAATAGATTGGCATTTCACAACTGCTGATGCAAGAGTCAAATTAAAAAGACTTTATCCGTCAATAGAATCTTGACTGAACACTAGCTTTAGATTGTCTAATTGCCGTCAGTTGTTGCCGCGAAAATATAACTGTTATTACCAACGACGGCGATTTTTGGGCAATCGGGCGGTATCTCAAAAAGTTAAAATTGTTAAAATTTTAAGATAAAAGAAAAGCGGTTCGAGAGTGTGAATCTCAAAGGGGAAAAATGTTCACCGGAAACATTTAACCCTTTATTTACCGATACTTACCTAGCATTATGGAGTGTTATTAGTTGAATATGTGAATGTCGTTTATCACTCTGTATCACTCTGTAAAAACAGGTAACAGATACATTATTAGATACAGGCGTTTGGCTTGAATCAAATACTTTGATAGACTGCTTTTGCTTAATTGGATATTCAGTTGTCAAAGAACTGAAAGACACGGTTTGAGAGTTGGAATCTCAAGCCGTTTTTCTTTGCTCAAAATTATTCGGTTACAACTTCTTTCTTCGGTCGCCCGGCTTTACCGTGTGTTTTGACGGTTGCCAGTTCCTTTTCTTCAATGACATAACCGCCGCCGACATTGACGGCTTTTATTTTTCCTTCTTTTATCATTGCGCGGATTCGTCTATCACTCACGCCTAATTTTTCCGCCGCGTCTTTTGCGCTTAACAATTTCATAATAATTATATTACCTCAAAAAAGAATGTTCCGCAAATGGTATTCTTGACTTGTGTTATTATTCCAAATCTGGTATATTCTTTATTAGATTGAAACATTCAATCAAATCTAAAAAACGAGGTCAAAAAGATGATTAAATTAACAACGAAAAACACGAAACGGGCAATCGAAAGATGCCGACAACTTAAACCAACCGTCCGCTTTATCAAAGATAGATTCTTTGCCGTTTATTCAGCAAATAACTCGAATATTTATCACGTCAGCTTTGACGTAAAGAACGGCGAAAAATTTGGTGAATGCGAATGCAAGGCATCGGAACGCGGTCTTGTTTGTTACCACATTATTGCGGGCGCGACGGCGAACATTTACAGACAGTCTTTGAAAAGAGCGCAATAAGTCATAAAGGGCTTTTCGGTAGTTACAGCTACCGAAAAGCCCTTTATTTTAACTAATCACGAATGATTAAATTAACAACTAGGAGAATATCATAATGAAAACAAATGCTGCAAAAAGAGCAAAAACAGTAGAACGAAACCAAAGACGAACTTTAGAGCAAATCAGCCAACAAGTTGAAATGGCTTTTGCAAGTGAGAATGTTTCCGACGATGTAAAAGATTGTCTTAAATCAATCATTATCGAAGCATCAATCGAAGCCGATATGCCGCTCAACGATTTTAGCCTTGTGCGTGAAGCGTTGCCGAATATCATCAAGAAGTTAAACGACGATTACGGACGCGGCATCCTTCATTCAATCCACGCGATAATTCGCTTCGACACCGACGCTTTCCAAAAGTTTTACGATGACAGATTAGACCAAGATGATGAAGATTTGGCGAATCTTTTATCAAAGGTTATGAAGCATCCGAAAATGCCGACAAAACTGTTTAATGTCATCGCCGATGAAATCAATGAAATTCCTACCGATTGGAGAACACCGGAAAATGTTTTGTTTAATCTGCGGGAGATGAGAAAAGCCGAAAATAAAACGGAGAATAACTAATATAAAACAGAAAACAAAATGAAAAATAACACCACAATCAAAATCCAAGTTTCAAATTATGAAGGCGTAACGGTTGAAGCAGAACGAAAAGAAGTGATGAAACGGCTAATCCAGAAACGAGAAGCCTATCTTGATATTTTGATGAAAAATTGCCAATTCCAGGAATTTAGATGGAAGCGGGAGTTTACGGAATTTTGTATCAGCAAATTCGTTCCGAAACTTAAAAGTAAATGTCTTGAAATCAAAAGCAAATATGACTTTAACGGTCAATCGCTAGCGCTCGAAAAATGGCTTGATATTTGTATTGCCGAAAATGTCTTGCCGCTTACCGACGAAGAAGCCGGAGAAGTTGCGGAAACAACAAATGGCTTTCACGCCGCTTACGACAACGGCACAAAAGCTATTTGGGTAAGAGGCACTCTTTCGCTCGAAGAAGCCTTACCCGTCGCCGCTCACGAATTAGCGCATCACATTCTAAATCATAGTGGATTGCCTTTTGACAAAGACATCGAGCAAACGGGTAGCGTAGAAGATTATTTGGATTATCCCGAACATTTGCGAAATGAGATTGAAGCGGACGTTTTGGGCGCAATGCTTTTAACTGAAACAATCTAAAAAACTAATTCGTGCTAAACCATAGTAAAAAGCCGAGAATTTTGACACTCACGGCTTTTTATTTTTATTACACTTTTGCGGCTTTTCGCGCTTCCTGCCTTTGCTTTTGCTCTGCGTTAAATCTCCCATTACCGATAAACCGCTCAATAATACCAACGATTTCTACAAAATCTATTTTGGGCAAGTTTTGGTATGTGCTGGTTACGAAAATAAGTTTTGCGACGGAAAGTCCGATTTCCTTCAATTCGCTATTAACTTGACCGTATGATTCGCTTGCTTCAGTCGGAACAGGTCGGAAACTTGTTACGCCCGGCGCAAGCGCGCGGAAAGATTGTGCAAACTCTCTTTGTTTGCTATGAAACAAAACAAGCGCATCAACCATTTTTTCGCCGTCCTGACGTATGGTTTCATTAAACTGTGTGCGAAGCGAAACATATTCGTTAAAAGCGGTTTCGGTTTCATCGGCAATTACCTTCATTTGTTTGAGCGTTTCGGCGCGTGATTCGGACAACCTCGCCTTTTGAAATGCGCTGTGGAGTTCGTCTTGCCTTGCTTCCAATGCCTTTATTGATTCGTTTAGAATAGTCAGCTTGCCTTGTTCGGTTTGAAGGTCGTCGAGCGATGTTTTGCCGTCAATAAAGCCTTTTTGCAAAGTTTCGAGATTGGCTGTGATACCGTCTCGCATCTCGGTTAATTCGTCAAGCCGTTTGGTTGCGTTGTTAAGTTCGGTTTCAATTTCAGTTGATTTTTGTATTTTCATTTCTTTTCTCCATTGAATTTATTGTTGAATTTATTGTCGAAGTCATTGTTTTGAAGATTAAAAATATCTGCAAAATTGTCGGTCTGTTTTCGCCTTGCTTCTTTCGCTTTTACTTGTTCGCGGATTCGGTCGTATTTTTTCTTCAATTTTTCTTGTTTTTCGTCCATTCTAATTTTCTCCTTTTACTTTTTGTTTTTGTTTCATCCTTGCGAAAAATAATTCGGCTGCCTGTAGATAACTCGTGGTTTATGTGTCCCGGCTTTACTGTTTGCCAGTGCCAAGGCGCAAACCGCGTCGTCGTGCATACCCGTCGGAGCGGAGTATCTAACGCCCGTCCGTGTGTATTCATACTCAAAAGATTCAAGCTCATTAACGATTACGCCGTCAGGAAATCCGATTTCCTGTTTTTGAATTGCAACGGCTAAACCTTCCATAAGTTGCTGTTTTGAGCTTTGCGTAAATTTGAAGCCTTCAAAGTTTCGCCGTCCGTCTTTTTGCAGAGATTCTAGGACGGCATCGCCTACGCCGGTTGAATCAACAAGGCAAGGCGCGTTGCCGACGATTTCACGGACGGTTGTTATCGTGTCATTCCAAGACTTTTGAAAGCGTTCAAAACGGCAGACTTTTCTTTGTTTGTCGAGTCCGATTAAACAAGTCCAGTCCACGCTTTTGGCTAAATCCAAGCCAAAGCAGACGGGTTCTTCATCGGACATCGGAGCGATGCAATCTTGAATAGCAATAATTCCGAAAGGATTGCCTTCATCGTCGCTTGGTTCGGCTAAATACAATTCACGGAAAACATTTTCGGGCAGTTGACGGCGTGCATCTTCGATTTCATCTTCAGACAATATACCGGCATCAATCGCGTCGTAAGCTGTGATTTTTTGATAACTCATTCCGGGTTCGCCCGACTCTGCTTTTCGGGCTAATTTGTAAGCCCAATTCTTTCTGCCTTTGACATTGCCGATTATTCGCACTTTCCCGCGTGTCGCCGTTAATGTCGAGCGTAGAGCGTGCCACGCTTCTTCGCGGGCGCGTGATGCTTCATCGAAAACAGCCGCATAAACATCTTCACCGTAAAGATTGTCAGGTTTTTCGGCAGACTTACAGACGATTCTTGCGCCGTTTATCAAAGTTAAAGTTAAATCGGATTCGTTCGGGTTGTAAGATTCTCTTGGAAGTCCGGCTTTTAATCTTCGGAAAGCGATTTTAGCTTGCCCATAAACCGGGCAAATCCACCAAAAATCTTGACCGCTTTTACCCTGCAAAGCCTGTTCAATAATCCAGACAAGGCAAGCGGCTGTTTTCCCGGCTTTTGTGGAACTTTCGACAATCGCGTAACGCGAATCATTGAAAAGCGCATCGAGTTGATAATTGGCAAGTTGTGGGCGGTTGTAGCGAACTGAAATTTTATTTTCTTTAGTCTTTATCATTGGTTAGCCTCACTTGGTTATTGAAATTAAATGAAATGACAATCTGTTTTTCGGTTTGCGGTTTGGAGTTTTCCGAATTGCCGAAAACATTATCAAGAATCAGTTGCGCCGCTCTGATTTCGGCTTGCGGATTATCGCAGGTTAAGTTCCGTCGCAAAGTTTCAACCGCTTCATTTGCGGCTTGTTGCAGAGCGGAAACGGCATTTTCGACAACCTGTCTTTTTGCCTGTTCGTATTCGGCGCGAAAATCTTCATCACGCAAATATCTGTAAATCGTTTCTTCGGATAATCCGCTTGAGAGAGCCGCATCTTTCACACTCGAATTGTTCAATAATCCGGCTAATGCTTTTTGTGTGTTTTTCGCCATAATCCACCTTATTTTTGCCAAAATCTTCCAAAGTCTGTAATTTCGCTTGCGATTTAAGCGCGTTTTATTATCGTTCGCCTTGCTCTGCCATTCAAACCTCTTTGACAATCGGCAGCCGCCGTCTATCTTGCCAAACGTGAATCAGTTTTCGGGCATTGATTGGACATTCAAAGTTTTTGATAGTTTCCATTTCTACTGAACTTGGAAAGCGGTTTGATTTAACTTGAACAAGCAAGACATCGGACCCGCACACGGCTATCACATCGAACGCGCCTTTACTTGCCGCCATTCGGAAACAGATATAACCGACGGCTTCAAGATGCCGCATCGTTTTATATTCGCTTCGATTGCCTTTGGCTTTTTTGTTCATAAACTTAAAACTACCGAGTAGATATTCTCAAAGTCTGTGATTTGCCTTTCCGCGTGTTCATCGGAAAGATTGCCGTCAATCATCAAAATTGATTTTCTTTCGTCAAGAATCGTTTCAAAGTCTGCGTAAAGTTTTGCGCCATTCAAAACGGCTTCGAGTTTGGAATTATAAGAATCAATAGATTCGTTTTGAGCGTTTATTTCTCTTTGCTGAAGTATCAAATAATCTGCCAAGTCCGAGCCGCCTTCTTTCTGCGCGACTGTGGCTTGCGTTTCTATCAAAGAAGATACTTTGACCGTCAAGCCTTGTTTGTTGGCATCCGACGCGATTTCTTGCCACAGGTCAAAGCCGTCTGCGTCCGGGTAAAGAATGATTTGCCTTTGTCCGAGCCGTCCTAACCTTTCGGCTTTAAGCCAAGTTTTTGAATTACAGCCAAGCCAAACAAATTCGGGAAAATAAAGGCTGGCGATAATTGCCGTTTTTTCAGCTTCAACTATGGCAACGGGTTTGTTTGGATATTTACGAACAAGATGTTCACCAAAGAAGATTTGTTTATATTGAAAATCTTCTTTGAGTTTTAATTTCGCGGGCAAAGAAGATGTGTCGCCTTTGCCTTTGAGCCGTTTGCCGCATTTTTGGTCGAATCTGATTAACTTTGCTCTGCAAATGCGGTTTAATCGGTCAATGCTTGGAAAGCAAGTATAATTGCCGCGATAATCCGAGTAAGTTCCGACAAAATACATTTTCAAAACGGCTTGAATTTCTTCGGCACAATCAAGGAAAAGGTCAAAGAGAAATTGCACAAAGGCGTTTCGGTCGTAATTACCAAGTGTCGCTTTGAGATGTTCCGGCGGTATAACATCGAAAGATGTTGTTTCAAGATGCGGAATCCGCATTTTGATTTGCTGCTTTTTACTTGTGCTAATTTTAACGAACTTTGAGCGGTTCGGATTGTCGGCAAAGTATTGTTTCACCGTGTAGCGATAACCGCATTTTGAGGCTCGATTGCAGATGCCGACGTTATCAGCAATATAATTTCCGTCCGTCCCGACAAATCGCGCAAATTCGCCTTTAGAATTACACGCCGGGCAAGTATGCCGTGTGCGTGTGCCGTGATATTTTTCGAGTTGAATCATCTTTTTAATTTGCCTTGCGGCTTTCGCAGCCCATCGGACAAAGCAAGGTTGCGCCATCTTCTACAACATTCATTTCAGAATTACATTTTGAGCATTTCGGGCTTTGAAGGCGAGCATTTTCAGTTTGAAGATGCTCAAGAGAGATATTTTGAGCATCTTCAGCTAAGTTACTGCTATAACTTGTTTTATTTGTATGGTTTGATTGAAGATGCTCATCATTATTCTCTTGAGCATCTTCAATGTAGTTTTGAACATCTTCAGTGTCTCCAAGTTTCCAAAACCATTGCGGATTTCCGCCAAAGTTTCCGCCTTTTTTTTCACTTTTAACATTTAGGGAATTTTTCGCCCGGCGTAAAGTTGCGTCGGAGATTCCAAGTTGTCGAGCTTCGGTTTGAACGTCTTTTGCCGGTTTTTCGCCGCTACTCAAAACAGTTTTAAGAAAAGACATTGCGTCTTGCTTTTCGCTTTTTTCTTCGCCTGTATCATTGCGTAGCTGTGAGAGCATTGTTTCGGCAGTCAAATTGCTTTCACCCGTCCAAAAAAATTGACCGTCTTTAATTTCAAATCCGATTGATTTTGGGTATTTTGGCGCAAGATTATTTTTTGTTTGGCAAAGCGCCTTCTGAGATTCGTTTTCAGGATTTTTACCGACAAGTAAAACTGAACGCGCCGAAGCCCGCCAGCCGATACCGTTTAACCCGGCGTTTCGTGCATCACCGAAGCCTTTTGATTTGCCGATATGTCTTACACCGACAATGCAGCAATCAAACGTTTCAGCAAGTCTTTTAAGCTCATCTGTTATGGAACGAATATCAGAATCACGGTCAAGATTAACTCTACCCGTGTAAGAGAAAAGCGGGTCAATGATTACTAATTTCGGTTCGTATTCGGCTAAAACCATTTTGAGACGAAAAATTCCTTCTTCGTCCAAAGTAAAGGGTTCTTCAATGGCAATAATTCGCTCACAATTAGCATTCATTGATTCGAGACGCGGTTTCAATACATAAGAAACTGAATCTTCGGCGGAAATAATCAGCACGTTAGACGCTTTGATATGTTCATCATTAGCAACGCCCGGCAGCCCTCTACCAGCAGCAACAGCGCAAAGCAGAGCCAGCGCAAGAAATGTTTTTCCAAGCCCTTCTTCACCTTCTAGCAAATTAAAAGTTCCGAGTGCTAAAAATTGATACCAAAGCCAGTCAACTTCTTTTGCTTCGATGTCCGAAAATCTAACTGCTTTCAATGGTTTCAAGCTAGTTCCCGATCTTTCTTCGGTTGCGTTTTGATTGCCGTTTTGTTTGGATAATGTTTCAAATTCGGCTTGCATCGCGTCAACGTCAATTTTGCTTGTGGCTGGTTGGAGTGTCATTATTTACGCACCCCCAAATTAAAGTAATGCGCCGCGTGTTCGCGCAAAGAATTAACCCACAGCCGCGCCAAGTCGTCGCACGCCGGGCAAGCTCCAACGCCGTTAAAGCGCAAACCGTCATCTTTAAGTTGGCACGCGCAAAAGCTGCAATGGTATTGAAATTTGTTTCGGGTTGGTGTATTATTGTCCATAGTTAAATCATTAGTTAAGTTTTTATTTGAGCCATAATCTTTTGCCGAGATTATGGCTCCTTCATTTTTCATCATTGTTTTCTCCTTCATTCAAATAATTCATAAAATCATCTTTCAAAATTACGACGCGCCGTCCGGCACGTTTGACCTTTAATCGCCCGGCTTTAATTTCTTTCCGCAGCATAGCTTTTGAAATTGAAGTTAGAGCCGCGCACTCTTCAACCGAATATGCAAGTCTGTCTTTTGTTTCTGTTACCATTCCTAGCATTTAATTTTCTCCATTTATAAGATTTAATTTGCACGGTGTATTCTTCCGTGCTAACGTAATTATCGTTATGTGATTGTGTAATAGCAATAAGAATTTGAACTTATTGATTTAGAAATTATTTATCTTATTAGCAAATTAAATCTTATGAAATACAAAAAAAAGGCTGTTCGTCCGACGATGTTTGGAAAATGGCTTGACCTTATAAACAGTGTGCCTCTGAAAAGCGGTATTTATCACAGTTGGGAAACTCTTTGGGGCATTGCTTATTTTGAATTGACGGGAGAGTATATCGCGCCGCTTTTGCCGCCGCCGGAACTCGATTACGGAGATTGGCAACCGCCGACGTATGAACAGCAAGAAAATCTCAAAAAAGCGTTTATAAAAGCAACAAGAGATTTGAAGGAAAATTCCAAAAAGTTTCCTAAGCTGTATTCTTACTTGTTTGAATTAGAAAATTATCCAGAAATTAAAAATAAATTTGATGAAATTCGCTTTGACGTAAGAACATCTCAATACGAAAAAACAGCTTTTCAAAGATATGAAACATTTCTTGATATGAGGTCAGGAATTAGAAAAATCGCTCAAAGCTGTATGCTTTACCACAAAGAAGGACGTTTTATTGATAGTGCAGCAATCTTCGCAACGTTCGGATTCAACAGCCGAAATGCAGATTATCCGTCCAACTTTACAATTAAAGAAGGTAAGGTTGATTTTGAATCCGAGTTAATTCAAGTTTTGCGCGGCATTGATGCCGAAAGATTAAGAATTTGTCCGATATGTGGTGAGGTTTTTTGGGCTAAAAGAATCGAGACAAGCACTTGCTCGAAAAAGAAATGCTCAAACAACTTCCATCAAAGAAAGTTAAGGATTGCCGAATATGAAAAAAGATTTGATAAAGCCTTTGAAGCCTATAAAAAACTTAAAGCTAACTTAAGCCCGGAAAACTCATTAGTAGAAGAGCAAAGGCGAAAGGTCAACGAACTTAAAGAAAAAATAAAGAGGGAGAAAATTAAAAATGGCACTTTATAAACGCGAAAATTCTAAATACTGGTGGATGAAGTTTTACTTTGACGGTCAACTTGTCCAGCAATCAACTAAATGCTCAAACAAGCGCGATGCTCTGACCATTGAATCGGCATATCGCACACAGCTTGCGCTTGGAAAACTAAAACTCAAACCGAAAGAAAAAGCACCGGCGTTCACTCAATCCGCCGATGACTTTTTGAAAATGTCGAAAATTGAACACGCGCAAAAGCCAAATTCATTTATCCGCATCAAACATTCCTGCCAGCCTTTGATAAATTATTTCAAAGAAACAAAGGTTGACCGCATCGAGCCGAAAGACGTAGAAAGTTTTATCTGTTGGCGTTCCCGGCAAACATCGAAAAAGACAAAAAAACCTGTAACCCGTGATACGATCAATTTAGAGTTGATTGCCTTAAAAACAATTTTCAAACGGCTTGTGTCAAAAGACATTTTAGATAAAAGCCCGGCGCGTGATATAAAACAGCTTGCGCCGAATGAAAGAAGTTTTCACGTCATTTCAGATGACGAAGAAAAACTTTATTTGATGGCTTGCCCGCAACCGCTTCAAGACGTGGCAGCTTTAATGCTTGCAACCGGGATGCGTCCAAATGAGATTTACGAATTAAAGCGGCGAAATGTAAATCTCGAACAAGGCTTTTTGCAGATCGTCGGAAGTAAAACAAAATCATCAAATCGAAAAGTTTGGTTGTCGGAGCGGACAACACGGATTTTGAAATTGAGAATTGATAGATTTACCGGCGAATATCTTTTTCCGAAAGGCGAAAAAGACGGCGCGGACGCAACCAATCAATTAAACAATCAACACCAAACAGCAATAAAACGAGCAAAATTAAAGTTTCGGCTGTATGATTGCCGTCATACATTTGCAACAAGAGTTTTGGAAAACGGAGTTGACCTTTTAACTTTGGCTTCGATGCTTGGACATTCATCACTTGACGAAGTAATGAGATACGCGCATCCGTCGGAAGCGAGCAAAAAGGATGCCGCAAACCAAATGCAGAAAAGGAAAGCAAAAGCAGTCTAAAAGTGTTAGATTTGCAGCAACCGGCTACATAACTAGATACATAAAGGTTTTTATGTAACTTAAAGCAGTCAGTAAGTAGTTACAAATAAACCATTTAATCGAATAAATAAAATAAAGTTTTATGTTCACCGGAATCATTGAAGAATTGGGAAAAGTTGCGGGTTTGGAAAAGCGCGGCAACGGCGCGAGGATAAAAATCTCGGCAAAAATTGTTACTGAAGATTCAAACGAAGGCGATTCGATTGCCGTCAACGGCGTTTGCTTGACGGCGATTGATATTTCGCAAAACTCTTTTTCGGCTAATGTTTCACCTGAAACTTTGAATCGCTCTACTTTGGGAAATTTAAAAATCAATGCGGCTGTCAATTTAGAACGCGCCGTAACGCCTTCGACGCGGCTTGGCGGACACATCGTTCAAGGGCATGTTGACGGCAAAGGAATGTTTTTGCAAGCGGTTCAAGCGGACGGTTTTTGGACGGTGCAAATTGGTTTTCCAAAAGAACTCGCGCCGTATCTGGTTTATAAAGGCTCGATTTCAGTCGAAGGAATTAGTCTGACAATCGCAAATTTGACTGACGATTATTTTGGAATTGCCGTAATTCCGAAAACTTGGGAATTGACCAATTTTTCAAGTTTGAAAAGCGGCGACGAGGTAAATTTGGAAGTTGATATAATCGCCAAATATGTTGAAAGGATTATGCTTTACGGCAAACGCGAAGAAAGAAGCGAAGAAATCACGATGCAAAAACTTTGAAGGCGAATCGGTTGAAGTTGACGCTATTCCGCCAAAAATTCTGCGTTCAATGGTTAGAGAAGTAATCGAAAAACAGATTGACGAACATTAGCTATACCAATCAAAACTTGTCGAACAGCAAGAGCAGGAATTAGTCAAAGATGTTGCCCGTTCATTTCGATAAGCGAAGCGAATCAAGATGTGGTTAAAAAACAAAATAAAGAAACTCGAAAAAACTTTGAATATCAACTCAAAGTTTTGCAGTTGTCCGGGCGTTTCTTATTTCAATCTTGATTGGAAAAGCGGCGATTTAGTAATAACCAAAACTTGCGACAAATGCGGAAAAACGGTTGAACCTATAAGTTGGATAAAATTAGCGAAACAAGCCGATAAAGAAATCGAAACGGAAAGCCGCATCAATCCGCATTGGAAAACTACACAGACGAAGCATAAAGCCGTATGAATATCAAAAGCCGTCTGAAAACGATTGAAAGGAAAATTTACAAAGAAATTTCCGTGTTTTGCTTGTGTTACGGCTTAAATCTGAAATATGAAATTATTCCTATCACGATTGACGAATGGAAAAAGCGATTCGACAGCGGCGAAGAAACTGCCGAAAAACTGCCGAACTTTTGCGAACGATGTCGAAAACCGATTGATAAACGATTTATCGAAACGACGTTTGAACAAATACAGGAAAACAGACGGCAAAGGATGAATCAAGTTATGGAAACAATGTGCAAGTTTTCCGACAACTAAACCGATGCAGTTAAAAGCCCGAATCAAACGAATCGAAAGCAAAGTAAAAATAAATCATGCGCCGTTTTGCGCGTGTGAAAGTTTTGACGGAAAAATATACTCGCGTGTCGAAGTTGTTTTTGAAAAAGACGGCGTTCAAACGATAGAAAATCCGATTGCCGATTTTTGCGAGAAATGCCGCAAGCCGATTGAAAAGGATAGAATCATTATTCAATTTGTCGAACGCCGCAAACAACTTGAAGTAAGCTGACTAAAGAATGAGAATCAAAAACAGATTTGAAATCTTGAAAAATAAATCAAATTTAAGATATATTTACTAATTTCGTTAAAGCAGACTCAACTTCTAAAGATTTTTCGGCAATGAAAGCCAGCAATTCTTTCGGTGTTCGCTTATCGGATAAATCTTTTGCGTTCGGATTGACGGCTTTGATGTCGTAAATAGCATTTTCAATTGATTCGGATTTGGCGCGGCTTTCCCGCGCTTGAAAATCTAATTCGGCAATTTTTGTTTGAAGTTCGTTGATTTCGTCTTTATTCTGCGACGATTGAAGTTTTAACTGTTTGACCTTTTCTTTAGTTTTGTATGATTCGTTTTCGAGTTCACGAACTTTTTGCTTGAACGGTTCGGCTTGCTTTCGGGCGGTTTCGCGGCGTGCGGCAAAATCTATTGTCCAACTTTTTTCGCTGTCGCCGCGTTCGGGCAAATGGCGGAAAAACTCATCGAATTTATCTAAGGTCAAAGGCGATTTCTTGCCGATTTTTATATCTGACAAATCGTAATACCAAATCTTTTCAGTTCGTTTGCCTTTGGTGAAAAAAAGCAGATTGGTTTTCACGCCCGCGCCTGCGGCTGTGAATGCGCCGCCGGGCAAGCTGATGATGCAATATAAATCGGATTCGTCGAGCAGTTTTCTTTTGATTTTGACAAAAGATTGTTCGTTTGTCCGAAACAAAACGCCTTCGTCTAAAACGATGCCGCAGCGTCCGCCGTCTTTTAATTGCTTCAATGCTAATTGCAGGAAAAGCATTTGAGTTGCGCCGGTTTTATATTCAAAGTTGATTTGCGCCGCCGCGCCTTCTTTGCCGCCGAAAGGCGGATTCATCAAGATTACATCGAACTTTTCCGGCGCGTTGACATAAAGACCGTCATAAGTCGCATCGCCCGTCAGAGCGTTGCCGTGCCAGATGTGCGGACGGTCAATCTGATGCAGAACCAAGTTTGCCAGAGCGATTGTATAAGTTATGTCGTCTTGCTCGCGTCCAAAAAAGGTTTGATATTTGAGAATATCGAAATCGCTTCCGGCTTTAGCTTTCTCGCCATTCTCGCCAATCATATATTCGTAAGCCTGCGCCAAAAATCCGCCCGTTCCGCAAGCCGCGTCATAAACGGTTTCGCCGATTTTCGGGTCAACTACTTTGACCATTGCGCGGATAACTTCGCGCGGCGTGAAGAATTGCCCGCCGTCGCCGCTTTTTTCGCCCATCTTTAAGAGCAAGCCTTCAAAGACTTGTGAAAGCGGGAAAACGTGCGTTGTAACGATGTTCTGCTCGCTGATTAGATGAACTTTATCTAAAACGTCGAGAAAGTTTTTATCGGTATCAACTCGAACTTGTTTCACGCCGGACATTACTTCGCTGATAACTTTTTGGCGCGGCGCGGCGTTCGGCTGTTTTTCCAAATCGTGCAGATACGGCAAAAGTTCGGAATTTACCCAAGCGATAAAGCCGTTCGTTTTGCCTTCTTCAAGCTCGCGGCGTTTCCAGCCTTGCGGCTTGCCGTCGCGTATGGTCATCAGCGAATCTTCGGGCGTTGCCGCCCAATCGTGCCAACGGTAAGGCTCTGCCAAAGACGGCTCGAAACTTCTGCCGAACATCTGCGCTTCTTCGGCTTCTTTTTGTTCGCGCTCGTCGAGAATCCGTAAAAAGAGAATCCAGGTCAGTTCGGGAACATACTGCATCGCGCCTTTGCAGTTTGAACGGCGCAAAATATCGCAGATGCTTTTTACCGTTTGATTTACTGATTGTTGAGTGGCTAAAGATTTTCCGTTGCCGTTTGATTTCGCTTTTGTTGGTTTCATTCTTTTAGTTCAAATCTAAATTTAGTATCTTTATACTCGGACTGAGGTTTCTCGGTCGGCAAAATGGCTCTGGCGAAAAGTCGGGGCATTTTGTTTTTAATGATACTTTAGTATCAATCTCTAAGTTTAAGGTGCTGTTTTTTTGAAAAATGACACCTTAAAAATCACGAATTTTGATTATCAAAATCTAAATCTCGCCCGCGAAAGCCTTGCGAAGCAGAGCCGACGGCATTTTCTTAATCGCTTCGAGTTGTTCGGTCAAAGTCTTTTTGAGTTTTTCAACTTCCTGCATTTGCCCGTTTAATTTTTCGGCAATTTTTCTTTGTTCTTCTATTGGTGGAACAGGTATTTCTATTGATTCAACTTGAGTTGGTGAAATATGCGGAACGCCCAAACTTTGGTCGTGTCCTTTGATTGAGTCAATGAACTTATTAGAATTGAGAAAGATATAAAGAAATTCTGTATCTAATCCGTCCTTTAACTCAATACCTTCGCCAAAAAATGAGATAAGAGAGTGAAAGGAACGAAGTAATTTTAGTAAAGTTGTTCTTTGAAAAATAAGCCAAACCAAAACACTTCGCCCGTGGATAATGTAACATTATTTGAATGT
>MWVX01000245.1_pt1 | contig 15917 bp, 16 predicted proteins | sample 1047311 | NCBI WGS metagenome assembly MWVX01 (sample SAMN06349984, study PRJNA376086) | soil metagenome | isolation source: MtG-4 sample Antarctic (ecotone) soil | place: Antarctica | collected 2015-01-13 | reverse complement strand
CCCTCACAAATAAAAATAATTTTAGAAACAGATTTCTCTAAAAAAGGTGTTCAAAGTAATTTAGCTAGGCTTTTAGATTGTAGTGAGTCACATTTATCTCGGATTAGAAGAGGAATGCGAAGAACTAATTTTACTTTGGCGCGGCAACTCTCGGAGGAAGAAAGAAAATATCTTTTTTTGAGCCGGAAAGAAGTTCACACATTTTTTGGAATGATGTTGACTGTCAAAGCATTTTTTGAAAAATACAATCACAAATACAAAATTAAAAATCTTCAAGACATATACAGTATGAGTGCCAATCGAAAGTACTTTTCATTACCTGTCGATTGGCACTCAATAAGGGTCGGAAACACTTGGTTAGTTTATTATCAAAAATCATTTCATAGCTCTACTTAAAGCAGAATTAAAATTTGCTTTCAAGGTTTCAACTAACTTTTTTCGCTGACGAAGCAGCGGATGAGTTAATCCCCCGTCTGTATCCCCAGTAACTTTTTCAATTAACGATTGCATTTTTTCCAACCCGCTAATTAATCTACTGGAGTCGCCGCCTTTAGCTTCAATGATAGAAACGGCTGCTGCGTCGCAAAACAATTCAAGAGTGCGTAATTGCTGCAAATTCTTTTTTTCTACTGCCTGTTTAAAATTTTCGTAAATAATCAAGTGGCAAATTTCATGTGCCATAATTGCTTCAATCTCTTTGTCAGTCAATAAGGATTCGGCGGCATTAGAAACAATTATTGCATTAGGATTATTGAATCCAAGCACCGGAACCTCGGAATTAAAATAAACAATAGAAACCCGATCTTTCAGCCACATAAATTTAAGCAGTTTGTCAGCAATGGCTGCTATTCGGTCGAGATCTTTTCCTTTAGTAATTATATGATCACGGACATATGGAAGAACTTTGATAGTTTTATTCTCTGACGGTGCCGGTAAGGAAAGTATCAGAGATGCTGCAATCTCTGATGGATAATAATCCGGGATGCTACCTTTTATTAATTTGACTACAACTTCAATTTCACTGTTTTCATTCAAACTCTTGAGTGAGTTTTCAATTTCTTTTTTACTATATTGAGCAAATAATACATTGGTGCTTAACAATATGAACAATGTTGCAATAATATTTCTTTTCATCGTAATTTCTCCTTTTGCGGCGCTAAGAGCTTCAGTTCAGTAATCCTTGTTTCCCAAAAGCCGTCCCAAGCTTTTGCTAATTAAAAAACCGTCGCGTAACTTCTGTTCGCTGGATTTGGACAAATCCAACTCAGTATGCGTATGCGTTGTGTGTTGAGAAATCTTAAATTTCTCTATTCAGTTGTAAAAGAACTTTTACGCTCAATCTAGCTATTCGTCAAGATGAGAGTCATCAAATATAACCCTTCTTCCTAGCCAATCCGCTTATCACGAGCGCGACCACAATATCTTGTAGCCATCCTCAAAATACGCCTAATAATTTTGCTTGTCAAGAGAAAAAGCATCAAAACATCAAAAATATTGAAATAATATTATTGCTGTGGTAAGATTACTTATGCTCTGGAGAAAATTGCTATGGCTGAAAATTCAAAAGGAAGAAGAACGACATTAACACTTGATAAGGACGTGTCCGATGCCCTTCGGGAAAAGATGCGAACGGTTTCGCATCTCAAGGAAAAAACTTTGATAAATGAACTATTGCGAAAAGGGCTGGAACAAACCGACGCAGCAAACCCGTCAGAGTTTATTATCGTACCGTTTGAAACCGAACTTGCGCCGGGAGTTACGCCGGAAATGATCAAACAAATGCTCAAACAAATATAGGGCTTTCTCATAAAAATTGAAAACAAGGATGCAAACAGTTATTTTTATAGTTTTGCGAAACAGAAAAGTAACTTTTTATGCATCCTTGTCAAAAAGATAGTAGAAGTTTTTTCGAGAAACTTCAAAGAGCCGAAGGCTTAGATTTACGCGATTCGCGGGGCAAACGCCACGAGTTAGCCGTAGTTTTAGTCGGCGTAACCTTAGCTATTTTGAGTAATCGGGACGGCAATTTATCGAGTATTCAGCGGCACTTAAAGAATCATTATGAGAAGTTGGCAGCGGTCTTGGGAGTAGAAAAAAAGCGAGTTGTTTCCCGCGCCCAGTTGCCGCGCATTTTAGAAAAAGTTTCGATTGAAGTCTTTGATGATTTGATCTTTTCGCATTTTGGCGTGAGATTGGGCGAGAATGAGCGGAAGTGGTTTGCCGGTGATGGCAAAGAATTACGCGGCAGCATCGAGTCGGGCGACAAACGCGGCGAAGCCGTCGTGCAGATAGTGGCGCACGAAACCGGAGAAACGGCGGCACAGGATTATTATTGCGGAAAGAAGGAATCGGAAAAGCCGATTGTCCGGCAAGTGTTGAAAAAAAGCGGTTTGGCAGGCGAGAAAATAACGCTTGATGCTTTGCATTGCAATGAGCCGACACTGGATTTGATAGTCAGGGCAAAAGGCAAATATCTGGTCGGGTTGAAAAATAATCAGAAAGAACTGCTTAAACAGGTGAGCCGGCAGATCAACGAGGCATTCGTTTTGTATCACAACAGAGAAATTGAAAAAGGACACGGGCGGATTGAAACGCGTCATTATGAAATATACGATATTTTGGAGATGGAGAAGGCAAAACGCTGGAATGATTGCCAAATCCGCACAGCTATTAAACTCGTCAGAGAAAGAGAAGAATTAAAATCAGGAAAAAAGAGTGTTGAAACAAGCTATTATCTGAGCAACTGTGTCGGCGGATATGAAGAAATAGTCGGAGCGATTCGCCGCCACTGGCAAGTCGAAACGAACAATCACATCCGGGACGTGTCGCTCAAAGAAGATCAAATGCGTTCAAAAAAAAGAATATCCAGCGAACAATGGCAGAAATTAGGACATTGACAACAATTTTATTAAATCGAACCGGTTGTCAGAACAAAAAAGCTCAATTAGAGAATTTTGGTGATGACTTTGACAGTTTGATTATGACATTAAAGGCTCTCAATTTTTTATGAGAAAGCCCTACAAACAAATATAACCCGTTCGCCAAACGCTATGATTCTACTTGACAATGATATTTTGATTTATGCTCTGACGACTGCCTTACCGCAGCACAATCAAGCGCGAGCATGGCTTTCCGCTGCTTTAAAAAACTCGTATCATCCGATTGCAATTTCAATTACAAGTATTTTGGGATTTATCAGGATTACGACCAATCCTAAAATTTTCAAGTTGCCACTCAGTATAATCGAAGTGCAAAAGCGACTTTTACCTCTTCTCGCCCATTCCAACGTGAGAGTCGTCAATCCGACTAAGGATCATTTTGAAAAGGTTTTGATTACAATGCGCGATAATAATCTAAAGGACGATGACACGATGGACGCGCATCTTGCCGTTCTTGCTCTTTCACTCGGAGCGAAGCTGGCAACCAACGATAAAAGCTTTGCCCGATTTAGCGGCTTGCGTCTTATCAATCCTTTGCGGATTTAGCCTTTAATTATGAAAACGATAATTATATTAGGCAACAATATATTTTACTCACCTAACTGTAACTTTTATCTAATTGCTCTATTAACCACCTTAATCCGCACGTAGTACCTGCCAGTACCCCCCCGAACACAAAATAAAGCAAATTCAAAAAATGAAAATTGAGAGTTGTCATATAAAGTGAAGCGACTTTTGTATTAAATTTCCGTATGCGAAACAGCCATAAAACTCCGCAAAAGAGAAAGATAGCACTCAAAGTTATACTCATACAGTACGGAGCATATAGTAAGAATTTTATGACATGTTTGTCACTCGGATCCTTCGCAAAAGAAACAATGAGAATACCGCCTAAAACCGCATAGAAAAGTCCGACAGCTTTCCAGCCCAAGTCGAGAAGAAACATAAATTGGGCATAGAATTGCTCATATTGCCACTGCAACTTAACTCTTTCTTCATCTTTCTTTTTAGCTACTCTCATATGTTGATTCCCTTTATAAACAAATTGCACGGAACTTCGGAAAGCCGCACGATTTTAAATTATGCTGAATTGATCGTTCATTTAGACAGAAATTTTATAAGCCTTTTTTAAGCTGATGTCAACGGAATTTTGAATAAAAGAGCTGAGTCAATAAAACCTTTAGCAGGAGAATGAATTTACGTCAGCCTTCTTACGGACATGGGTGAGGAAAATATATTATTACCTTATATTAGAGCCTGACGTGGCTTTTGAATTAAAACGACTAAAACAAGAGTTTCCCGACAAGCCTTTCAAGCAAATAATTAATGAAGTATTGCGAAGCGGATTACAAAAAGAAAAGTTTCCGTCGCCAAAAAGATTCCGCGTCGAAGCGCATCGGCTCGGACTGCGGACGGATTTGGATTTCGACAATATCGAAGAAGTTCTTGATATTATTGATGAAGCAAACTGCTAATTTCTAATGAAATTATTAAGTTTTGAGTGATACTTTTTAGCAAAACTATTAAGTTTTGAGTAATATTTTTATTAAGTTTTGAGCGATACTCAAGGCATTTTATTAAGTTTTGAGTGATATTTCTCTACTAAAATAAAAGTTTTTCACAGGTTTTATCTCTGCTTATTTAGTTTTGAGCGACATTTTTTAAAGAACCGTCTAGTTTTGAGTGACACTTTACTTTTTGTAAATTTGTATAAATTCAAAACAAATTGGAAAGCAGTTAGTTTAGGTGTAAGCAGGCAATATCTTTGCCGATAAAACCTATCAAGATCAATGAACAGGGAAAGAATTCGGGAAAAGCGGCGTGATAATGCACACTGGACAATAAAAAGAAGAATCAGAATGAGTATGAAGTCGAAAAAAGCGGATGGTGTTCAAGACTTGTTTCAGCCCTCAGGCAACCGATAGAATCGCCATTTAATAGGATAAATGAGCAAACAGACATTCAAAACGGGTCAAAAATCAGGTCGGGAAACGGGTTGTTGGTTCATTGTTACGGCAAGTTGGCAGTCGCACTGTTTATCTTCCGGTTCGACCCTTGATTCTCATTGAAAATATATTTATGAATAAAGTAGTGATATTTCAAAAATTGATTGCAATCGAAAAGATCGGCGGATTTGCGGAACTACAAAACTTGATTCAAAAACTGCCTGATGAATTGCAAAAACAGCCCTCGATCTCTCTTCAGATAATTAGAATACTTTTGAATCAAGGCGAGTTTAATCTTGCCGCCGCCGTCCTTGAGAAAATAGATTTGACACAGGCTGAAACTGGCGAAAAAATAATCGCCGAACTGCTAAAACTACAAATCGGTGTTTTCCGAAATGAAATATTTGCTCGAATAGCCGGCGAAAAAACTGACCAACTGTTGAAAGTAATTTTCGAGAAAAAACTTGCAATATCCGAGCAAGCCCGTGCCGTGCAGATCACTGCACAGATTTTTCTGATCGGCTGTCTTTACTCGGAATTTCCGCCGGAAAAAAAGTCTGAAGCTAGGAATTTATTAAAAGAAGCAATTGAAAAACTGGAAAAATCCGAACTGTTCGAACAATCTTTTTCGCTTCGTTTGTCTTACTCGGATAGTTTGGATGATGTAAATCAAAAACTTGATGAACTGCTAAAAATATCGGAGAAAGCATTAGATTCGGGTGATTTGGCAAATGCCGGAAAAGCCTTTTGCTCTCAAGCTCAAATAATGCTTCAAAACGGTTTTCCGAACGATGATATTTATAAATTGCTGGAAAAAGCGGAGAAAAATTTTACAGAATCGAAACACGCTCACGGAAATATCGAAACGCTACATATTCGAGCCAAATTACAAATTGAGCGTGAACAGGCTCCGCCGAAAATACTTTTGCCGATCATAGAACAATATCAATCCGCTGGATATATTAGCGGAAAATTGTCCGCATTAATGGACATCATTCACGTTTTTCACGAAAACGGCGATTTGAATTCCGCTTCTAGTTATCAACAAAAGCTGATCGAATCCGTGAAGACTTCGGGCTTTTTGATGTTTCTGTTCAACCATAATTTGCAGATTGCCGACGTATTAATAAGGAACGGCAATTTCAGTAAGGCGATTGAAGTCTGCGAAGAAACACTGGCGATAAAAAATATTCCGCAAATGCAGATTGCCGCTTACAGCCAGCTTTTAGGAAATGCATATTTCTCCATTCGCAATTTCGAGAAATCCGACAGTTATTATGCGATTGCCCGCCAAACCTTCGAGAACATAAACCAAATTGAATCCGCCTCGAATATTTCAATATTGCAGGTAAATAATCTCGATGAGTTAAGAGAAGATAAAGCATGGGACAAGGGTGAAGAAATCTTAACTACGGAAATCGTGAAACCTGCCAATCGAGAAAATACGGAACTGACGATTCGTTTTTACGAACAATTAGCTCAGATAAAACTTAATCGTTTTTCATATTCGCCGACGAAAAGATTTGACTCCTTGCTTCTTTCCGAAGCCGAAGCTCAAATTATCAAGGCTGAAACTCTGCTTTCCAAATTGCCGGCGCGTAGATCGGCTTTGAGAAAAGGCTCATTGCTTCAAATTCGCGGGCAGCTTGGCTTTAATCGCGGAAATAATGCAGAAATCGTCAAATACTGGAATGAGGCTGCCGAAGTTTTTGATTCCGCCGGTTTCGAGTTTGAAGCGGCTAATTCACAATATCTGATTGGACTGGTTTTTCATAATCTTGCTAATCAAAAAGTTCTGCCGAATGCCTTGATCAGTCAGGAAGCACTCCTCAAAGCAATTAATTATTACGACAAAAACGCAATGAGAATACAGGCGGCGGACGCGCATTATCATTTGGCTCATTTATATAATAACACGATGGCGATTTTGTCTTTTTCATCTGAATCTTCGGACGAATTGATTCCGCAAACCTTAACTCATATAAAAAAGGCGGAAGAAAATTTTGATTCCGTGCGGCGTGATTTTTATACTTCTAACGCGGTTGATGCTCAATTGGGAAAACAAGCGATCATTGAAAAAAGTTTTCGGCTTTATCAGTTGGGATTGGAGTTATATCTGCTAAAAAACGGTGATAAAGCGGCAACTTGGAATTGGATGCAGCGGGCAAAATCACGCGGACTGACCGACCTTTTAGCCGGAAGTTTTATTCAGCCCGAAAAATTAATTTCGGAAATAAGACAAAACTCCGACGCTCTGAAAGCAGTAAAAAAAGAACAGGAACTCAGATTACGTCTGCGAAATGTCTCCGCCGACAAGGTTTCAGTTTTACGAGATGAATTGATAGAATTACAAAAATCAATGGTTTCCGAACCGGTTTTAAAAAACTATTTGGATATTCGCACCGGAAATCCTGTTAAAGTATCGAATCTGGAAAGAATTTCCGCAGAAGAGTGCGAATTGGAAAAATCGTGCGTTTTTATTGATTGGATAAATATTGGCAAAACGCTTTACCTTGTTTGTTTTCGTTCAGGCTTTGAACCGGCATTTATTCCTTTGGAAATTGAACTAAGAGAGGTCGAGGAGTTTTACCGAACGTGGCTTGGCGATGAAAGTTTTTGGTCAACTTTGAGTGAAGATTATGAGTTTCTTAATAAACTTAATCCTTTAATCGAACCTCTCGGAGAACTGACAAAACCGGAGGAATTGCTGGTTTTCGCACCAACCGGAATTTTATTTTCGTTGCCTCTTCACGCTTTAAAAATCGGCGAAGAATTTTTAATTGATAGAAATCCGGTAATCTACGAGCCGAGTTTGAGTATTCTAAATCAATGTTACGCTCGCCGGCGGGAATCCACTGACAAGAGAAGTTTTGCCGTTTTCGGCGACCCGAATATGGACCGCGCCGCGGCTTTTGAAGCGGCAAATTATCTGGCTGAAAAATACAAAGCCGAACTCCTTACCGGAAATGATGTTACAATAGATTCTTTTGTCTTAAAAGCGAAAGAAAAAGATGTCATTCATTTTCAAGGTCACGCCGTTTTTAACGCCGAAGCTCCAGTAAAGTCTTATTTGAAATTTGCTGACGGAAAGTTGTATGTTGGTGATATATTTTCAAAATTGAACCTCGATGCGGAAATTATTTCTTTAATGGCTTGCGAAAGTGGCGTAAATCGAATCAATACGGGTGACGAGCTTTTGGGACTGATTCCGGCTCTTATCTATGCCGGCGGTCGTTCGGTTTTGTCAACACTTTGGCGTGTGAACGAAGATGCCGCGTCAGAAATGGCAAAACTTTTTTATTCCGAATTGTATAATTCTAGGGAAAGGATAGATAAAGCGAGAGCTTTAAGACGGGCGATTCTTTCATTAAAAGAAAATGAAAAGTTTTCCGTTCCTTACCACTGGGCTGGATATATTTTATATGGAGACTGGTATTAATAGTTTTGGAGAAAAACATATGATAAACGATGATAATTTATTAATTGATATTCCTTTAGTTTCAAACCCTGACGCGGATAAAGAGATGTCTGCCGATGGTGTAGAACAACTAACGGACGAGGAAATTCGTGGATCGAGATTTCTGCTGGTTAAGAGGTCAGTCGAAACGATAGACATTAACGGAAAAAGCGGCGGTGCCGTGCAAATAAGTTGTGAATTTCAGCCTGCGGAAAACACGCGGTTTACATGGGGGCGTGTTGCTCTGACACTGACTTCTCCAGACGGAGTAAAATTTATTTCCGTGCAACCCGAACTTATTAAAGACAGTAATCCGATTAGTTTTCAAATTAACCGAAACGGCAAAATCACTCTCGGTTATCCCGATTACGCTGGTGCGGAAGCGGGAGCGGAAAAACAAAAACAATATGTAGTTTATGAAAATCTGGTTCAAGGAACCGGTGAAGGAACTAATAAAGCCGTTTGGATTTTTAAGGAAAATACAGGCAAATCGGGACTTACACCAAAAAACATCTTATCCTTTACACTACCCGTAACTGGGGAAGTCAAAGCCTCTTTATCGGCAAACTGTCGTATCGCCAGACAAGGATTCGGCAGAATCGTTGATAAAATACGCGATTTAATTATTGAAGCTCCAGAACCGCAGTTGCGTCAAGTGATTTTCAATACTCCTAAGGAAAAACCTAAAGATTTTTGGAGTTTGTTTGATTTTATAAACAGTTGATTTTTTAGTTACTCTGAAAATTTAAGCGGCTATTATTTGTGGCAACCTGTAATTATAATCGTTCAAACCTGCAATCATCTGACTTTTGAACCTAAATCTACTGGAGTGAGCCAAAACAGGATGACGACCAATCCAACACGCAGAGAAGTTGAAGGAAGTAAAATTCTTAAGCTAAAAACCGGCTGGCTTGGAACTCAAAACGGGAATACGAAATTTCATTTCCACAACTTTTGACACGTACTTCTTATTAAATTCCATAAATTATTCAAATTAAACCATAGTTCTGACGCACACCTTTTGGTCATTAAATAAAATAAAAAAATAGCTGTTAAGGCATTTTTTCGGCAGCCATTCCAGTTCTGGGATAATTTCACAAAAGAGTGCCGCGAATAAAAGCAGGTAGTCTGAACGTAACCAAACAGGTAGTCTGAACGTAACCAAACAGGTAGTCTGAACGTAAGGTGAACAGAAAGCAGACGCTTTTCCACAGAAAAACAGGTAGTCTGAACGTAAGGTGCAGGTAGTCTGAACGTAACCAGCGTTAAAAAGCAGGTAGTCTGAACGTAACCAGCGTCAAAAAGCAGGTAGTCTGAGCGTAGCCAAACCAAATTTCCAATTCGATTTTTTGCAAACAGGCAGTCTGAACGTAACCAAACAGGTAGTCTGAACGTAACCAGATAATTGCTAAATATGGCAAATATAAAAGAAAGCGGCTCGTCAGCCGCCCTATCCCTTCTTTAATCTTTAACCCTTATTAATCCTTTTCTTAATCCGCGCTCACGACATCTCTGAATTTATCAATTTTTTCCGGTTTTCGTTTTCGAGATAGTTTGCCTTTTTGACTTCCTGAGCGAATTCGTTTGTTGGAACAATTTCAATCTGCACATCAACCAATTTATGTTTTTTCTTCACATCATAAACCCGGTTGAAGTCATATTTCAAAATTACGTTCGCTTCGTTGCTTTTCATTTCTTCAAGTGCGGCTTCAATGTGATCAAGATTTTTTCCCAAACTGCTCTGCGGCGTTAAACCGAAGTCTCGAATCATTGTCGTCAAATTTATGCTGTATTTATTGGCAATGGAGGCTTGGGTAAAGTGATGTGCCATTCGCTTGTGAAGTTGGCGGGCGATTAAACTCTTATAGCGCATCACTCTCTTATAATTGTAAAGGCGAAATGTAAGTTTCTTAACACTCTCAGTTACCAACGGAGAAAAAACGACGAAAGTTTGGGTTTCGCCTTCGCTACCGCGCAAACCCAGATTTTCAATCGAAGAAAATATTATCTTATCTTTTTTACCGGATTTTTCGTTTGCGCTACTGAGTTCATACCTTGTCAGAGCCAAAATATGCAAGGCTCTTTTTATTTCTTCAAAAGTTCGTTGATGTCCGATTTCTCTTAGCTCGTTGCGAATTTGGTGAATCGTGAAGGTTAGTCCTGCTTGGTCATCAAGAAAAATTCCACCATTTTCTATGGCGAGTTTTCGCAGAACGTCCTCGACGATCTCTTCGGTTTCCCCTGGATAAAAATATTTTGCCTCGCCGGTTTTCTCATCCATGATACCTGCCGAGTGAATAAATAATGTATAACTTTGCCCGCGGCACTCAAATGAACGCTCAAATATAGGCAGAAATCCCGAATTTTCGCGGCGCAACTTCTCTTGTCCTTTCCAGACATACTTCGGCATAAAATCATATAATTCGACGCTCCGCGAATAATTTGAATAAGTTGTTTTGGAAGCCAATATGTCGGTTTCTTCCAAAAACTCGAATAAACTTTGCTGAATCGGTTTTGTCTTCTCGTATTCAACAAATTTCTTGCCTATCTGATTTTTCTTCATTGTTTTCTTTTGCCGTTTCTTCTCATTAAATAATTGAGTATGTTTTACCATATTTTACTTTTTCCGCCAAACGATTTTTCTCACACCACAATAGTATCAACTGCTTTCATTTGCAAGCTAAACATAAACCGCCGGTGGTTGCTACCTGACACAGTTTCCGGATGTCAGAGTTTTTGAACAGTTCAAACTATGATTAGCCTTAACTTTTTTTCTGGTATAATCTAAATATGAGTTTGTCATACACTCATCTGAAATCAAACTAATCAAAGCTCAAGCGGGAAACGTCTGCATGAGTAATGCTTGCTTTTCGATTATCTCAAAAGGAGCCGAAATTTATGGGTAAAAGAAAAAAACAACAGCCTGAAAGGTTATCGAAAAAACTGTTTGACATAAGAGAATTCTTTAACTTTTCGCAACAAGAAATGGTTGGTTACATCATCCCTACGGGCAGAGATGTGGTCGCTGCCCGTGCCGCCGTCTCTGATTATGAGCGCGGGCGGCGAACGCCGTCTCTTCTTGAATTGCTGCAATACGCCCGAAGCGTCCGCTTATTCACTAGATACAAGAATTTTACAGTCGAAGATTTAATAAACGACCATCGCTCATTGCCTTGGCAAATTAAATAATTCAATAGTTCTCATCTTCGCTAGTAGCAACAATATAGTTCCGGTCAAATAAAAATCCAATCATCGAGCGGATAACTGCTTCTTCCGAACATTCCACATCATCGGTCAGGTGTTCTCCCCAAGTCGGCGAATCCGCGCTTAAAATGCGCCACTTATCCGGCAAATTAATGTTGGCAAAGACTAATCCTTTTTCCGTTCCGCCTCGCTTGCTAACGAGCGACATATATTCCGGGCTTCCATTAAACGAGCCGCGCTCGACGAAAAAGAAATGATTGATAAACCATCGCCACCCGGTTGTGCGCTCTTTGCCTTCGATTTGTTCGACAATCGGCGGACGCGGTTTGCGCCCGGCGAAAGAAATTAAACTTTTTTCGATAAAATTCTCGATTGCCTGTCTCCGCGCTCTACTTAAAGGTTTTTTTTTGGTTGGTTCTATGCTTGTCATAACTATCCTATTAACTGTTTTTTGTTTATTTTTCTGATTCTCCGGTCAATTAAATTAACCATTGTTTTGGCATTCCGGGTTTCGGCAGTCGCACTGGCTAATCTAATACCGGCAAATCTTCTTTTCTTTAGCAGCCGTTTTTTAAGGAATATTCCAAGTCCCAAACAGACGAGCTAACTAAGCCGATGGCGATTTCTTCAGCAGTTCTCATTTGGATGGCGACGGCTTCAGAATTTCATTTGTAATTCCTTGCTTGCTTTGCTGGCTGATATGCTTTTTGTAAATCTGTTCATCTTCAAAATGCCGATATAGTTTGTTCTCGCGCAGACATTTGCAACAAGCGTAACTTTTCATGATCTCTTTTTAACCTCTCGAATTATTTAACTAGAATAAAAACCTTCTGCGTGTCGAGCGACGGATAAGGAAGAGTTTTTTTCACCCAATCGAGATAACTCGTATGCTCTGCCATCCTGCCCTCAAAATTTCGTCCGGTGATGTTAAAGTAAATGACCGCGATTGAACATTTGTCGCCGTGCAGCAGTTCGGTTTCCTTGCCGTCGCCGTCGTCGTGCATCAGCCGCACGGTCATCCTTTCGACGCACTCCAGCACTTCCTTAGCGTCCATCTCTTTGACCGCTGTAATCGCATCCGAGAGGCTGAAACCGTTCGCCGGAAAGATTCGCCCGCCTTCTTCACATGAAAGCGCGGCTTTGATAAGGTCGGCGAACTGCTCATTCGAGCCGTAAAAGGCATCACGCGAAAGCTTTTTCAAACAATCATCGGTAATAACAATCTTTTTTCTATTTTCGGTTTTAATCGCCATTTCTGTTTTCCTTACAAGTTATTAGAATAAGATGCGGTCGCTCTCGCCGCGCCATTTCATCCGGCACGAACCGCAGCGATGCGGCGTTTCGTCGTAATTTCCGGCATATTCCTCGTCGTAGATAATGCCGCAGTCTTGGCAAGCGGTCGCCACGAGTTCCGGTGTCGTATCTGGGCAAACACAGTTTTCCCGCTTTTTATTACAATCCTCGCACTTTTCCGACTCGGTATAATCGGGGTCGTAATTTTCCTGCTCGTAAAAACTTCTGGCGGTATCATAAAAAGTGGACATAATTTTTTCTTTCTCCCGTTGTCCGTTGCACCCAAAAGCAAGCGGCTTATTCTTTTTCAAGCAGTTGACTGCTGCTCTCGGTAACCACGTCCGCTAGTTGTGTGCGAAACTTCTCAAAACTTTCGTCTGAAGTGATTGTCTGAGCCGCGATGTTCAGTGATGCCAAAATGCCGTGCATCAAACGATGTGTTTCAGTGTCCTGGTGGCACAAACCCGTCGCCTGCATCGTGAAATCTTTCAAAAATCCGTTAAAAAGACCTTCGTAATTCGGGATAATCAAAACTTTTCCGATGGTTGGTGTTGCTTCTTCTTCTCTCATTGCAAAATTTCATTGTCTTTCTAAATTTAATTTTCAACGTCGAACTCAATAAATTCGATAAGTTATTATCTCAAAATTATGTGTAACAAGAAATACTTTGATAATTTATTTCGTTGTAAGTAAGAGGACTATTTTATTTTATAAATGACTTTCAATCGCGCCCAATAAAAATGAGGCTTTTAGGAAGCTAAACAAATCAGCATTTATAAAATAATTCAGTCCTTCTACTTATTTATATCTTTGACCGATTAGCTGCGCCGTCTGCGGCTTTGATTTTTCACAGGTTTTTTCCCGCTAGCCGGTTCCTGGTCTTTTCCTTAGTTCTCATAAGTTTTTATAAAAACGGCATAATTGTAGTTCGATGGTTTGCGTGTTGCGAAAAAGTTTGTTAATTAAGGTAACGGGTTGAAATTGAGGCACATTTCTATGAGCAAATTCAAAATTCTTACACTTGTCGTTTTTTTATTTTTTAATGCTATGTTTTCCGGTGAAGTCCGCACTCAAGAAACTGCGCCGATGTCTTGGCAAAAAATACAAGGCTGGTCTGATTTGAGTTATCTTTACGATGCACCTCGTAATTTGACTTTCGTTGCTCTTCGACCACAACGAGTGACACTAAAACAAAGCAAAGATATTTTTGACGTAAATATGAAAGTTTTATTTATTTTCAGCGGAACAATTTCCGACCTAAAAGTAATAAATTCTTGCAATGAAATTGCAAGGCTTTAGACCTGCGTGTTGGGACAGTAAATCCAGCCCTGCCTAAACAATATAACTTACATTTTACTGAAGTTCCTGCTTATCCTGATGACATTGTTCCAGTGAACTTCGGTCGTTTAAAATTGTTTTCCGAAGAATTAGGCAACTCACAACTAGATTTGCCACTCGTGGAGTTTGAACAAGTAAGAGGTGATGTTCTGCGCGGCGTTCAAGTTCTGGAATTTGTTTTAGGAGATATTCGAGAACTGTTGGCTTTTTCTTTGGTAGATGATGCTGTTTTAGAAACATCTGCCGGAGTAATCCAGCTTCGACCTTCTGATTTACGATACGCCGGTGAGATTTTGCGTTATACGACGACGTTATGGGTGAAAAGCGGGAGCGCGAGAAGGCACAAACTCCTAAAAGCAAGAAAGGAACGCTCAAGAAAAAACGTCGTGGAATGTAAAAACATCCTCGTAGAAAGAAATGACCCTCACTTTGGATAGCTTTCGTTCTTAGTTCCGCCGACTTGTTAAAATTCATAAATTATTCAGATTAAATCATAGTTCCGATGCACACCTTTGTATAATTCGCACAAATTGCTAAAAAATTTCAAACTCCGTCCATCTAAAATAGGTAGTTTTGAATTCCACTTCCCTTTTAACTAAAAAAAGCCAGTTCCCAATAGGTAGTTTTGACTCTCGCTTTCAAGTTCGTTTTGATCTAGACCAAGAGCAAGTAAGTAACCGCCAGTGGAGACGAAAAGCGGTAGGTCTGACCGTAACCAAGCGGTAGGTTTGACCGTAAGCAGAGCATAATAACGGTAGGTTTGACCATAACCAAGCGAAAAAAGCGGTAGGTTTGACCGTAAGCAGACTAAAAATTTCTTGAAAACGGTAGGTTTGACCGTAACCAAACAGTAGGTTTGACCGTAAGTAGACTCATTCTAACTGTTGAAAATAAAAAAAGAAAAGCGGCTTTTTTTGCCGCCATCCCTTCTTTAATCTCTAACCCTTTATAACCCCATTTAATCCGCGCACTCTCACGCGAAACTTGTCAACTTTTTTCGATTCTCGTTCTCAAGATAATTCGCCTTTTTGACTTCTCGAGAAAATTCGACGGTCGGAACAATTTCAATCAGCACGTCATCCAACTTATGCTTATTTTTGGCATCATAAGTCCGACTAAATGAATAGTCCATAATCACATTAGATTTTGACGATTTCATCTCCTCAAGAGCGATTTGCAAGTCTTGGAGATTTTTTCCCAAGCTACGTTGCGGGGTCAGACCAAAATCGCGGATTATCGTCGTCAAGTTTATACTATATTTGTTGGCAATCGAGGCTTGCGTGAAATGATGTGCCATTCGCTTGTGCAATTGCCTTGAAATAAGACTCTTATAACTCATCACACGTTTATAATTATATAAACGAAAACTCAATTGTTTGACGCTCTCAGTTACCAACTTTGAAAAAACGACGAATGTCTGAGTTTCGTCTTCATCCCCTCGAATACCAAGATCGGCAATTGGCGAGAAAATTAACTTATCTCTTTTTGAGGTATTTTCATTTACACTAATCAGTTCATATTTCGTCAAAGCCAAGATATGCAACGCCCTTTTAACCTCAACGAAACTTCTCTGATGTCCAATTTCTTTCAATTCTTGACGAATTTGGTGAATTGTAAAAACAAGACCGGCTTGACCGTCAAGAAAAACACCACCGTTTTCGACAGCTAATTTCCGCAGAACATCTTCGACAATCTCTTCGGTTTCGCCCGGATAATAGTATTTCGCCTCACTGGTTTTCT
>MWVX01000243.1_pt1 | contig 15956 bp, 12 predicted proteins | sample 1047311 | NCBI WGS metagenome assembly MWVX01 (sample SAMN06349984, study PRJNA376086) | soil metagenome | isolation source: MtG-4 sample Antarctic (ecotone) soil | place: Antarctica | collected 2015-01-13 | reverse complement strand
GCTCTAAATTTAATTTTAGTGCGTCATGTAAATTTTCTTCGTCTTCTACCAATAATATTGAAAATCTTTTTTCAGCCATTTTATAATTTAACTTCAAAAATACTTCCCCTTGGTTTATTATCCGTGACAGTAATTACACCGTTATGTTGTTCAACAATTTTTTTTGTAAGATATAATCCAAGCCCGGTACCTTTTGCCTCCCTGGTATGCAAGTTTCCTACCCGGTAAAATTTATTAAAAATTTTATATTTTTCATCATCCGGTATCCCTTTGCCTTCGTCTTTTATTAAAAATATTATTTGATGATTATCCTTTCTCAAGTCGATGTAAATCCTTTCTTCCTTGCCTGAATATTTTATGGCATTATCCAACAGGTTATTTACTGCCATTTGTAAGAGTAGCCTATCACCGTTTACATACATTTCAAAAATACCATCCCAAGTAATATTCCGTTTAGGAAAACGCATTTTGAAATCATTTACACTTTCTGTAATTAGTTCGCTGATATTAATTTTTTCAATAGTTAATGTATAATCGCCAGCTTCAATTTGACTTGCCAGCAATAAATTATTGCATAGTGTATTCATTCTTCCTGCTTCCTGCAGTGTGTTTGAGATGAGTTGCTGTTGCTTTTCTTCTGTAAGTTGATGCTTTTGGAGTGTTTCAAGATTTAGTTTGGTGATCGCAATAGGAGTTTTTAATTCATGTGTAATTGCCATCATAAAGTTTTGCTGTTGCTGTGATTGCCTGAATTGTCTGCGAACGGCTCTAAAAACCAGTACGGCTCCGATGATAATCAGTAAAAAAGAGGTAACTCCTTCCAGAATATAGTACTCTGTTTTTCTGCGTTCCTCCCCCTTTATTTTATTTACCTGTTTTTGATATTCATGATGTTTAGGGTTTAATTCACTGAGTTTATAATCAGTCATTATTTTATTTTGCATACTCAATGCAATAAACCACCAAACCAAAGCTGCGATAATGTATGTAAGTAAAAACCAATACAGGATGTAAATGGTGCGTAATCTTTTGATTTTAAAAGAAGCTTTAAGTTTTGAGCGTTGAGCCATGGGCTAAAGATTTACTTTTTCCACCCGTATGCCTACATTTAAAATATGTTTTAGAGGATTTTCTCTCATGATCTGAGCAACGGAAAAGATATAGTTCCCTGATTTTTTAAAAGGAATCGGGCCGGGAGTAATGTTTTTTCTCACTTCAAAAATATCATCCATACCAGTGCCTGCCCAGCCTTTGGCATCATCGCCTAATTCAATACTTAAATTTTGATAGCGCATGGTATCTCCCGGTGCCTGCGAACCCAAGGTAAGCCATAGGTTATTGTAGTTATAGGCATCCGTATGACGAAGCACTATGAAAATATTATAAGATGAAATAGTATCCGTGATTGTAAAAGTAAATGTGGGCTTATTATTATAAAGCCAGGCTTGTTTCTGGATTTGCTCGGTTTTTTCAAATACCCCTATTTTATTGCAGGAAATAAAATAAAAAGAAAAAATTATAAAAAGAAATGTTTTCAATCGAACTATTTACGGCAAAAATATTGTTTAGAATTCATGTTATAAAACATTAAGGATCTGCTCTTTTAATTTCTCAAGCTCATCTTTCATTAATACAACACATTTTTGTATATCAGCATCGTAAGCTTTGGACCCGGTTGTATTTATTTCACGGCCAATCTCCTGCAATACAAAAGATAATTTTTTGCCCTTGGATTCGTCGTTATCTTTTAATATGGTTTTAAAATATTCACAATGATTTGCAAGCCGAACCTGCTCCTCCCTGAGATCTATTTTTTCTACATAATAAATAAGTTCCTGCTCAAGCCTGTTAGCATCATAATTTTCTCTTCCAACATTCTCTTCCAACAACTTTAGTAATTCATCTTTCATGCGCACTTTACGATGAGGCTCAAGCTTTAATATCTCTTCTTCCTGGGCATTTATATTTTGCACTCTTAGTAATAGCTCTTTCTCTATCGATTTTCCCTCATCAAACCGATGCTGATTTAGTTCTTTTAAGGCCTGCCCGATAACGAGTTTTAATTCCTTCCAATCATCTTCTGCTAAAATTTCATTAGCAGGTGTAACTACTTCGGGCAACCTTAGTAATGCACTTAAAACAGAATTGGTATCGATGTTTAGTTCCCCGGCAAGCGTTTCAATTTGATAGTAGTAAGATTTTATCAGATCAGTATTTATAACTACGGGTTTACTGGAGCCATTATGTTTTATGGTAATAAGACAATCTACATTTCCACGAAGCAAACTTTCCTGTAGCATGTTTCTTACATCAAACTCATAGCTTTTTAACAAAGAAGGAATTTTTAAGTATGTCTCAAATTGTTTCCCGTTAAGTGATTTTATTTCAACTAAAAAAGTTTTATCATTAACTGTTTGCTCTGATCTTCCAAAGCCTGTCATTGATTTTAACATGTACTAATTATTTTTAGCAAGTTATACAATTCCGGACAGCCCTTATAAATCTCTCTGGTATTTGCATGTTTATAAAGCGTATAGGTAAAATGCCGGACGGCATATTTTGTATATTAATAATAAAGAAAAAGGAATTAAATAATAAAGCCCGACTTTTTTAGTGACGGGCTTTGATATATGGATGGGTTAGTAAGTACAGGAAAAAAAATTTCCTTACACAATATTAAAAATAATTTTTTCTAACACGAAAATATTTTGCAACTTTTTTATCAACATTTTATTTTTTGTTGTGGATAAGGCTGCGCTATTTTGTAATAGATTTTTATGCTTTTAAGTAATTACTTTTTAGCACTTGCAATTTGCAATTTTTTTGTGATTTACGTAATTCCCTAAAAGCCTTTTCAGCACTGAGTTTTGTTGCATAATATTTTTTATTATTTAAATTCAACTTTCAACTAATATCTGTAAAGCAAAATTCTTTTAAAAAAAAATCTATATTTTCAAAGCTAAATGCAGAAAAAATTATTTTTCAAATTTTTGTCAGAATAATAGAGATATCTATAAATTTTCAACCTTTATCTTTGAATTCAATAAAAAATACAACATGAAATTTCCAGCTCCGGTTTCAATAAAGTGGATAGCGTCATTAATTAATGCAGAGTTGTTGGGTAATGATGATGCTGAGGTTACCGGAATTAACGAAATTCATTCTGTTGAGAAAGGCGACATCATTTTTGTTGACCATCCAAAATATTACAGTAAAAGTTTAAACAGCGCTGCAAGTTTTATCATAATAAATAAAAGCGCCGAAGTGCCCGAAGGCAAAACTTTATTAGTTGTAAAAGAACCCTTTGAAGCATATTTAAAAATTGTAAAACATTTTAATGCTTTCATTCCTCCTGCAAAAATGATCAGCGATACAGCTGTTATCGGCAAAGATGTCACCCTGTTTCCAAATGTATTTGTTGGCAATAATGTAAAAATTGGCTTTGGTTGTATTATTTATCCTAATGTATCAATTTATGATAATTGTGTAATCGGGAACAATGTGGTGATTCATGCGGGCTCAGTTATAGGTTGTGATGCATTTTATTTCAACACAAAAAAAAGCAGGAATATTTGGTTTAAAAAAATGCAAAGTTGCGGCAGGGTTGTAATTGAAGACAATGTGGAAATAGGTGCTAATTGTACAATAGACAGGGGTGTTAGTGCTGATACGGTGATTGGGCAAGGATCTATATTAGATAACCTTGTACACCTGGGCCATGAAGTGGTTCTGGGCAAAAATTGCATTCTTGCAGCTCAGGTAGGCATAGCCGGCGCTACAAAAATCGGAGATGGTGTAACACTTTGGGGGCAGGTTGGTGTTAATAAAACTATTACAATTGGAGACAATGCAGTAGTAATGGGGCAGGCGGGTGTTACCGGCAGTATCGCAGGAAACAAATCATATTGGGGAACTCCCATTGAAGAATTTTATACCAAGAGAAAAGAGCTTGTATTTATAAAACGCCTGCCTGAAATTTGGGATAAGGTAAAAAATTTAACGGGCAAAGAGAAAAAATAGAAAGCTTTTTACAATGGCTTCTTATAATCGTATGGCAGCATATTTCCAATTTTTTCAAACCCCCAATATCCATTTGTCGTGATGTCTGTTTGCTCAAAAAAATAACCATTTTCTTCGATAACAAGTGTTTCGCCCCTTGCAACGGTTAAGGTGGAAACCTGAAATTCTTTTTTTGCTTTTGGGTCAAAAGTAAAATATGCTTCCTCTGGTTTTGCTTTATTATAAATAACAATCATGTCGGGTTGATTAGGCCGAAAGTCAACGGTGTTAGTGCTATCATCACGGGTATAATTTAATGCGAGGTAAGGGTTTTTTAATGGAATGGTCTTTTCTTCATCATTATTTTTTACAAGAAACTGCACTTCAAAACCTTCACCCGGCAACGTTTTATTGTAGAGGCTGCGCATGAAATGTAGTAATGATCCCTGATAGGCTTTATCCCGGTTTTGTTGCCAGATAATTCCTTTTTCAGCCGTACCCTGCATTTCTTCAAATAGGGGATAGCCAATAAATTGAGCGGTATTATTGTCATATTCATAGGTAAATGAATCTATGGCAAATTTAATATTATACCCTAAAGCAAAATTCTCAACTAACAATGGCTCTGATGCTAAAACCTTTAAGCGGTTTCTTTTTTTGCTGAAGTAAAATCTTAGGACTTCGGGATTTTTGATAAATGTTTGCTGACTGAATTCACCATTACCAACAAAATTCTCAGTAAAAAATTGTCCATATTTTTGCCAACCATCTTTTACTTCATTAGATGCTACAATAGAAACTTCTGCCAGAGACTTTTCTTTGGGCTTTACTTCAATTACCAGATTTTTTTCATCACCTGTTGCATTGTTTATCCGCATGCTTTCCGTTTCATATCCGGTGAAAGTTACTACCAGCTCATATCCACCGTTAGGCAATTTTAGCGTAAAATTGCCGTCAGCATTTGTGGCCACACCAAAAGTGGTGTTTTGTGCAAACACAGATGCTCCCTGTAAAGGCAACTTTGTTTCCTTGTCAATTATTTTACCTGATATAGTATAATGAGATAATTGACATAAAGCGAAAGTCGAAAATAATAAACAAGCAAAAAATAAAAGGCTATACTTCATAGAACTAATTTAAAAAGCTGTTGTTTTATAGATGATTAATCTGTTTTAAAGTTGCACAGGTGTTTTTTATTGTTTCGTTAAATGGTGTGTATTTGAAATCCGGTACTGTTTTTAAAAATTTACTATTGGCAAAATATGATTTGGCAAGAGCGGTATTGGCTGTTTCCTTTGTTACCAAAGCGTCTCTTCCTGTAAATAGAGATTTAAGGGCCTCCCATCTCCACACTATTGCTGCAATTAATGGAGTTACATTTTTTTGCGGTATTTTTTTTCCAAAGCAATTCGCAATATTTGTAAATATTTCTTTGTAAGATAAATTTTCAGCATTTAAAATAAATCTCTCGCCGCTTATTTCACTATTCATTAACATGATCATTGCTCTTGCCACATCTTTAACATCCACAACCCCTGTTACCCCTTCTGAGTACCAGGGAAATTCATTGTATGCAGATCTAAAAAGTTCAGATGATCCTTTATTCCAATTACCACTACCAAGTATAATAGAAGGGTTTATAATAACAGCATCCAGGCCTTCACCAATTGCACGCCATACCTCCATTTCTCCAAAATATTTTGATTTTCCGTATGAGCTGTTACTACTTTCTTCTGTCCAGTTCATTTTTTCCGTGATAAATACATTTTCTCTTATACGCCCTAATGCAGAAACAGAACTAACATGAACCATTTTGTTTACGGCTGCATCCAAGGCAGCATTCACAACATTTGCAGTTCCTTCAATATTTATTTTAAATAATTGCTTTTTGTGTTTGGCGCTGAACGAAACCATGGCTGCACAATGATAGAGCTGCGTTATTCCCTGCATAGCATCCTCCAATTCAGATGTATCAAGGATGTTACATTTAACCGGAGTAACATTTTGGTGGTTGATAGTTAGCGGCGTAGTATTATAAATTGCTTTTACTTTATTTCCCTGTTCGAGTAATTGAGTGATTAATTCTGACCCCACAAGCCCTGATGCTCCGGTAACTAATATCATAAAAAGCAAGATAATGTAATAAGTATAGCCTTTTTTATAAGTTTATGTTCTTGCAATTTACCTTGTAATGACAATAGAATCCGCTCATAACAATTAAATTAAACCCATTGTAAAAGTGTTAAATTGCATCTCCACAAAAAAACACCTATATGATTAAGAAATTGATGCTGCCTATTATAATGCTGATTAGCATTCCCGGTTTTTTATTTTCTCAAGCAAAGCTTGTAGAAAAAATTTCAAAGAAGGGAAATGAAATTATTATTCCCTATGAAAAATATGTATTGCCAAATGGTCTTACAGTAATTGTTCATGAAGACCGCTCAGACCCTGTAGTTCATGTTGATGTAACCTATCATGTGGGCTCTGCAAGAGAAGAGATAGGCAAAAGTGGTTTCGCTCACTTTTTTGAACACATGATGTTCCAGGGAAGTGATAACGTTGGCGATGACCAGCATTTTAAAATCGTGTCTGAGTCCGGCGGTACACTTAATGGAAGTACAAACCGGGATAGAACGAATTATTATCAAACCGTGCCAAGCAACCAGCTGGAAAAAATGTTATGGCTTGAGGCAGATCGTATGGGATTTCTATTGGATGCAGTAGTTCAAAGAAAATTTGAAAATCAAAGATCAACCGTTAAGAATGAGCGGGGACAAAACTATGATAATGTACCATACGGATTACTACGAGAAGTTTCTGCAAAAAATCTTTATCCCTACGGCCATCCTTACTCCTGGCTAACTATCGGTTATATTGAAGATCTAAATCGCAGCAATGTGAACGATCTTAAAAATTTCTTTTTGCGTTGGTACGGCCCAAATAATGCTACGCTAACTGTAGGTGGTGATGTTAAAGCAGCAGATGTTATTAAGATAGCTGTTAAATATTTTGGTTCTATTCCACGTGGACCCGAGGTAAAACCTGCAAAGCTGGAAACTGTTAAATTAGTGAAGAACAGATACGTGAGTTTTACTGATAATTATGCCCGTAACCCGAGATTAAGCATAACGTACCCTACGGTGCCGGAATACAATAAAGATATGGCTGCTCTTGCCTGCCTGGCAGAAGTATTAGGGCAAGGACGCAATTCTGTTTTGTATCAAAATCTTGTAAAAAAGAAAATGCTTTGTCTGCTAATGCCTTAAGCGCTTTATCTGAACTGGCAGGAGAATTTAGCATTAGTGTTACTCCATACCCAGAAAGATCGTTGGCAGAAATGGAGAGCTTAGTAAATGAAGCATTAAAAACATTTGAAAAAAGAGGAGTTACTGATGAAGATGTTGAAAAGTATAAAACATCAGTTGAAGCCAACCTTATAAACAGATTGGCAAGTGTATCAGGTAAAGTATCTCAACTTGCAGCATTTCAAACTTACACAGGCAATCCTAATAAAATTCGTGAGTTGCTTGCCATGTATAGTAAGCTTACCAAGGAAGATGTAATGAGAGTATATAATCAATACATAAAAAATAAAAATCGTTTAGTGGTTAGCGTTGTTCCTCAGGGCACAGAAAGCCTTGTTGCTGCTGCCGATAATTATGTAGTAGACCAGGCAAATTACCAAATGCCTGATTACGGTTATACCGGTTTAAAATATACAAAAGCCAGAGACAATTTCAACAGAAAACAAATGCCGGGCAATGGTCCTAATCCTGTTGTAAAAGTGCCTGCCTTCTGGAAAGCCCCTTTATCTAATGGGATGCAAGTAATAGGTGCGGAAAATAATGAAATACCGGTAGTTAATATGTCAATTGCATTAAAAGGAGGAAGGCTGGTTGAAGCTTCAGATCTGTCAAAAACCGGACTCACTAATTTATTTGCATCAATGATGAATGAGGATACAAAAAATTATACCAGCGAACAGTTTAATCTTGAGTTGGATAAATTAGGAAGTTCAATAAGTGTTGAAAACACTACGGATGCAATTGTTTTCAGTGTACAATCTTTAAAAAAGAATCTTGATAAAACATTAATGCTTTTACAAGAAAGAATGTTTAATCCAAAATTTAATAAAGAAGATTTCCAACGCATAAGAAAACAATTAACAGAAAATTTAAGCAACAGCCGCAAACAGGCTACAACCGTTGCAGATAATGTGTATGCAAAACTTAATTATGGTGCCGATCATATACTTGGTATGCCAGTAAATGGTACAATTGAAACAATAAAAAATATTGATTTAAAAGATATTCAGAATTATTATGACAATTACATAAGCTCGGAGGGCGGACGGATAGTAATTGTAGGAGATATAAAGCAAAATGAAATTTTTTCTAAATTAAATTTTCTGAATAATCTTCCGAAAAAATCTTTTACCATGCCTGCAATAGCTTCTGCACCTAAGGTAGAAAAAACAAAAATTTATTTGGTAGATATTCCAAGATCGGCACAAACTCAATTTCGAGTTGGCAATGTTACAAACTTAAAATACGATGCAACAGGTGAATATTACAAAGCAAATCTTGCTAACTATAATTTGGGAGCGGCTTTTAGCAGCAGGTTGAATTTAAATTTAAGAGAAGATAAAGGTTATACTTATGGAGCCAGAAGTGGTTTTTCGGGAAATAAATATACCGGCAATTTTACCTTCAGCAGTGGTATAAGAGCGGATGCAACAGATAGCGCCCTGTACGAAGTAATAAATGAAATAAAGCAATATGCTGAAACAGGTATTAAGCCTGAAGAAATCAAATTCATGCGTAGCTCAATTGGGCAAAGCGATGCCCGAAATTATGAAACAGGTGGGCAAAAAGCTGCGTTTATCAATCGTATGCTGGAATACAATCTTCCTGCTGATTATGTTACAAAACAAAATGAAATTTTAAGAACTATTGCAAAAGAGGATATTGATGAAGTCGCTAAAAAGTATCTTGATGTTAACAAAATGAATATTGTGTTGGTAGGAGATAAAAAGAAAATATTACCGGGCTTGCAAAGATTAGGATATGAAATTGTAGAGTTGAATGCAGATGGTAATTTAGTTAAGTGATAATAAATAACCTCACAGAAAGGGCTGTTTCAAAATGAGACAGCCCTTTTTGTAGTTAATTGCCATGTTTAAACCGTTGCAGTTAATCTTTTTTCCTTTAATAAACCATTCCAAACTTTCTTTCCCTGTATCCCTTTTACCAAATACATAATACCAACAAATATGAAGAAAAACGGTCCGGTAAAACCAAAAAGGGCAACGAATTTTGTTCCGTAAAATTTATCCATGTGCCTTCTTAAACGTTCTGCAATCAGGTACATGCTTGGTACCATTACCAGCGTTAGAAAGAAGGCGAATATTAATCCGAAAATAATTGTCCAGCTTAATGGCCCCCAAAAAACTACACTATCGCCACCAAAGAAAATATGCGGATTTAAATTTTGAAAGAAAGAAACAAAGTTAATGTTGAAGCCGACTGCTAAGGGTAACAACCCTAAAATGGTGGCAATAGCCGTAAGCATAACGGGGATAATACGGATGCGACCTGCCTGTATAGTGGCTTCTCTCGTTCTCACTTTCCTGCTCCGTAGTTCATCCGTAAATTCTATTAATAAAATACCATTTTTAATAACAATACCCGCAAGCCCAATAATACCTACACCTAACATAATTGTGGCTATGGTCATTCCTGTAAAAGCGTATCCCAGTAAAACCCCTATAATAGAAAAGAATATTTCAGTAAGTACAATAAAAGGTTTACTTAGTGAATTGAACTGTAACACCAATATTAAAAATATTAAACCTAATGCGATGGCCAGGGCCATTCCCAAAAAAGATTGCGTTTCTTTTTCCTGTTCTCCCTGCCCTGTTTGCCGAATGGTAACATTTGAGGGTATTTTATTTTTTTCTTTAAAATCATCAATTTTTATGGCAAGCTCTTCATTCACTTTTGCCGTCATAGAAGGGTCTAACACATTTGATTGCAATTGAATTGTTCGCTTTACATTTTTACGGGCAATAGCACCGGAAGTATTGGTATAATCAACCGTGGCAACAGAACCAATAGGTACTGATTTTACCCTCATGGTATTCATATCCATAAATGTAATACGCATGTTCATTAGGTCAGTAACATTATTGCGTATCAAATCAGAATAACGCAATTGAATTTTATATTCATCCTCTCCTTCTTTTAATTTGCTCACCTCTTTACCAAAAACCGCTGTGCGTATTTCCATACCTATTTGCCCGGTACTTAATCCTTCCAGCATTGCTCTTTCTCTATCAACATTAACCGTTATTTCCGGACTGTTTAAATCAACATCCAATCTTAGATTTTCTATGCCATAAATTTGATTAGTATCTAAATAATTTTGAAGATTGCTGGCAACTTTTGCAAGCTCATCAAACTCATCTCCTACAATTTCTATATTTACCGGAGGATCAGTAGGAGGGCCACCATTTGGCATGGCTACTTCAATACTGGCACCGGGAATCCCTGTCATATTCGCCCTGATAGAATCCAGAAAAGGAAGTGTTTTTTTACCATGACGTTTTTCATATTCTACAAATGACACCTGTATACGTCCTAAGTTTGATTGAATACTTCTATTGTTGCTTAGGGGATTATTAGCGCTATTGGCAACATTGGCAATTATACTTTCTACAATGCTTCCGGGTTGTGCCGGTTTTTCATTTTCTAAAACTTTATATACCCGCTTTTCCAGCACAGCCGTTACACTATCGGTGGTTTTAACATCAGTGCCTACCGGCATTTTTAGATAGACATAAATAAAATTAGGGTCACCACTTGGGAAAAAGGTTGATTTATTCCCTCTCAACATTAATAAAATAATAGACAATGGAAATAGGAGGAACATTGCTACCAACATCCAAACCGGCCTCCACCCTTTTAATACCCAACGCAACAGATTTTCATACCTGTTCATAAGTCCGGGTAAAATTCTGTTCTGAAAAGAATGAATTATATCTCTAAAAACATATCGGTTCAACACTGCTAGCAACATCATAAATAAAAGAAAGTTTGCAAAACCATGAGAGCCAAATAAATGAAATATTATTGCGAACACAATGGCTCCCCAAAACCACCATTTTCTAAAAATATTTTTCTTGGCATCCTCATATTCTTTGCCTTCAGGCTTCATAAAGCTCACGGCAAATACGGGGTTAAAAATAAACGCAACAATTAATGAAGCAGCCAGGGTTAATATTAAAATAGTAGGCAGGTAGATCATAAACTTACCAATTATCCCCTTCCAGAATAGTAGCGGAAAAAATGGCGCAAGTGTTGTGGCGGTACCCGCTAGCACCGGAATAAATACTTCTCCTGCAGCTTCTTTTGCGCTGCGGATTATTGGCACTTTTCCGTTGTTATAGATTCGGTGTGTATTTTCAATTACAACAATTGCATCATCTACAATAATTCCTAATCCAAACAATAAACCGAACAGTACAATAAAATTCAATGTAACACTTGTACCTATAATTGAATCTGCAACAGGTAAAAAGAGAAATGCAACAAACACACTTAACGGCACACTCAGCGCAACAAAAAATGCATTGGTAACCCCCATAAAAAACATTAGCACAAGCAATACCAGTACAAAACCAATGATAATAGTATTTACAAGTTCATTAAAAGATGTTGCCGTTGCTTTACTTTGATCTCCGGTAATAACTACTTTTAAATCTTTGGGCAATTCATCCTCTGCCTGCATTTTGGCAACAATATCTTTTACTTTTCCTGCAGCGCTGATAAGGTTTTCGCCGGCACGCTTAACAATATTTATAGTAACAACATTTTTACCATCAAGCCTTGCATAGCTTTCTTTGTCTTTTATAGTATCTTTTAATTGTGCAATATCTTTTAAGTAAACACTAGCCCCCTGGGCACTGCTGCGTACAATTATATTTTGAAGATTTAATGCACTGGTAAATTGCCCTTTTACTTTTAGTGTTCTTTTCATATTTCCCACTTCCACTAATCCCCCGGTTATATCATTATTTTCTCTACTGATAGCATTTTCAATATCCATAAAGCTTACTCTTGATGCCTGCATTTTATATGGATCAACATTCACCTGTATTTCTCTTTCAGGGGCGCCAATAATTTCTGCACGTGTTATTTCTGACAATTCTTCAAAATTATCCTGCATTTTATCAGCAAATTCTTTCAGCTTAATTCCATCATAATCTCCGCTCACATTTACAAACATGATTGGCATTTCACTAAATGCAAATTCCTGTGCATTGGGTTGAGAGGTAAGATCATTAGGAAGATCAGTTTGTGCTTTATCTATTGCATCTTTTACTTTTAGTTTAGCCAGTTCTGGTTTTATATCTGTATCAAATTCAACAACTATTAAACTAAAATCTGTTTGCGATGTGCTTGTAATTTTATTAACCTTTGCACCGCTGATTCCTTTTAATTGTTTTTCAATCGGCCTTGTAACAAGGTTTTCAATATCTTTTGGAGAGTTACCTACATAAACTGTTGTAACGCTAATTGTAGGTACCACAATATCAGGGAATTGCTCTTTAGGTAGTGTATTAAATTTATACAATCCAAACAATGTAATCAATATCGCAATTATGTAAATAGCGGTACGGTTATCAACAGACCATGATGTTGGGCCAAATTCCTTAAACTTTGATTGTAATGATTTGAATGATGATAATGATTTCACTTTATTTATTTAAGCTTATTATTTGTAAATCTTTTAAATTCCAGACGTTCTTTTCCAAAATTGATTAGTAATCCAATTTCAAGGTTAAATGCTTCGATGTAATTAAGGATTTGATTGATACATGAATTATCTAAGTCGCTTTTGGCTTTTGTTTCTACAAGAATTATTTTATTAATTAAAAAATCAACTCTTCTTTTTCCAACTAATTGATCTTCATAATAAACCGCTTGTTCGATTTCTCTTTCTATTATTAATTCTGTTTTGTTCAATTCAATTAAAAATGCTCTTTGATAAATTACTTCAGGAAATCCCTTACCTAAGCTATTATGGACTTTCATTGCACATCCAATAACTATTTCTGTAATTTCAGAATGTTTGTACTCTGATTTAACCATACAGGTAGTTTTATCATTAGCATCATTTCTATCATTTCACATCAGTGGTTATTGATTGCCCTTCATAAAGGCTTTGATATCCCTCACTTATCAATTGCTCCCCGGCAGTTAAGCCATTTTTTATTTCAACCTTATCTCCATACACCTCGCCTATAACTACCTTTTTCTTTTTTGCAACAGTTTTTCCATTACTAAGTTTTTCCAGTACATAAACATATTTGCTGCTCTCATCTGTTTGCACAAGATTTATTGGTATTACCAAACCATTGGCATTAGAATAATCCAATATTTTTACAACTGCAGATTGGCCGGGTTTTAAAGAAACATCATAAGGTATTTTTGCTTCGGCTGCAAACCCACGCATAGTTGAATTTACTGATTGGCTTATTAAAGAAATAGTTGACGGAAAAGATCTGTTTATATCAGCAATTACAACCTGAACAGGCGTTCCTCTTTTTACACGGCTCAAATAATTTTCAGGGATATCAGTAACAACTTTAAGACTGCTGGTATTAACTATTTTAATCCCCGACATGGGAGAACCCGTAAAAGTTTCTCCAATATGAATATTCACTTCTTCAGCCACTCCTGAAACATTGCTGTATACATTACTCATGTTCGATTGTTCCTGCGCTATCTTTACATTCTCCTGCATGGTGCGTAACTGATTTTCCAAACTTTTTACATTTGATTCAGCTTGCAGCAATTGAACTTCAGTTCCTATATTTTGGTTCCAAAGATTTTTTTGCCTTTGGTAAACTGATCGTGCTAAATCAAGTTGCGTTCTTACAGCTCCCGTGCTTTGGCGCATGGCCACTACATTTTGTTGCCCGATAGCATTATCAAGCTTTAAAACCAATTGCCCTTTTTTTACATAGTCACCTTCTTTAATAAAAAGCTGCCTTACCTGTCCTCCCATGCCTCGTGGGCTTATATAAGAAATATTATCTGCATCAATTTTTCCTTGTAAATCAATAAAGTGTTGAAAGTTTTGAACAGCAACAGGAATTACACTAACAAGCTTTGCTTTTTCACTTTTAGCAGCGCCAGTATCCATTCTAGCAATTTCTGCTTCCAATGCCTTTATTTTTTCTTCAGTTTTGGCATTGTCGGTTTTTAATTTCTCCAGCTCAACTTTTTTATCGGTTACAACAGAATCCGTTTCTTTTTTACTGCTGGTTCCGCAAGAAGCTGCGAAAAGCATCAATCCGATTATCCAGATAGTTAGTTTTAGTTTTTGCATATGTATTAATTAATTTTTTTTAAATTCTATAATCGTCCTGTAGCTTTTAAATAATCAATCTTTGCATTAATTGCATCGTAAAGGGAACTGTAATAATTATTTTGAGCCACTTTTAATTCTGTTTGTGCATTGTATATTTCCTGGTTGCTTCCCAGGCCCTGTTCATATTTTAGTTTAGTAGTTCTGTAAACCTGTTCAGCCAAAAGAATATTTCTTTTCTGGCTTTCCATTGTTGCCAGGGCATTTTTCATGTTTAATCTTGATTGCTCCACATCATTATCAATGGATAATTTTAATTGTTCAATATTATTTGTTGTTTTTTGAAGCTCAAGTTTTGCTTTTTCTATTCTTGCATTTTTTGCACCTCCATCAAAAATGGGTATGTTCAATCGTAACCCAATAAATGAGGAAGTAAAATATTGCCCTTGTAAAAAATCAAATTTTTGGCGTTGTGCACTTTTGTTATAGTTTCCCGAAAGCGCCAGTGTAGGCAGTTTGCTTAATTGGTATCTTTTAATATTAAACTCATTTAGCTTTCCTAATAGAGCAAGTTGCTGATATTCTTTTCTATCTGCATAATTATAGCTCTCCTCCAATATATTTACTTTCAGCTCTTCTTCTGATAAAGTATCTTTTAAGACCAACCTGTCTTTCTGCGGCATGCTTAATAAAAATTTTAAACCTGCTAACCCTGCTTCAATCCGGTTTTCTGCTTTTAGCTTTTCTGTTTTTAAATTATTTAGTTGTACTTCTACTTTATCAACATCTAATTTTTCTGCAAATCCATTTTTAAATATCTCACGTGTGTCATTCAGCAATTTTTCAAATCTTTCAATATTATCATCAATACTCTTTATTTGTTTTCTCCCAACAACAAGCTGGTAATATATTTTATAAACATTTGCCTTTATAAACTCCGAGGTAACTTCTGCTGTTTTGCTTGAAAAATCTATTGCGGTTTTTCTTGCCTGTAATCCTACAAAAACCTGCCCGTCAAACAGTAATTGATTTAGATCAATACCGGCACCAGCTGTATATTTTGACCCAAATTGCGCTTCTATAATACCAAAATTTGCAGGGACCTGAATCGGATTTCCATTACCATCCTTTATACCTTCCTGCATTAAAACACCATATGTACCTGCTGCAATAAAATTTGGAAATGTTTGAACAGCTACATTGGGGAAATGGTTTAAGTTGATATTACCATTAATTTGGGGGAAAGCGGTGGCAGTAATTTCTTTATTGGTTTGCTTTTGTATTTGAATATCCAGGAGTGCATTTTTTACCTGTGCAGAATTCTTTAATGCATAATCAACAACCTGTTGCACAGTAAATTCGTTTGTCTGTTGTGCAAAGCCGTTAAAGCATGCCAAAAGCGAAAGTATAAATAGGGAAAATTTAATAGCCGGATTTGTTTTCATCTTATAATGCTTTTTTTCTTTGCTGATATTTTAAAATGAGTTTATAACCTTTTAAGGTGGAAAGCCCGAACAAATAATGTTCTATTAATTGCTGTTCAAGATCTATAAGATTAAATTTATTTTTAGGGAATATTT
>MWVX01000242.1_pt1 | contig 15958 bp, 12 predicted proteins | sample 1047311 | NCBI WGS metagenome assembly MWVX01 (sample SAMN06349984, study PRJNA376086) | soil metagenome | isolation source: MtG-4 sample Antarctic (ecotone) soil | place: Antarctica | collected 2015-01-13 | reverse complement strand
GTATCAGAGGCCGTACGACTGTTGTCATTAAAATACCTTACGTTCCAGCTTAAAACTCTGAGCGCTGTTGTGTCTTTATTATAGGTAAAATTAGCTGGAGCATTGATTGCCAGGGTAGAAGTAAGATTCCCGTATCCTAATAAAAACAGGATTAGTAATAGAAGGGCAATTTTCCATTTAATTAAAAGCCATAAAAGAATCAGTACAATTAGTGCAATAACTAATATAGGATACCCGAGGGCAAGAAAGGTGATAGGCCAAAATTTTACAGGACTTATATATGGAGTTAAGCAACTAAGAAGGTAAATAAGGCAGGTAATAAGAGTAACAAAAACCAGTAACAACCCCAGAAATTTCTTCATGCTTACAATTCTTCGCGGCTGGCTTTCTTCAGGAATTCCTTTTCATCCTCGCTTAACGAATTGTAGCCTTTTTGATGTATCTTATCCAGCAAATCGTCAACACGCTGCTGGGTTACAAGCGGTGTTTTTTCAAAAGGCTTTTGTGTTGATTTATAATATAACTGCTGTTTCGGCGGTTTCTGCACCTGCTGTTTCTTTTCGGGATTAAAAAGATCATCGGCCCAAGTAGCTAAATTGTTCATCCATTGTCCCCAATCGTTTCCTTTACTTAGCTGCCAAACAAAAGCATAGCCCGTTAAACCTCCGGCAACCAGTGCTGCCGCCTGTCCCGGATTACTTAAACCTACCGTGCCAAAGCTTATTAGTACAAACGCAATCGAAAGCGCCCATAAAGGTATGCCTCCACTTATCAGAGGAAAAATTTTGTAATTAGGAGCTAAAGCTGTGGAAGCTACTGCAATTGCCATAAGAGAAGGGCCGGCCCCTATTAAAGGCTCATAACTTCCAATATTGCCTTGCAGAGAAGGAATTAAATTTATTGTTATAAGAAAGAAAATAGAGCCGGCCACCCCGCCATATAAGTAGAGTGGGATTAATTTTTTATTGCCAGACAAATCCTGCAAAATATATCCAAAGCTCCATAACCACAATAAATTGCTAAACAGGCGCAGCACTTCAATATGCGTAAACATATATAACAGCAGGGTCCACGGACGGGTTGCGATAAGTTGAGGTTGACTTGGTACTACCGCCCATGTTAATACCTGCTCGTTAAAAATAGCCTCTGTACTCTTATTAGTTAAGTAGAGGACTTTAATGAAGAAAAGCAATACAAAAATAATAGCGTTAAGAATTATCAACAGGGTAAGGGAATTGCCATCCTGACCCAGCATCATTCTTTTCCGGCTGTTTTGTTCCAACACACTCATTTCTCAATTTTTTTGCACCCTGGTTAATAAAAGATTTTTCGATTTTTTTTGTTCCATGTTATCACTAATAAAAAACCTACTAAGCCTCCCCCGATATGTGCCCAACGCGCCACATTATCACCTGCGCTGTTTTGTATTGCCGAAAACAATTCTATTCCAAAATAAGCAAGGCCCATCCATTTTGCCTTAATGGGTAGAAGGAAATACAGGTATATATAAGTATTAGGAAACAAATATACGAATGCTGCCAATACTCCAAATACCGCACCACTTGCACCTAAAGTAGGATAACTTATAACCCTATAAGTTACATCTGAAATATAATTTACAATTTGCTCAACATTTCCGGTATTTACCGGATTTGCAAGATAATTTTTTACCATCATATCAGCAGCAGCATCCTGGGATAAGCCGTAATTATTATAAAAAGCAGCAATTTTTTCCGGAGTGGGAGAAAATTTAAGGGATAGAAAATCATTTAACAATCCGTGGTAATCGTACCACAGAAAAGTGAGATGTATTAGTGCTGCACCTATTCCACACAAAAAATAAAACGTGATAAAACGTTTCGGTCCCCAAACGTTCTCCAGTATGGCTCCAAACATCCAAAGGGCAAACATGTTTCCCAACAAGTGCCAGAAATCGCCATGTAAAAATAAATGAGTAACTAACTGCCATGGTTGAAAAAGCGGCGACTGTACGTGATGTAAAGCTAACAGATCGAGCATATTGAACACTCCGCCGGCACCTACCGTTTTTTGGGCTAAAAAAAAGAGAACATTAATAATAAGAAGATTTTTTATAACTATTGGCAGTATTTCAAATCGCCCCGGTCTAAATTCCGTCATAACTTTTCTTGTTGAGCAAAGGTAAGTCCGTATGTATTCAACGGAGTTTTAATTGAACTATATTTTCTATATGCAACGTATGCGGAAACATGTCTACAGGCTGTATTTTTTCCACTCTATATCTTTCGTTTAGCAGGGAAATATCTCTTGCCTGGGTGGCAGGATTACAGCTTACATAAACAATTAAAGGCGCAGCAATGTTAACGAGCTTTTGTACCAGTTTCTCATGCATACCGGCCCTTGGAGGGTCGGTTATAATAACATCAGGCGTGCCTTGCTGCTGAAAGAAAGCATCGTCACAAATATCAATTACATCACCTGTAAAAAACGAGGCGTTTTTCAATCCGTTCAAACCTGCATTCTCCCGTGCATCTTCAATCGCTTCCCGAACTACATCAACCCCTACAATTTCTTTTGCCTGTTTACTTACAAAAATTCCAATGCTTCCTGTACCGCAATAAAGATCGTAAACAGTTTGAGAGCCGTTAAGTTCAGCAAACTGTCGTGTTACACCATATAATTTTTCTGCCTGCAAAGTGTTGGTTTGAAAAAATGATTTAGGAGAAATCTTAAACTGGAAATCTTCAAGTTTTTCAATTATATAACCCTTGCCTTTAAAAACCTGCGGTTCAAGATCAATAAGGCTGTCATTCTTTTTAGGGTTAATTGTATACAACAACGTTGTAATCTCGGGAAATTTATTTTCAACAAATGCCAACAATGCTTCGCGGCTCTTCCTGTCTTCGTAAGCTAAAACAATGTTCACCATGAGCTCGCCGGTAGTAGCAAGCCTTATAAGCAGGTTGCGGAGAAAACCGGTATGCTGCCGGATATCGTAATGTGTTAAACCTTGTTGTTTTGCATATTCCAGTATCGACAGCCTTAAAAAGTTGGTAGGCTCGTTTTGCAAATGGCACTCAAAAATGGGAACCACTTTATCATAGAAGCCGCGGGCATGAAATCCTGCTACATTTTCTTCAGGTGAAATAATGGGATTGTGTAACTCTTCAGGTAACAAAAAACGTTTGTTGGAAAAGGTGTATTCAACTTTATTGCGGTAACGGGTAGTTTGCCCTGCACCTATAATTGGCGACAATTCGGGTAGGAGCACCTTACCAATACGGGTAAGATTATCTGTAACCTGCTGCTGTTTATATTGCAACTGTAATTCATAAGGAAGCATCTGCCATTGGCAGCCTCCGCACACGCCGAAATGCTGGCAAAAAGGTTCAACCCTTAAATCGCTATACTTATAAAAATGTAAGGCAATTCCCTCTGCCCAGTCTTTTTTGTTCTTTTGCAATAACACTTCTACTTCGTCGCCGGGGATTGTATTCTCTACAAATATCACTTTCCCATCTACCCTCGCTAATGATTTTCCTTCGGCAGCGTAACTCTCCATAACCACATTTTTCAATACAACCCTCTTTCTTTTCATGCCAGCAAAAGTATTATTTTAGTAGTTGAATTTGAGCCAATGGGAGAAACAGAAATCGATCCATTTCATAATATAATAACTGTTTATTCCAATATTATTACTTACGGAAGTTCGGCAGATGAAGGGATTACAGGATTAATACGGGACGAAATAGAAACGATGTGGAATGAGCCAAAGGGGACAGTCTTTCTAAAAGGAAATGAGTTTATGGTAATTTTTAGAATAACTGCAGAACTGAGCTCTTCAATTGAGGTACAAGAGATTTATGCTAACACTGATTGCCGCAATAATTATTTTAGAATAGAGGAATATGCGCATGGAAATATTTCGTTTGTAGATGGGCTTGGTTGTAACAGCGGCTATTTCAAACTTGAAAACCTATATGCAGGCTCTACCACCGCCGCTCATGAATATGGCCATACTTTAGGCCTCGACCATCCTCCCAACCTGGATTACAGGGGCAAGGGCGTTCCCGGTATTATGTATCCACGGGGAACTTTAGTTGATCCACAATACCAATACGATCCTCTTAAACCTGCAGGTGTAACAGGGGGAACGATGCATCCAAAGTATAGAAAAGTCTTTGCGCGTGATATTGCGTTATTGAAATTGGAGAAGCTTCGATTTCAAAATTACAAAGCCGTCCTTGGTAATTTTTCGAATATTTATCATGTAGACCACAAAGAAGCTGGAACAAACAGCGGGTTTTTTGCATAATGCTTTTTGCGTTTTAGCATGTTGACAAGTATGCATTGGACTTTAGTTGAAAGCCTAAACGTTATTGCAGTGTGGTAGAAAGGAGTGCGATCAAGGTATAGGGTAGGGAAGACCTCCGGTCTTTTTGTTGTTCTATGGCGTTGTTTTTAAATCTTTTTTTCGTTTTACTTAAGCCGTATCTCTCGTGACATTATTGTCATCGCCCTAAAAATTAATTCCTGTTGAGTTTTTTACACTAACCTTACTTTTATCCATTGCTCTAATAGAAACTTTTTTCATATTCCAGCTTTCAGCGTAGTTTATTTCGCCTGCAGTTGCTGCATCTACATGAACGTTCTCGAAATTGAAATTTCGTAGAATAGATTTTTCGTAGCCGCTGGCGCTAATAGCTTTTTTTGCATAGTTCACTTTTACGTCAGATACAAATATGTCTTTGAAATGGGGAACGCCTTTTTCGGCCGGGTCAACCTTTTGTAACATCACTTTCCAGTGAGCGGGAATGCTATCATAATTATAACCTGCGGGAAGTGTAGAATAGCTGTAAGCAGGGTTCCAGTTCATGGTATATAAAAACGCATTCCCTACGCTATCCATCGTCACATTTTTAAAATGAATATCTTCTATAACACCGCCACGTGTAGTTGCGGATTTTTATCTGGAAACCGTTGCCTGTCCCTTTGGCAACAACGTCCGTAGCAAGTACATGCCCGATACCTCCTGATGTTTCGCTGCCTAATGCAAGTAAACCGCTACCTCTGCGGGCAATGCATTTACGGATAACTACATATTCAGTAGGACGGTTTACACGTAACCCATCCCAATCACGCCCTGCCTTTAAACAGAAATCATCATCATTACAATCTATATCACAATTCTCAATTAATACCCACGAAGATGAGTCTACATCAATACCGTCAGTACTTGGCCCATGACCATCTTCATTGTTCCTCACCGTTACTCCATCAACTGTTAGGTATTTGGAATACAAAAGCTGTACAGTCCAGAAGCCTGCATTAGAGAAAGTAAGACCTTTTAAAGTAACGTCCTCAGAAGATTGAACTAGGAAAGTACGCACACGCTTTGCGTCATAATCCACTATCCATTGCAGGCCTTTTGCTTCGTAATCACGTCTCATCGCCCAATATTTATCCCAGCAGAATTTCCCCTGAGCATCGACTTTGCCTTTACCTGTTACCGCAACATTTTTTTGACCAATGATGTTGATCAGGGCGGAAGGCCACTTCATTTCGATGCCTGCAATACGGGTATCTATTTCAGGATAACCGGCAAAGCTGGTACTACCGCGTAGCAGCACTCCCTCATCTATTAAAAGATGAACATTGGTTTTTAAAAAAAGAGCGCCTGTAAGATATGCGCCCGGCTTAAACGATACTATTCCCCCACCTTTTTTTGCACACTCATCAATAGCCTATTGTATGAAAGGCGTTGCAAGCGTCTTACCATCGTTTTTAGCGCCATAGGTGTTTGCTAAATAAATAGTTTTCTTAGCCGGCATTTTGCGGGCTCCTACTTTTTTAGTCCAAACAGGATCAGGGGAGCTATAAACACCTGTTGAAAATGCCAATGCTACTATTAGAAGACAATAAGAACTTAAAAAATTTTTTTTCAAAAGATTACTTCTTTTTTGATAATAAAACGAAAACACTAATGCCTAACCAACCTGCTGCTGAATATATCTTTCTGGTCCTGCACTTTTACATCGTAATAACCGGGTTTTAGTTTAGGCAAAAATTTATTGATAGAATTATTCAGTTGCTGCAAAGAACCGCGTTGCTGGTGCAATAGCTTTCCGTCAATCGAGGTGATTGTTGATGTAAGATTGTTGTTGGAAGTATTTAACTGAACAATTACAGCTGTAGTTACAGGATTAGGATACAATTGCAACCGTTTTACAGTTGTAAAACGTAGAGTTTCTGTTTTTGAATAGGAGAATTTATCATCTGCCTCCACATGCTTTAAGCGGTAATAGTTCAATCCTTAATAAGGACTGTTATCAACCATTGAATACCTGTTCAACGCTTCGTTATTGCCTTTTGTGTTAACCGTTCCGATGGTTTTGAAGTTTACGCCATCTTTTGAACGTTCAACTATATAATAGCTGCTATTTGCTTCATTTGTTGCACTCCAACTTATCCATGAATTTTTGCCTTGCACTCCTGCATTAAATGACAACAGCTTTACCGGCAAAGTTCCTGCTTGTTCCACCATTACAATATTCGGTTTTGGTGGCGCCTCCATTTCCCCGCCAATGTAAAAAGATGGATGAGGAGGCTGATTGTACGCCGAGTTTTGCCATGCGACAGCTACCCGATATTGAGGATCGTGCAGTAATGTATAAATGCGTGTGTCGGTAGGTATACCGGTTGAATAGATATTAAGAAACCGGTTGTCGGCACTTCTTAAAATAAACTCTTCCCTCCAATCTGCCAAACAGATCGGCTTGCAGTACAGGATTGGCTTTTGTAGTGTTATTAGTTTGCCCCGATCCATTTTCAGGCAGGCTTGGCGTTAGCAGCCTTGAAAGTGTACCTGTTGCATAGTTCCATTTTTCAAGCCGTACGGTGCTTACGCCGGTAGTGCTGTTATAACCCGCATCCAGTAATTCGCGTTGCAGGTCACCATCCCAATAAATAGCATAATTAATTGTAGGTTTCGCTGTTCCTATTTGCACTCCTTTGCAGTTGTACAGCCCGCCTACGGAACTCCAGCATTCATACCCCTTGTACCTCGGGTCAATATCTGCTGCCAGCCCTCTGCCTACATCACTATTATTACCCGAAATTCCCCAGAGTGGACTTCCCGTTGCTGCGTTCCTGAATTCTGACCCATATATCCCATAAGTACTGGGCGTTTCATGCGGTTGCCATACTTCCTGGCCGGGAAGATCAGGGTCCATATCGCTCATATGTAAAGCATCGCCATGACCTAAGCCATTTGCATAAAGTCCGGTTCCGTCGTCGTTTATTGCACTGCTGCCATTACAAATTTCATCCTTACCATCGCCGTCAACATCTCCTACTGTCATTTGATGATTGCCCTGGCCGGCATAAGCGGAGTCGCCGGGTGTATTGCTATCGAAGGTCCAGCGATTTGTTAGTTGCCCGTTGCGCCAATCCCACGCAACTCTTACCAACCTCGTATAATATCCCCTTCCCATTACAATGCTGGGATTTACACCATCTAAATAAGCAACGGCAGCTATGAAACGATCAACACGGTTTCCATAATTATCGCCCCAACTTGTAACAGTTCCCCTTGCAGGCAAATAGTTCGTAGTAGCCATTGCGGCACCGGTTTGTCCGTTAAAGACAGTTAGAAATTCAGGACCTGATAAAACATATCCGCTTGTATTTCTAAAATCCGCTGAACTGTCTCCTATTACCACTCCGGCTCCATCTTTCGTTCCGTCGGCTGTTTTACACACAACCTCTGCCTTACCGTCGCTGGCAAAATCATACACAAGAAATTGGGTATAATGTGCACCTGCTCTTATATTGCGGCCCAGGTCAACACGCCATATCATTGTTCCGTCCATTTTATAAGCGTCGAGGTTGCCTGTATATCCGCTTTGCGAATTGTCTTTGGCATTAGAAGGATCCCATTTTAAAACTATCTCGTATTCGCCATCGCCATCCAGGTCGCCTATGCTGCCATCATTGGCACTGTATGTATATTCCTCGCCAACGGGAGTAACTCCGGGAGCAGGAATTTGTATAGGAACTTGCTTATATATTGAAGCCCATACACTTGCCGTGCCTGAGGGATAAGCGGGCTGTTCCAAACCATCTATCACCGGCACAACCTTATATACTTCGTTGGTGGAAGTTGCATCGGAATAGTTAGTGCCACCGGTTAGAGGAGTTGCATTTAATTTGGTGGAGCCGCGATAAATATTAAATGCAAGATCAGAAGGTTCGGTGCCAAGCAGACGCCACGCTTATAAAAACATTTGTCGCTGATGATCTTATGGCAACAACCCCACGTCCAAGTTTTTCAACTTTTTTTTTGGCTGTACCCTGTTGCCTGAATAAAACAAACGGTAAAGGAACAGAAGATAAAAATCTTTGCTGCATAGCCTGATAGACTTCTGTTGCTTTTAGTTGTAGAATTGTTCATTTTGTTAAGTGATTTTCAAGTATTCTTATCTAAAAAAAATTAATTCTTCCCTTCGGTCATACCCTTCCAATTGTCAGTTCTAAAGGGTGAAGCCGGTAAGCCTGCTTCATTGAATAAGTTAGGGTAAGGGACCTTTTTCCAGGCAAAACAAACGGCGACGGGTTTGTTTATCGACTCACTCCAAACAACTACCTTATCACCTTCAATCTCTGCTTTTGCAGGAACAAAATTTTGATCTTCGCCTGCAATCGTAAACTCTTTTAATTCTCTGCCATCTCTGACTATCAAACCACCACCAGTAAAATCAAAATCAATCTTTATTTTATTGCCATCCACCTTCATTGACTTGAATAACGGGCCCGAAACCACTACATCTTTCTTACCATAGTCATTATGCAATGCCCAAAGTGATAAGCGTTCACCTACCAGCTTTTTGTTGCGGGGATGGATATCAAGGGAGTCTCCATTATCAGTAGTAACGGCCATTCCGGTGTAAGGAACATTTAGTAAGGTTAGCAGTTGTGCTTCTCTAATTTCGGGGTTCTGGCTGCGGTGCGGTGAGATCTGGACAAAATAGAAAGGCAGCTTAGGATTATTAAAATCTCTTCTCCAGCTTTCTATCATTGCGGGAAATAGTTTTCTATATTGATAAGCTCTAGTGTCATGTCAATTTAGTTTTGTCGCAACTTAAATACCTTATCTTTACCATCCAAAAAGATTATGATAAAGTATAAGGTCACATTAACAGAAGAAGAGCGTGCTCAATTAAATGATATAATTAGCAAAGGCTCGCATAGTGCACAATTATATCGCACTGCTTATGTTTTATTAAATTGTGATGAAGGAGCTTATGGAGAAAAGATAATAAATGAGGAAATATGTCGGGTACTAAAAATCAGTATGCGAATGATTGACCGTATTAAAAAGCGATTTGTAGAAGAAGGCTTTGAGGCATGTTTAGAGAGAAAACCAATGAGTAAGGTGAAGGAAAAAAAAGCTGATGGAGAAGTGGAGGCCCATTTGATAGCATTGAGCTGCAGTAAAGCACCCAAAGGTTTTTCACGATGGTCGTTGCGATTGTTAGCTGACAAAATGGTACAAATGCAGTATGTAGAAAGTATATAGTTGAACGTTCAAAAGATGGCGTAAACTTCAAAACCATCGGAACGGTTAACACAAAAGGCAATAACGAAGCGTTGAACAGGTATTCAATGGTTGATAACAGTCCTTATTAAGGATTGAACTATTACCGCTTAAAGCATGTGGAGGCAGATGATAAATTCTCCTATTCAAAAACAGAAACTCTACGTTTTACAACTGTAAAACGGTTGCAATTGTATCCTAATCCTGTAACTACAGCTGTAATTGTTCAGTTAAATACTTCCAACAACAATCTTACATCAACAATCACCTCGATTGACGGAAAGCTATTGCACCAGCAACGCGGTTCTTTGCAGCAACTGAATAATTCTATCAATAAATTTTTGCCTAAACTAAAACCCGGTTATTACGATGTAAAAGTGCAGGACCAGAAAGATATATTCAGCAGCAGGTTGGTTAGGCATTAGTGTTTTCGTTTTATTATCAAAAAAGAAGTAATCTTTTGAAAAAAAATTTTTTAAGTTCTTATTGTCTTCTAATAGTAGCATTGGCATTTTCAACAGGTGTTTATAGCTCCCCTGATCCTGTTTGGACTAAAAAAGTAGGAGCCCGCAAAATGCCGGCTAAGAAAACTATTTATTTAGCAAACACCTATGGCGCTAAAAACGATGGTAAGACGCTTGCAACGCCTTTCATACAATAGGCTATTGATGAGTGTGCAAAAAAAGGTGGGGGAATAGTATCGTTTAAGCCGGGCGCATATCTTACAGGCGCTCTTTTTTTAAAAACCAATGTTCATCTTTTAATAGATGAGGGAGTGCTGCTACGCGGTAGTACCAGCTTTGCCGGTTATCCTGAAATAGATACCCGTATTGCAGGCATCGAAATGAAGTGGCCTTCCGCCCTGATCAACATCATTGGTCAAAAAAATGTTGCGGTAACAGGTAAAGGCAAAGTCGATGCTCAGGGGAAATTCTGCTGGGATAAATATTGGGCGATGAGACGTGATTACGAAGCAAAAGGCCTGCAATGGATAGTGGATTATGACGCAAAGCGTGTGCGTACTTTCCTAGTTCAATCTTCTGAGGACGTTACTTTAAAAGGTCTTACTTTCTCTAATGCAGGCTTCTGGACTGTACAGCTTTTGTATTCCAAATACCTAACAGTTGATGGAGTAACGGTGAGGAACAATGAAGATGGTCATGGGCCAAGTACTGACGGTATTGATGTAGACTCATCTTCGTGGGTATTAATTGAGAATTGTGATATAGATTGTAATGATGATGATTTCTGTTTAAAGGCAGGGCGTGATTGGGATGGGTTACGTGTAAACCGTCCTACTGAATATGTAGTTATCCGTAAATGCATTGCCCGCAGAGGTAGCGGTTTACTTGCATTAGGCAGCGAAACATCAGGAGGTATCGGGCATGTACTTGCTACGGACGTTGTTGCCAAAGGGACAGGCAACGGTTTCCAGATAAAAATCCGCAACTACACGTGGCGGTGTTATAGAAGATATTCATTTTAAAAATGTGACGATGGATAGCGTAGGGAATGCGTTTTTATATACCATGAACTGGAACCCTGCTTACAGCTATTCTACACTTCCCGCAGGTTATAATTATGATAGCATTCCCGCTCACTGGAAAGTGATGTTACAAAAGGTTGACCCGGCCGAAAAAGGCGTTCCCCATTTCAAAGACATATTTGTATCTGACGTAAAAGTGAACTATGCAAAAAAAGCTATTAGCGCCAGCGGCTACGAAAAATCTATTCTACGAAATTTCAATTTCGAGAACGTTCATGTAGATGCAGCAACTGCAGGCGAAATAAACTACGCTGAAAGCTGGAATATGAAAAAAGTTTCTATTAGAGCAATGGATAAAAGTAAGGTTAGTGTAAAAAACTCAACAGGAATTAATTTTTAGGGCGATGACAATAATGTCACGAGAGATACGGCTTAAGTAAAACGAAAAAAAGATTTAAAAACAACGCCATAGAACAACAAAAAGACCGGAGGTCTTCCCTACCCTATACCTTGATCGCACTCCTTTCTACCACACTGCAATAACGTTTAGGCTTTCAACTAAAGTCCAATGCATACTTGTCAACATGCTAAAACGCAAAAAGCATTATGCAAAAAACCCGCTGTTTGTTCCAGCTTCTTTGTGGTCTACATGATAAATATTCGAAAAATTACCAAGGACGGCTTTGTAATTTTGAAATCGAAGCTTCTCCAATTTCAATAACGCAATATCACGCGCAAAGACTTTTCTATACTTTGGATGCATCGTTCCCCCTGTTACACCTGCAGGTTTAAGAGGATCGTATTGGTATTGTGGATCAACTAAAGTTCCCCGTGGATACATAATACCGGGAACGCCCTTGCCCCTGTAATCCAGGTTGGGAGGATGGTCGAGGCCTAAAGTATGGCCATATTCATGAGCGGCGGTGGTAGAGCCTGCATATAGGTTTTCAAGTTTGAAATAGCCGCTGTTACAACCAAGCCCATCTACAAACGAAATATTTCCATGCGCATATTCCTCTATTCTAAAATAATTATTGCGGCAATCAGTGTTAGCATAAATCTCTTGTACCTCAATTGAAGAGCTCAGTTCTGCAGTTATTCTAAAAATTACCATAAACTCATTTCCTTTTAGAAAGACTGTCCCCTTTGGCTCATTCCACATCGTTTCTATTTCGTCCCGTATTAATCCTGTAATCCCTTCATCTGCCGAACTTCCGTAAGTAATAATATTGGAATAAACAGTTATTATATTATGAAATGGATCGATTTCTGTTTCTCCCATTGGCTCAAATTCAACTACTAAAATAATACTTTTGCTGGCATGAAAAGAAAGAGGGTTGTATTGAAAAATGTGGTTATGGAGAGTTACGCTGCCGAAGGAAAATCATTAGCGAGGGTAGATGGGAAAGTGATATTTGTAGAGAATACAATCCCCGGCGACGAAGTAGAAGTGTTATTGCAAAAGAACAAAAAAGACTGGGCAGAGGGAATTGCCTTACATTTTTATAAGTATAGCGATTTAAGGGTTGAACCTTTTTGCCAGCATTTCGGCGTGTGCGGAGGCTGCCAATGGCAGATGCTTCCTTATGAATTACAGTTGCAATATAAACAGCAGCAGGTTACAGATAATCTTACCCGTATTGGTAAGGTGCTCCTACCCGAATTGTCGCCAATTATAGGTGCAGGGCAAACTACCCGTTACCGCAATAAAGTTGAATACACCTTTTCCAACAAACGTTTTTTGTTACCTGAAGAGTTACACAATCCCATTATTTCACCTGAAGAAAATGTAGCAGGATTTCATGCCCGCGGCTTCTATGATAAAGTGGTTCCCATTTTTGAGTGCCATTTGCAAAACGAGCCTACCAACTTTTTAAGGCTGTCGATACTGGAATATGCAAAACAACAAGGTTTAACACATTACGATATCCGGCAGCATACCGGTTTTCTCCGCAACCTGCTTATAAGGCTTGCTACTACCGGCGAGCTCATGGTGAACATTGTTTTAGCTTACGAAGACAGGAAGAGCCGCGAAGCATTGTTGGCATTTGTTGAAAATAAATTTCCCGAGATTACAACGTTGTTGTATACAATTAACCCTAAAAAGAATGACAGCCTTATTGATCTTGAACCGCAGGTTTTTAAAGGCAAGGGTTATATAATTGAAAAACTTGAAGATTTCCAGTTTAAGATTTCTCCTAAATCATTTTTTCAAACCAACACTTTGCAGGCAGAAAAATTATATGGTGTAACACGACAGTTTGCTGAACTTAACGGCTCTCAAACTGTTTACGATCTTTATTGCGGTACAGGAAGCATTGGAATTTTTGTAAGTAAACAGGCAAAAGAAATTGTAGGGGTTGATGTAGTTCGGGAAGCGATTGAAGATGCACGGGAGAATGCAGGTTTGAACGGATTGAAAAACGCCTCGTTTTTTACAGGTGATGTAATTGATATTTGTGACGATGCTTTCTTTCAGCAGCAAGGCACGCCTGATGTTATTATAACCGACCCTCCAAGGGCCGGTATGCATGAGAAACTGGTACAAAAGCTCGTTAACATTGCTGCGCCTTTAATTGTTTATGTAAGCTGTAATCCTGCCACCCAGGCAAGAGATATTTCCCTGCTAAACGAAAGATATAGAGTGGAAAAAATACAGCCTGTAGACATGTTTCCGCATACGTTGCATATAGAAAATATAGTTCAATTAAAACTCCGTTGAATACATACGGACTTACCTTTGCTCAACAAGAAAAGTTATGACGGAATTTAGACCGGGGCGATTTGAAATACTGCCAATAGTTATAAAAAATCTTCTTATTATTAATGTTCTCTTTTTTTTAGCCCAAAAAACGGTAGGTGCCGGCGGAGTGTTCAATATGCTCGATCTGTTAGCTTTACATCACGTACAGTCGCCGCTTTTTCAACCATGGCAGTTAGTTACTCATTTATTTTTACATGGCGATTTCTGGCACTTGTTGGGAAACATGTTTGCCCTTTGGATGTTTGGAGCCATACTGGAGAACGTTTGGGGACCGAAACGTTTTATCACGTTTTATTTTTTGTGTGGAATAGGTGCAGCACTAATACATCTCACTTTTCTGTGGTACGATTACCACGGATTGTTAAATGATTTTCTATCCCTTAAATTTTCTCCCACTCCGGAAAAAATTGCTGCTTTTTATAATAATTACGGCTTATCCCAGGATGCTGCTGCTGATATGATGGTAAAAAATTATCTTGCAAATCCGGTAAATACCGGAAATGTTGAGCAAATTGTAAATTATATTTCAGATGTAACTTATAGGGTTATAAGTTATCCTACTTTAGGTGCAAGTGGTGCGGTATTTGGAGTATTGGCAGCATTCGTATATTTGTTTCCTAATACTTATATATACCTGTATTTCCTTCTACCCATTAAGGCAAAATGGATGGGCCTTGCTTATTTTGGAATAGAATTGTTTTCGGCAATACAAAACAGCGCAGGTGATAATGTGGCGCGTTGGGCACATATCGGGGGAGGCTTAGTAGGTTTTTTATTAGTGATAACATGGAACAAAAAAAATCGAAAAATCTTTTATTAACCAGGGTGCAAAAAAATTGAGAAATGAGTGTGTTGGAACAAAACAGCCGGAAAAGAATGATGCTGGGTCAGGATGGCAATTCCCTTACCCTGTTGATAATTCTTAACGCTATTATTTTTGTATTGCTTTTCTTCATTAAAGTCCTCTACTTAACTAATAAGAGTACAGAGGCTATTTTTAACGAGCAGGTATTAACATGGGCGGTAGTACCAAGTCAACCTCAACTTATCGCAACCCGTCCGTGGACCCTGCTGTTATATATGTTTACGCATATTGAAGTGCTGCGCCTGTTTAGCAATTTATTGTGGTTATGGAGCTTTGGATATATTTTGCAGGATTTGTCTGGCAATAAAAAATTAATCCCACTCTACTTATATGGCGGGGTGGCCGGCTCTATTTTCTTTCTTATAACAATAAATTTAATTCCTTCTCTGCAAGGCAATATTGGAAGTTATGAGCCTTTAATAGGGGCCGGCCCTTCTCTTATGGCAATTGCAGTAGCTTCCACAGCTTTAGCTCCTAATTACAAAATTTTTCCTCTGATAAGTGGAGGCATACCTTTATGGGCGCTTTCGATTGCGTTTGTACTAATAAGCTTTGGCACGGTAGGTTTAAGTAATCCGGGACAGGCGGCAGCACTGGTTGCCGGAGGTTTAACGGGCTATGCTTTTGTTTGGCAGCTAAGTAAAGGAAACGATTGGGGACAATGGATGAACAATTTAGCTACTTGGGCCGATGATCTTTTTAATCCCGAAAAGAAACAGCAGGTGCAGAAACCGCCGAAACAGCAGTTATATTATAAATCAACACAAAAGCCTTTTGAAAAAACACCGCTTGTAACCCAGCAGCGTGTTGACGATTTGCTGGATAAGATACATCAAAAAGGCTACAATTCGTTAAGCGAGGATGAAAAGGAATTCCTGAAGAAAGCCAGCCGCGAAGAATTGTAAGCATGAAGAAATTTCTGGGGTTGTTACTGGTTTTTGTTACTCTTATTACCTGCCTTATTTACCTTCTTAGTTGCTTAACTCCATATATAAGTCCTGTAAAATTTTGGCCTATCACCTTTCTTGCCCTCGGGTATCCTATATTAGTTATTGCACTAATTGTACTGATTCTTTTATGGCTTTTAATTAAATGGAAAATTGCCCTTCTATTACTAATCCTGTTTTTATTAGGATACGGGAATCTTACTTCTACCCTGGCAATCAATGCTCCAGCTAATTTTACCTATAATAAAGACACAACAGCGCTCAGAGTTTTAAGCTGGAACGTAAGGTATTTTAATGACAACAGTCGTACGGCCTCTGATAC
>MWVX01000241.1_pt1 | contig 15966 bp, 7 predicted proteins | sample 1047311 | NCBI WGS metagenome assembly MWVX01 (sample SAMN06349984, study PRJNA376086) | soil metagenome | isolation source: MtG-4 sample Antarctic (ecotone) soil | place: Antarctica | collected 2015-01-13 | reverse complement strand
ATTCCAGCGGGAGGCCTGATCTGGCACATGCGCTTCCCGGCTCATATTATGTACAGATACATCTGTCAAATACATACGTGCAAGAATGGTTTCTTTGTTTGCTCCATTTTTAAGTTTGCCTTTATAAATCTTTAAACATTATGTCACCCGGGCCGACTTTATCTCCAGAGATAAAAGGAAATTTTGCTGTATATACATTTGTGGTTGGGTTAAAATCAAAATCATCTATTTGTGCAATGCGGTCGGCTACCAAACCATAAAAAGCATCAATCGGCTCTCCTAAAAAGCGAACCTGGTCACCAAAGGTAGCCGGCACACCACCCAGGCTGGTAACCTGGTTTTTTACATCCGAAATATTAAAATTGGCACCATAGCGAAACTCACCTACCCTGTCTTTCCAATTCACTTGTAGCTCCCATCCCTTATTTTCCACCTTTCCTGCATTTTGAGAAGGTTCGGTAGCACCAAGCACATCAGGCAGAGTTACTCTTAATAAAATGTCTTCTGTATTGTGTTTAAAATAATCTGCTGTAATTCCTAAACGGTTATTTAGCAAGAGTAGGTCTAAACCAATGTTTTGCTTGACAACATTTTCCCATGTTAAAAAAGTGTTTGGTATGGCTGTTTGTGCATAACCTTGTGTCAGTACATTGCCTATAGGCGGTACACCACCTACCGGGCCGATGGTTGCTAAATATGCATAATTATTTCCCACTTTATCGTTACCTAATTCCCCATAAGACGCCCTGATCTTTACCTCCTGGAAAATATCAGTCAGGCTACTAAAAAACTTCTCTTCCGATAAACGCCATCCAACAGAGGCAGAAGGAAATAAATTCCATCGCACATCTTTAGCAAACCTTGAAGAGCCATCATAACGGAAATTCACCTCAGCCAGGTATTTACTATTCAGTACATAATTAATTCTTCCAAAAAGCGACTGCAAAGCCGTTTGATCCGCGGTTGATGAATTTAATAAATTGGCTGAGGCCACATTGAGATTAGGAACATCGGGCGAAACAACATTGGTTCTGCTTGCTAAAAAACTTTCGCCTTCATTTGATTCCTTTGAAGCCCCCACCAAGGCTTTAAGGTCATGCTGATTAAAAGATCTTTCATATTCCGCAATGCCTATAACCGTTTGATAGGTATTTACATAATCCCTTTTGTCTATTTTACTGGGGAAGTTGGTCTGGTAAATTCTATCACCTGTTACCGGGCTGAAATAGTTTATGGTTTTATTAAAGATGTCACGTTGCGAATTAGACTTAATAAGAGCGTATTGACCTCTTAATTTAAATCCTTTAAAAAGATTCAGGGCAGCATTCAGATTACCGGTAAATTCCTGTGAAGCAAAATTATTGTAACCACCATCCGTAGTCACCGCAACCGGATTACGTGAACCTCCCAAATAACCCCATCCACCAGTCGTAAATCGAACAGGAACCAGAGGAGAAATCTGATGAGAGGCATAGATTGGGCCCCCTGCCTCGCTTACGTCTTCGGATGATTCGCTGTATTTGCGATCTACGTAACCTAAGTTGGCATCAAGGTCCAGGCGGTCAATCAATTTAGTGTTTAAACGCAGGCGCACATTATTCCTCTTTGAACCAAAATTATCGCCTGTTACCAGCCCATCTTGTTTTAAATAGCCATATGATAGATAATAAGAAAGATTGTTTCCACCCCCATTGATACTCAGGTTATGATTTTGCTGTGCTGCCCGCTCTTTATAAATCTCTTTCAACCAATTTGTATTTGCATAATAATTAAGATCAGCACCGGTTCTGGCTATATTGATCTGGGAATCAGTGTAGGTTGGCGTTCTTCCTGCGTTGCGTTGCGATTCGTTAAGCAAAGTCATATAATCAACCGAACCAAGAAACTCAGGAAGCGCAGTTGGTGTTTGATAACCAAAATAACCACTGTAAGAGATGTTTGGTTTTGCATTAGCCCTGCCTTTTTTTGTAGTTACCAGGATAACACCATTTGCTCCACGTACACCATAAATGGAGGAAGAAGCTGCATCCTTTAAAACAGAAATACTTTCAATATCATCTGGGTTTAGGATATCCATGCTTCCGCCTGGAATACCATCAATAACAATCAGCGGATTAGAATCCCCTAAGGTTCCTACACCACGAATACGAATTGAACTTCCATTTTGACCAGGCAATCCCGTGAAGCTCCGGATAGTTACTCCGGGAAGAAGACCTTGTAAACTGGAGGACGTAGCCGTGATGGGTCGACCTTGAAGGTCTTCAGCCCTAATTGCACTTACTGCCCCTGTGAGATTCACTTTCTTTTGTGTACCATAGCCCACCACCACCACTTCATCCAAAGAAGATGCAGATTCTATTAGGGTTACATTAAATATTGTTTTCCCATTAACCTGGATTTCCTGACCGGCGAAACCGGTAGAACTAAAAACCAATACACCATTATTGGGCACATCACTTAATCCAAAACGCCCATCTACATCAGTGGTTGTACCTCTTGCACTTCCTTTAAGCAAAATACTGACGCCCTGCAACAAATTATTTTTACTGTCTCTCACCTGGCCTGAAGCGGCGAGTGAAGAAGTATTTTGCGCCATTAACGCAATGGGGAGGCAAATAGTAGCGAACAAAATAATAGTAAATTGTTTAAACTTTTTTGTGTGTAAGGCAGGCGATAAAATCATATTGCAAATTTGGGTTTACGTAAGCTTTTTAAGTAAGCAGATAAAAAGTGAAACAGTTGGCAGATATTAAAACCAAATTTAGTATAATACAATCGAAAAACCGGATAGACCTTGATTGAACAAGGTAAAACATTACTACAACGATTGAAATTATTCTTCAGGCTTAGCCTTATGCATTGTTAATAACGGCCTTTCTAAGAGTAATTATCAAATACTCTCAGCATTATATTTCACCCAGTTTTCCTCCAGCTATTTTTAATTCGTTTTTGACAAATTTACTTTTGATTTGAATAGTAATTAAGTAAAAAAAACAATTGCAACATCTGCAAGTTATTGGAGATCTTAGGTATATTAACTCCTGCTGAATTGAAATCATTCAAAACATTCTTCAATGAGATGTCCGGTTTTTACAATTTTTAATTAGGTGTCTCATTTTGCTTTAGTTGTTTTCCTTCGGAAGAAACAGTAAGGCACATCCCTGTCCATATAGCATGGTACGGGCTGATATCTTTTTATCAAATTTTATGTCCGGCTTTTATTTTATTTATTATTTTCAATTAATCCGTCAACCAAATACTGGTAAATGAATCATATTGCGATTTATATGGCAACCAGGAGGATTACACCAAGTAGCTGATGAAATTCTCCATTGTTTTATACCTGGTTTTTTATTTTGTATTGGTTTGTTTTTTGCCCTGAAAGCTGGACTGGACTGGAAGTTTATTTATTACTAACTGATATATCCTTTTACATTCCTTGTTTCATTGTGGTCCGTGATGCTTTTCAGGATTTTATACTTATCCATTCATTAATGTAAGCATTCTTGGGTATAGTAAGTACTTTTAAATAGTGTTGTTTTATTTTTTGTTTTCCTTTCAGTGTCTATATTGTTTGTGGTAACGGCAAAGGCATTGTGCAGAGGCAAGTAGGGACAAAATAAAAAACTATGATAATTTTAATGTCACTTTTATATGAAACGGACTTTACTACATCTTACGTGCTTTGTTTTTATCATAACCAATTGCATTGCCCAAAAGAGCGTTACAAAAAAGCAAGAGGTTGATTATGTTAATCCACTTATAGGAACAGCCGCTACTGGTTTTGCAAAAGGGCTGGATGGCGGTGGTACTATGCCCAGTGTCGGGCCTCCATTTGCCATGACCAATTTTGTAGCACAAACCGGCGAGAACTATATGAGCCGGATGAATTATTTTTATGAGGATAGCAGCATCATTGGTTTTCTTGCTTCGCATCAGCCTACTGTATGGATGGGAGATTATGGCTATGTTTCCATAATGCCACAAATAGGTGATCTGAAAGTATTACCCAAAGAACGGGCATTAAAATACAACCACAAAAACGAAGTTTCCACCCCTTATTATTATTCAGTTTTACTGAATGCTGCAAACAATCAGCAAATCAAAGCAGAGATGGCTTCTACTTCACGTTGCGGCATCTTTCAATTTACTTTTCCTGCTGCACAAGATGCCCATATAATTATACAGGGGATTAATTTGAATCCTGAAATAAAGCATTGGGCAAATGATTTTTCAGAGCGAATCAAAAAGTTAAAAGGTTATGTAAAAATCAACCAGGCTAAAAATGAAATAACTGGATATAATCCTGACAGACAGTCTGCCCAAATAAGTCCGGACCTTCCAAACTTCAAAGGATATTTTGTTATACAATTTAATAAGTCATTTGAAGAGTTTGGAACATGGGATGGTGATAAAGTGGCTGCATCTTCTGTTGAGCAATATGGTACGCGATCCGGCGCCTATATCAGCTTTGCAGCAAGCAAAAATGAAAAAGTGCAGGTTCGTATTGGCACATCATTCATCAGCATAGAACAGGCTAGAAAAAATATGGCTTTAGAAATAAAAGGTAAAAGTTTTAAAGATATTGTTCAATCAACCCGGGATGTTTGGCAAAAGAATTTAAGCCGCATTAAAGTAAAAGGTATAACAGAAGATCAGAAACATATTTTTTACACAGCCATGTTTCATACTATGCAGTTCCCGCGGGAAATGGATGAATATGGAAAGTACTACAGTGCTTTTGATGATAAAGTTCACAATGGGATTTCCTACAACGATTATTCTTTGTGGGATACTTATAGGGCGCTACATCCATTATTGCTTTTTACCCAGCCTGAACGGGTTGATCCGATGATAACATCAATGCTGCAAATGTATAGACAGGGCGGCAGGCTGCCGATGTGGCCCAACCCTGCTGAAACCAACATTATGATCGGCACGCATGCTGATCCGGTAATTGCTGATGCATACATTAAAGGATTTCGTGGTTATAATGTAAACCTTGCTTACGAGGCAATGATGAAAGATGCAATGGTTCCTCCTGATAATGATACTATTTTACGTTATGCAGACAGAGATCTGTGGACGGGATACGAAGCACAGGCGGGCTTAACATATTTTAAAAAAATTGGTTATGTGCCTGTAGATAAAACTGCTGAGTCTGTTTCGCGGACTATTGAATATTCGGTGGATGATTATGCAATAGCACAGGTAGCAAAAGCTTTGGGTAAGGCAAACGATTATAAACAATTAATGAAGCTTAGTAAAAATTATCAAAACCTCTATGATGCCAAAACAGGATTTATGTTACCACGAAAGCTGAATGGACAATGGGATGGGAAAAATGAAAAAGGACATTGGGAAGGCTTTACCGAAGGCGATCAGTGGACTTATGCTTTTGGTGCCATGCATGATGCACCTGGTATGATAGAGATGATGGGTGGAAAAGAAAAATTTGCAACAAAACTAGATTCAAACTTTGCATTCAAACATTATCGCCATGACAACGAGCCCGGGCACCATTACATTTATCTATATGATTATTGCGGACAACCATGGAAAACCCAGGAATTAATAAGAAAACATACATCTGAAAATTTTCGCAATGCACCCATTGGCATCAATGGAAATGAAGACTGCGGCCAAATGGCAGCATGGTATATTTTTGGCGTGATGGGTTTTTATCCTGTTGCTCCCGCATCGGGTGAATATGCTATTGGTGCTCCGCAATTTCCTGAATTGACTCTGAATTATAAAGTTGGTGGCAAGTCACGCACTTTTCACATTATAGCTAAAAATATTTCTGAAGAAAATAAATACATTCAAAAGTTAACACTCGATGGAAAAGCTTTAACTAAACCATTTATAACACATCAACAAATAGTAAACGGACATAAGTTAATTTTTGAAATGAGTGCAAAGCCAAATTATAATTGGAAGTAATAAACAGGATGCTTAGTTACGGCCCAATAAAATATAAATCAGAATTGTAATCCCACACAAGATGATAGACATTGGTTTTGTATATCTCCATGGCGTAAGATCTACAGCACCTACATCAGTTATTCTGTAATCATTTTTTCTTGGATAGAAGTAAGAGACCGCATACATGATAGCTACATTTAGTAAAAATTCTATCCCCCAGATGTGAACGAAATGAATTTTATGATCTGTATAAATCCACGTCATGAAAATATAAAACACAAGGCCAAATAATAAAGCAGATTTTGCTGCTAATGCTGAAACTCTATGCATGAAAAAACCAGCCAATAAAATAGATGCTATAGGTATAAAAAAAATACCGTTTAGCTGTTGTAATAACTGGTATAAACCTTCTGAAGCATTAGCTACCATAGGTGCTGCAAAAATTGCAGCGACAGCTAAAACAGCAGAAGTTATTTTTCCAATAACTACTAGCTTTTTGTCACCTACGTCTTTGTTGATATGTGCTTTATAAATGTCGATGCTGAATAAAGTAGCAGCAGAATTTAAAACTGAATTGAATGTGCTTAATACAGCGCCCATTACTACGGCTGCAAAAAAGCCAATCAACCAAAATGGCAGTACTTTTTTCACCAGCTCAGGATAAACAATATCCTGGTTATTGTAATACGTTTCTCTGAAATAATAAAAACAAATAACCCCGGGTAAAATAATAACCAGAGGTATTAAAATTTTAAAAACACCTGTTATCAAAAGCCCCTTTTGTGCTTCTTTTAAACTTTGTGCGCCTAAAGCCCTTTGAATAATCGTCTGATTCATGCCCCAGAAATAAAGTTGATTGATAATTAATCCTGTAAATAATACACCAAATGGTAATACAGAATCAGGTGATCCTATAACATTAAATTTTTCAGGTGCAAAATTATAAACCTTTACCAGGCCTGTCCACAAGTTATTTTCACCAATTGCTATAAGAGCAAGAATAGGAACAAGTAGTCCACCCAACCATAAACCAATTCCATTAAAAGTATCTGAATAAGCAACAGCTTTTAAACCACCAAATATGGCATATATCGATCCTATAATACCAACTATAACAATAGTGATCCATAAACCCTCGCTTTTACTAACTCCTAAAACATCAGAAATTCCAAATAAGCTTTCCAAACCTATTGCTCCGGAATATAGTACAATTGGTAGCAGGGTAACAACAAAGGATATCAGCAAGAATATAGAAACTAAAGTTCTCGTTAATCCATCAAACCTTCTTTCTAAAAACTCAGGGATCGTTGTCAACCCCATTTTTAAGTAGCGGGGTATAAAATAAATAGCTGCAATTACCAATGCTATAGCTGAAGTTACTTCCCAAGCTATGACAATAAGGCCATTACGGTAGGAGCTTCCATTCATTCCAATTAAATGTTCTGAAGAAATATTGGTAAGGAGCATAGAGCCTGCAATCACTATCCCGGTTAAACTTCTTCCTCCAAGAAAATATCCTGTGGATGAATCTAAGTTTGTTTTTCTTAGTTTATACCAGGTGAAAAAAGCAACAGCAGCAGTAAAAAGGAGAAACAGAGCAATTGAAATTGCGAAATTCTCATTCATAAGCAACGATATTAGTTTTAGTTTTTACTGATATTTAACATAGCTATCTTGCTATAGATCATAAACGGGTAAATGATCTTTCAATCCAAAAATAATTACGCCAAATTAATAAAGCACTTTTTTATTTTAATATCCCGGATTTTGCACCAAATAACCCCGCAAATTAGATGCGCCATCAATGGCAGTCTGGGGAATCGGAAAAAGTATTTTTTTTAGGATCTGTATTTGTTTTTTCAGTCCATATACCTTCATATTGTCCAAAACGTATCATATCTGTACACCGAACCATTTCCCCCTAAAAATTCATTAGCACCACGCCCATAAATAACTGTGGCAGATGCATCTTTCAACACATCGATTGATTCTATATCCTGCGGATTAATTAAGTTCAACGGATCGCCGCCACCTGTAATCTAATTAATATCAAAGTGTTAATCAAAAATTATTTTAATTATCAACAGTTCAGCATTTACAAGGTAAAAAAAATATTTCATTACAGGGGCAAATTATTTCGCTAACTATTGAATATTCCAGTGGATGATTATGCAATTGCCCAGGTGGCAAAAGCTATGGGGAAACCAACGACTATAAACAACTGATGAAACTTAGTAAAAATTACCAAAACCTGTATGATGCTAAAAGTGGTTTTATGCTTCCGCGAAAACTTAATGGTCAATGGGATGAAAAAAATGCGAAGGGGCAATGGGAAGGCTTTACCGAAGGCGATCAGTGGACTTATGCTTTTGGTGCCATGCACGATGTGCCGGGTATGATAGAGATGATGGGTGGGAAAGAAAAATTTGCTGCAAAACTGGATTCAAACTTTGCATTTAAACATTACCGCCACGATAATGAACCCGGGCATCATTATATCTATCTCTATGATTATTGCGAACAACCCTGGAAGACACAGGAATTAGTAAGGAAACACACAACTGAAAATTTTAGAAACCAACCCATTGGTATTAATGGAAACGAAGATTGCGGACAAATGGCAGCATGGTATATTTTTGGAGTGATGGGTTTTTATCCCGTTGCGCCTGCGTCAGGTGAATATGCAATTGGTGCTCCTCAATTTCCAGAGTTAATATTGAATTATAAAGCCGATGGAAAGCCGCGAACTTTTCACATTATAGCCAAAAATCTTTCTGAAGGAAACAAATATATTCAGAAGGTAACACTGGATGGTAAGCTGCTTACTAAGCCATTTATCAGTCACCAGCAAATAGTAAAAGGCGCTAAATTGGTTTTTGAAATGGGGGCTAACCCAAACTATAACTGGAAATGAATTAAATAAACAGGGATAAGAATTCCATGTCTTCAAATGTTTTTGAGAGGTAAAGCATTTTTCTTATCTGAGGTTCACTCTATGTATTTTTTTCAGCGGTGTTCCCGGCTTTACTTCCATTGATACTAATTCTTTTAATTTAGATGCTGCTGTTCGCTTCTAATTCTCAGTTATTTTTATTGGTTAAAAGAGTACCATTACATTTAATTATTAACTACCGGTAAAATTTGTGCAAGAGATCTTTCTAATTATTTCGGCCCTATTTCACAAGTAGTGAGTGGTAAAGCTGGAATAGTCCTAAGAGAACTTTTTGTAGCATAACAAATGATCATTTTTTTATTTATGAATTTTTAAAAAACGATTTGGTACCTAATGGTAACTGCTTATAGTATTGTTGTTTTATTCATAATCGTTTAAACTGTCTTGCGACATTAAAATTTAGAACATTATGGTAACTGGTGGTGGTTTACTTTTTATTATTGCTGCCGCTATTGCTTTTATTGTTGTAGCAAGTTCTAAATATAAAATTCACCCTTTTATTGTATTACTGATTGCTACTTTGTTTACCGGGCTTGCAGTTAGAATGCCCCTCAACGAAATTGCAACCACCGCTAACGAGGGCTTCGGGCAGATGATGCGGCATATAGGTTTAGTGGTAATACTGGGTACGCTCATTGGCACTGTGCTTGAAAAAAGCGGTGCCACTTTAACAATAGCCAATGCGATAATTAAATTATTTGGCGAGGGTAGACCCATTGCTGCTGTAACAATTATCGGCGCTGTAATTGGTATTCCAATTTTTTGTGATAGCGGCTTTGTTATCTTAAGTAGCCTTACAAAACCATTGGCAGTAAAAACAAAGAAAAGTTATGCCGCTATTACTTGCGGGCTTGCGAGTGGCTTATACATTACACACACGCTGTTGCCGCCGCATCCTGGTTCTATTGCCGGTGCAGCAAATTTGGGTTTGGGTCAGTCGCTGGGTACAGTAATTATGATTGGCTTTATCATTAGCGTACCTGTAACAGTTGTTGCCTGGTGGTTTAGCAGCCGCCATGCTACAAAAGTAGTATTCGATATGAACGAGGAAACAAAGGAAGAGGAAGAGATCGCAGAGCATGTGAAGTTGCCGGCATTATATAAAAGCTTATTACCGGTTGTTGTACCCATCATACTTATAACCATTGGATCGCTGGCATTACTTATGCCAATGCCCCCCACAATAAAAAACATTTTTGAATTTTTTGGCAGCCCGTTAATAGCGTTAAGTATTGGCTTAGCCTTAAGTCTATTACTGATTTCAAAACAACAGGTAACACAATTTCAGGCATGGATGAAGGAAGGAGTAATGCATGCGGGCAGCATACTTATTTTGGTGGGTGCCGGTGGAGTGTTTGGCGCTATACTTAAAAAAACAGCCCTGGCAGATATTGTAAAAAACATTGCGGCACAAAGCGAAGGCAGCATGCTTCTGTTCCTGGCGATAGCCTGGTTAATGGGTGTGTTGCTGAAAACGGCGCAGGGTTCTACCACTTCGGCAATTATCATTGTTACTTCTATCATGGCGCCATTAGCTGCCAGTGCGGGGTTTAATACCAATATGGAATTATCGATATTGTTGGCTGCCGTTGCAGGTGGTACCATGGTGATTAGCCATGCCAACGATGCATACTTTTGGGTCATCTCTCAGTTCAGCGGATTAAGTATGCAACAAACTTATAAAACGTTTTCGCTAGCAACCGTTTTTATGGGTATCTCGGTTCTAATAATGGTATTGTTAATTGCAATGGTTGCCTTATAAACAAAATTGCAGGAACTGTTATAAAAATATTTGATAAGAGACTTAGGGAGTATTTATTGAATCTATGAATCAATAGCAAAAAAAGGTTGTCTCCTGGTTAAGACAGCCTCTCAAAATATTAGTTCTTTCAGTAACTATCATTCTGTTTTAAATATCCAGGCAAATTAGAGGCTGCATCAATTGCTGTTTGTGGAATAGGAAAAAGCCTTTTCTTCACATCAGTATTTGTTTTTTCAGTCCATATACCTTCATATTTTCCAAAGCGGATCATGTCTGTGCGGCGAACCATTTCCCAATAAAATTCAAAACCTCTTTCACGAAATAAAAGATCTAAGCTCATTGATGTTAAAGGTGGTGCAGGTGTCGTAGCTGTTCTCGCAGCCCTTACGAAATTTACATCTGCCAAAGCTCCTGCACCGGGATCTCCTTTTCTCAACTTTGCTTCAGCACGCATTAAATAAATATCTGCCAGGCGTAAAATAACAATATCATGTTCTGCTTTATTTCTTCCGGTTTCAGAAGTTTTGCTGAACTCATATTTTGACACCCTGTATCCGGTACTGTAATTACTTCCGGGAATAGTATAATCAACTTGCTCCGTAAAATCAACAGGTAAAGCAGGTCTGTTTCTGGAAACACTAAAAAGCTTGGTTATTTTTAAATTTCCGTTGGCACATTTAGTGCCTCCTCTGAGCATGCCATATTGTTGACCTCTTAAAATTCCCCTGTCAATATTATAATTAGCTGCCGGCAAACAGGAATCTGCGGGAATGATTAAATTCTTTTTATAAAATCGGGGGTCTGCAGCTGCAGGATCTACCGGGGAATATGCATTTACCCAGGTACGGTAAAAATCGGGTGTAATGGCAGCGCCATCAGTTCCATTGGCTGTAGGCCAGGCTGCTAAAGGATACTGGTCTCCGGATAAAGAAAAATATGCCATCCTGTTATGGCTGGTAACAACATCAGCCCGTTGGTCAACCGCGAAAATTATTTCTTTATTGGTGTGATTATTATCATTAAAGATTGAGAAATAATCAGGAACTAAAGCATACTGTCCTGAGGCGATGATCTTATCAGCGTACTCAATTACCTTATCCATATCCTCATTCTTGAACGTAAAGGATGCAGCATACACATCCCTGTAAACTGCAGCATTTAAATACAGACGAACTAATAAACCCTGAACAGTGGCTTTTGTAATCCGGCCCGGACCTATAGTATTATCCAATAGCGGTTCTACAGTAAGTAACTCGGATTTAATATATGCAATAGCTTCTTCTCCACGTAATATCTTTGATGTTTCAGTCGGATCTTCTTTTACAAACACTAACCCAAAAAGATCCAGGGTAAGTAGGCAATAATATGCCCTCATACCCCTTGCCTCCGCAAGAAATACTTTTGCGTTGGGGTCTGTGTTGTCGGGTAATGCATTAATAGCAGTAACGGCTCTTGACAATCCTGTTAAAATATGAGTCCAGGTGCTTCTGACATTTACATCAGAGCTTATTACTTCGTGTTTATGCATTTGAACATAAATGCCATTATCACCCCAGTCAGTTCCGCCACGGAAAGGCAAAATGGCTTCATCTGTTGAAATTTCCTGCAGGTCAAAATAGGTGGTATGCAGAAAGACATCTTCCAGCTTAGCATAAACAGGAGACATTATTCCTTCCGCTTTTTGCTTATCAGTTAACCCTGCAACTGAAGATTCATCCAGAACATCTTCCTTTAATTTTGTACAACTGTTCATTACTACAATGCTTATAAAAACAAGCATCAGACCTATTATTTTCTTAAACATTTTTAATCTTTTAAAATGAAAAATTTAAACCAACAATAATTGACCTTGCTTTTGGATAACTTAAATAATCAATACCATAAGAAGAAACACCACTAATAGCCCTGTCAATATTTACCTCCGGGTCATAGCCGGTATAGTCAGTGATAATAAAAAGATTTTGAGCTGTTACAGATAAACGTACTGCCGAAACCCATCTGTTCAAACCTAAACTTTTTGTATTGAAGTTATAACCGAGAGAAGCATTATTCAAACGCAGGTAGGCACCCTCTTTAAGATATCTTGATGTTACCGGTGTAGCATTATTTAAAGACTCAGTTGGGTCAGCTATCGATTCCCTGGTAGCATTAACATTTTTGGCAAGCCTTAATTTAGAGAAGCTAACATTTTGGGTATAATCATATGTTTTATTTCCAGACACACCATTAAAATTAATGCTCAGGTCAAAGCCTTTATAGGAGGTGCTGGCATAAAAACTATAAATAAGATCAGGCAAAGCTGTACCTGCTGCAATTCTATCGTTATCATTAATAATACCATTGCCATCTAAATCCCGGTAAGTACTTAATCCATTGGCGTCAAGGCCTGTAAATTCTTTTAAGTAAAATGTTCCTATCGGTTCGCCATTTACATAACCATTTATGGTGGATGATGTTATACCTGCACCGGAAACTGAACCGGCAGGTATTATGGAATAGGGAGATTTTTCAACCTTATTTTTCAAATAAGTAATGTTACCCCCAACATTATAAGTAATGCCATATTGTGATCTACGCCGGTAATCCAATTCAAACTCTACACCTTTATTGGTGATGGTCATATCTTCTACATTTGACCATACCTCTGCCGCAGGCTGAACGGGATCGGCTGGAATTACCTGAAGAAGAATGTTATTGGAAACCTTTCTAAAAAGATCAATAGTGCCGGATAAAGCGCCATTCCATAAACCAAAATCCAAACCCACGTCTGTTTGTTCAGATGATTCCCATTGAATATCAGGATTAGCAAGCCTCGAATATACCAGACCGGCAGTATACCCTCCTGTCGGATAGAGTGGATAAGTTGCGGATGCAACGGTGCTAAATAAGGCCTGTGTAATTTTTGGTGGAATTTCCTGGTTGCCCGTTAAACCCCAGCCAGCTCTTAATTTTAAGTTACTAAAGGCTGAATTTTTCATAAATTCTTCATCAGAAATCTTCCAGCCCACAGAGAATGATGGAAAATATCCGTACCTGTTATTTTCACCAAATTTAGATGATCCATCTGCCCTGAAATTAGCCGTAAACAAATACTTATTATTGTATTGATAAGTTACTCTTCCAAAAAATGATTGCAGTTCATTGATAAATGCAAAGCCACCGGGGCGGTTATTTGTTAAATCCAAAAGTTGCCCTACACCGGGATTATAGATGGGGTCTATTCCGCCAACCACAAACCTGTTGATGCTGTTATTTCTTTGCTGAACAAATATCTTCTGATAAGAATGTCCGGCAAGTGCAGATACATTATGCTGCTCTGTATTAAAGGAATAAGTAAGATAATTTTCAATCAGTGTATTTCTGTTATTGTTGTAAAAAGTTTCTAATCTTCCGTCACGGAAAGGCACCGTACTCGGTAAGCTTTCAACATCACGGGTTGAAGTAGAATTGTCAATACCAAAATTCAGTTTATAAATAAGTCCTTTAATTATTTTAATGGAAGGAGAAATGTTCCCGATTACCCTGTTAATAGTAGTGATTTCCTTTTCCAGGTCAAAATAAAGCAAGGGGTTGTCGGCAATATTTACAGGAGGCCGAACCAAATTGCCGGTTGCATCATAAGCCGGATAAGTTGGATTATTGACAACAGCATCAGTTAAAATACTTGTAATCGGCGGACGTTTATTTTTAGTATTGGCAACATTCATATTGACTTCAAATACTAAGCGATCATCTAAAAATTTTTGGGTAACATTAAATCTTCCCGAATACCTGTTGAGATCGTTTTTCTTAATTATACCTTCTTGTTTCTGTGCTCCTAATGATGCATAATAGGTAAGCTTATCAGCACCTCCACTTAGTGAAAGGTTGTAATTCTGAGTGATAGCTTTTCTTGTAACTTCTTTTTGCCAGTCAGTATTACCTCCCTTATCAATCAATACACCACCAGCTTTAGGTACTTCAACACGAAATTCATCTGCAGTAAAAACAGGCAAAGCGTTGGCTAAAGATGAAAAGCCAATACTTGTAGAAAATCCAAGAGTGGAAACACCTGCTCTTCCTCTTTTTGTAGTAATTAGTACTACCCCATTTGCACCACGGGCGCCATAAATAGCGGTAGCAGATGCATCCTTCAACACATCAATAGATTCTATATCCTGCGAGTTGATGAAATTTAATGGATCACCACCACCAGTACTTGAATTATCCAAAGGCAAACCATCAACAACAAAAAGAGGCGTACTACCTGTTCTAACACCTCCGGGACCTCTAACGGTAATACCCATAACAGCACCGGGTTCACCGCTGGCTGAGGTTACATTTACACCAGCTACTTTTCCCTGTAAAAGTTGTTGAGGCGAATTAATAATACCACGGTTAAATGCTTCACTCTTTAATGATTTTACTGCACCTGTTACATCCCTTCGGTTCTGTGTACCATATCCTACCACAACCACCTGGTTTAATTCGACAGAATTTGATACTAATGCTATTTCGAGATTAGTACTCGTTCCCACTGAAACTTCTTGAGTTGCATAACCTACATAGCTTACAGTAAGTATACTATTACTCCCAGGTACAGCTATTATAAAAGCACCCTGCGCATCTGAAACAGTATTTTGGGCGCTTCCCTTTACTGCGATCGTTGCTCCTGCTAAAGGATTACCACTACTGGCATCTTTAATTGTTCCTCTTAGTGTTTGTTGTGCAAAAACATTTCCAGGTATGAGAAAACAAACACTGGTCATCAGTACCGTGAAAAAAAATTTCAAAAAGTGTTTTGAAAAATAAATTTTACCCATGTGAAGCAATTTTTTTGATTACATAAAAAAGGTGAAAAAAACCAGCCTATTTACTGATAACTAAGCAGAAACCAACTAATTTATTTAACGTACTCAGTGTTAGCAAGTTAAAAATAATTCCTGATTTATAATTTTATTTTGTTGGCTAGCAATTAAGGTATTCTATTGAAAAATCGCTGGTAGATTGATAAAACTAGTGCTAGATTAGATTGCTGAAAGTTTTAGCGAAACCGGTTTCAGAAAAGTCTTTTGTGAGTGAAAAGTATAAAAACCACTACGGGCCTGTGACAATTTTGCAATTATCTAGTAAGAAATCAAGCAAAATAAACAACGTTTTTAATGCGAGGTGCGGCAAAATGTTTATCTCCAATGATCTAGCGCGAGATTGCAAATTACGTATCGGATTAGAATGGATGCAGAGGGACAAACCTTTAGACTTTATAAGCACTGATGTTACGACATATGATTGACTCCATCTCTTGCCACGTGTATCTGACTAACAATAATAAGTTTTCTTAGCGTGT
>MWVX01000240.1_pt1 | contig 15967 bp, 10 predicted proteins | sample 1047311 | NCBI WGS metagenome assembly MWVX01 (sample SAMN06349984, study PRJNA376086) | soil metagenome | isolation source: MtG-4 sample Antarctic (ecotone) soil | place: Antarctica | collected 2015-01-13 | reverse complement strand
GACAGCGATCATCTGGATGTAAAAATATCAAAACATTTATGCAGCAGGTGGCGATAATTGAAGGCTACACACCGCCAGGTGGGAGCCGCAAAAAATTCGGTTCACTGGTGCTAGCAGTAAATAAAAACGGAAAGCTCACTTATATCGGCAATTGCGGCAGCGGTTTTACTGATGAAACACTTGTTGATGTTTATAATAAAATGCAACAGCTTGTGCAGCAGAAATCACCGTTCGATACAAAGATTAATGTGGGTGCGAAACCAACATGGCTGAAACCAGAACTTATTTGCCAGGTAAAATTTGCACAGTTTACGCATGAGGGAATTTTGCGCAATGCAGTATTTAAAGGCTTGCGAATTGATAAATCGCCAAAGGAAGTGAAAATGGAAATTCCGGAAGCAATTAACGATGATGAATTGAAATCAAATTTAAAGCAGGTGAAACAAACATCTTCATCAAATAAAAAAGAGTTACAGGAAGATAAATCTCAGACAATAAAACCTAAGGTGAAAGAAAAAGCATCCGAAAAAAATAAATCACCCGAAACTAAAATCGTATCGTTAACATCATCTAAAACAAATACTGTCAGCGCATCAAAAACATCATTTTCTGAAAAAGAATTAATTGCACCATTCGAAGGAAAAAATGATACGACATTGAAAGTTGGTGCACACGAAGTGAAACTTTCCAATCTTACCAAAATTTATTGGCCTAAAGAAAAATATACCAAAGGGCATCTTGTAGATTACTATCGAAATATTGCACCGTTCATTTTGCCTTATCTTAAAGACAGGCCTGAGTCAATGAACCGCTACCCGAATGGTATTGAGCAATCGAGCTTTTATCAGAAAGATGTTGAATTAAAGCAGTTGCCAAAATGGATTGAAACGGTTGAAGTATATTCTGAATCAAACGATAAATACATTAATTTTTTAATATGCCAGAATGAGGCTACACTTGTTTACATGGCAAATCTTGGTTGCATTGAAATTAATCCGTGGAATTCGAGAAAAGGTTCGCTTGAAAACCCCGACTGGCTTGTAATTGACCTTGACCCTGGTGAAATTGATTTTAAAGAAGTCGTAAAAGCAGCGCTGGTAACTAAAGAAGTTTTCGATAGTATTGGCGTTGAATCTTATTGCAAAACATCGGGTAATACTGGGTTGCATATTTATGTGCCCATGAATGCGAAATATGATTACGACCAGATTAAAAACTTTGCTGAAATCATAGCAACTCTTGTGCATCATCAACTGCCCGATACTACGAGCATCGAGCGCAATCCCGCTAAGCGCAAAACATTAATTTATGTTGACTTTCTGCAAAACCGCCGTGGTCAAACTCTCGCTGCACCTTATTGTGTAAGACCTAAAGCAGGAGCAACTGTTTCAACGCCATTAAAATGGGATGAAGTAAATGCGGATTTGCACCCCTCGCAATTTACCATCTTCAATATTTTTGACCGTATTGAAAAAATCGGTGATCTATGGAAGCCGGTTATTGGTAAAGGTATTGATATTGAAAAAGCTCTGAATAAATTAAGCGCATAAATATTAAAGCAATAGTGAACATTTGGTAAGTATGGTTGGCTAGTATGCTTATTAAGTTATAGAGAATTGCTAAGGAATATTTTTCCTGTCGCCACCTTTTATTTCATTCTCCCTTCCATAGTCCGATAATTCGGGTAGCCATGTTATATTTAAATAAGGATTGTTAAATCAATTTTCTACATTTACACTATTCAATTAAACCAAACCAGTATTGTTGAACACAATCCCGAGTATTATCGGGTAATTCAATATAAAAAACAGATTACTGGAGATGAAGCAAGTTCTTTATTCAGCAGGCAAGTTAAAAACGAACAAACATTATGACTAACGAGGATACATACGCAGATATAACCCAGAGATTCAGGAAAGGACCATGGAGGACGTTACTAATTATTGCTCTCATGTTGGTGGTTTTATTGTTATTCAAACCATGGGTGCAAATTGGTGCAGGGGAAAGAGGGATTGTTCTGAATTTCGGCGCTGTTCAGGATAAGGTATTAAATGAAGGAATGCATTTCAGGATACCTATAATGCAGCAAGTGGTTATAATGGATGTCAAGGTTCAGAAGGCACAGACAGATGCATCATCGGCATCATCGGACCTGCAGGATGTAACTTTATCCGTTGCGCTTAATTATCATATCATACCAGATAAGGCAAATGTTGTCTATCAAACCATCGGGATTGAATTCAAAGAGCGTATCATTGACCCTGCAATTCAAGAAGTAACAAAAGCGGTGTCTGCCAGGTATTCGGCAGAAGAACTTATTACGAAAAGACCTGCAGTAAGTACCGCAATGAAAGAAGCACTTGTTGAAAGGCTTTTGGCGTCGAATATAGCTGTTGATGCAGTTTCTATTGTTAATTTCAACTTCTCAAAGGTATTTATGGATGCAATCGAAGCCAAGCAGACAGCAGAACAGCATGCACTAAAGGCAAAAAGAGATCTTGATAGAATTAAGATTGAAGCAGAGCAGAAAATTGCAGCAGCAACAGCAGAGGCAGAGGCATTGCGCCTGCAGAGAGTAAGCATTTCACCCGACCTTATAGAGCTCAGAAAAATAGAAGCGAATTTAAAAGCAATAGAGAAGTGGAATGGCATCCTGCCCCAGGTTACCGGCGGTGGCGCAGTACCATTTATAGGTGTAGAGGAATTACAAAGAAAATAAGAACTAATAAAAAAATAATACCCGATGATCAGATATATTATTCTGATTGCTGTTGCAGGTATAGTAGGTGCCCTTTTAGCCCGGCCAAAAGGGCGAAGCCCCATGTTGTGGTTTCTTTTATGTGCTATAGTTCCGATCCTTGTAATTGCTATTCTTCTGCTTCCATCGGTAGTAGCTAAAGGATATACAAAAAAATGCCCCTACTGCGCGGAAATTGTTAAGGAACATGCCACAGTTTGTAAATACTGCGGTATGGGTCTTTAAGGTGACCTTTAAAGTTGTGATAAGCTCTTCAGTTTTATATACCCTCAAAGTAGTTATAATTAATGCTGAAATTTCAGGTAGGGTCATTATGCTCAGATGTAAAATCCTCTTATCCGTGGGAACAAAAATAGCTTCGCTGCAAAGTAAATTATTGCACTGATAGAAATGCCAAGCAGCATGCCTCCGATTATATCAAGCGGATAATGAAGCCCTACATAAATCTGAGCATAGCTTACAAGGAATGCCCACAAAAAGGCAAGTGGTAAAATCCATTTATATTTCCTGTAAAACAATAAACTAAGCAGCATTGCAAATCCAAAAGTATTTGTTGCATGAGATGATGGAAAGCTTTTGCCCACGCCACACGAAATGAGCAATCGCACCTCATCTTTTAGCTCGGAATTCTGACAGGGCCGTTCACGCTGAAATAAAGGTTTAAATACGGCGCTGCTCAACTGGTCGCTGGCAGCAAAATTTATTAATAAAACAAAAATGATTGGGAGGCTTTTTGATTTATATTTCCAACTTAATAAAATTGCTATTAAGCCATACAGAGGCAGCCAAAAATTTTTGTCACGTACAGGTGGCAAGAGAGTATCTAAAAAGCTATTTACCCACTGCTGATTTATTACATAAAATACCTGCTCATCAACATGCTGAATGCTTTCAGGAAAATTCATTTTTCTGCAATGAGTATTAACCGCTCCGATGTTTCTTCATCAAAGGGGTGCAACGCATAATCACCAAATACCGTAATTATTTTCAATGCCGCCTGCGCAAAATATTTTTCAAACTCTGTTTTGTCAATTGCCTTTACTTTCTCATAAAATATAGTTTCCTTAGTGCCATCTGTTACTAAAATCTCATTTACAATAAATCCGTTTTCATAATTTTTCCTCATGTTAAATTTCACGCCCTCAATAGTTTTACTTTCATCATCTTTTAAATGCTGAAGCACATGATTCACGTTTAAAAAATCAATTACAATAATTCCACCTTTTTTTAAAGCTGCTGCCAAAGAATTGAGTGCCCGTAAGTTATCATGCATATTTTCAAAATAGCCGAAGCTTGTGAAAAAATTAAATACATAATCAAAATAATTTACTCTGAAGATATGCCGCATATCGTGCTGGAAAAAAGCGAGGTGCTTATGTTCATATATTCGTGCATCACGAATATGCTTAAACGATAAATCAATGCCCGTTACATCGAAACCTTCGGCGGCAAGGTGCATTGCATGGCGACCTTTGCCACAGGCAACATCAAGGATTCTGGCCAACAATTTTGGATTTAAATAATTAATTAGCGCATCAATGAAACGTGCAGCTTCCTCGCCATCGCGATGCTTATATAACATATCACAATAAGGTGTGTTGAACCATGTTTCATACCAGTTGCGTTGTGTTGGCATCAGCTTGCAATCAGGCAAAAATAGATGTTTTGATTTGTTCATTCATTTACAGCAATTCAAAATTCATAAATTTGAGCGTTTAATTATTGGTTGATGACGCTTATAAAATCGATTTCAGGAATCAGGGGTACAATTGGGGGACAACGGGGAACAAATTTTACACCTGAAGACATCATAAAGTTTGCTGCTGCATTTGGCACATGGGTAAAACAAAAAACCGGAAATAAAACAATTGTAATTGGCAGAGACGCAAGAATTTCGGGGGAGATGGTAAATCATCTTGTTGTGGGTGCATTGCAGAGCGTTGGCGTCCGGGTTATTGACCTTGGGTTTTCAACTACACCTACCGTTGAAATAGCAGTGCCGATGGAAAATGCCGGTGGCGGAATTGTAATTACGGCATCGCACAACCCAAAGAACTATAATGCGCTTAAGTTATTAAACGATTTAGGGGAATTTATTTCTGCTAAAGATGGTGAGGAAGTGCTTAAGCTTGTTAGTGATGACAAAATTATTTATGAGGATGTTGACAGGCTCGGCGATTACCAGCAAAAAGGCTATTATATTCAGAAGCATATTGATAAAATAACTGAGCTTGAGGCGGTAGATAAAAACGCAATTAAGCAGCGCAATTTTAAAGTTGTAATTGATTGTGTAAATTCAACAGGTGGAATTTCGGTGCCCGAGTTATTAATTGCCATTGGTGTCACGGATGTTGTAGAATTATTTTGTGCACCCAACGGACGCTTTCCTCACAATCCTGAACCCTTACCCGAAAATCTTTCCACAATTTCAAATGAAGTGAAGCACCAAAAAGCTCATGTTGGATTGGTAGTTGACCCTGATGTGGACAGGCTTGCAATTGTGAGCGAAGATGGTGAAATGTTTGGTGAAGAATATACACTTGTTGCCGTTGCGGATTATATACTAAAGAACAAAAAAGGAAATACAGTTTCAAATTTATCGTCAACACAGGCCTTGCGTGATGTTTCTAAAAAACATGGTGTTGAGCACTTTCAAACACCGGTTGGTGAAGTCCATGTTGTAAAAAAAATGAAAGAAGTGAACGCTGTTATTGGCGGCGAGGGTAACGGCGGAGTCATTTATCCTAAATTGCATTACGGCAGAGATGCGCTGGTGGGTATTGCTCTGTTTTTATCACATCTCGCAACATCTAAATTAAGCTGTTCGAGATTGCGGGCAACTTATCCGAGTTATCATATTGCAAAACAGAAAATTCCGCTTCCCCAGGAAACAGATATCCCGGCAATCCTTAAAAAAATTGCAGAGAAATATAAGAAGCACAAAATCAATAAAGAAGATGGATTAAAAATTGAAATGGATAATGACTGGGTGCACCTGCGCTCGTCCAACACTGAACCGATTATCCGTATCTATTCCGAAAGCCAGTCAAAAACAACTGCAGAAAATATTGCCAAAAAATTGATGGAAGATATTAAGCTACTAATGAAATAAAGCCAATAAGTAGTTATAGTGATGAGACCTTCTTTCAACAAATAAAATCATGAAAACCAGGTGTGGAACGTGAATTTTATTATGGGGTCAAAGCCATGACCTTACTGTAATTATAACCCATAAACTTTCTTCCAGGCAGCAAATGAAACAAACAGCCATGGGTTTACATTTATTTTGCCATCGCATATTGCGCTCCAGTCTTTTTTTAATTTATCTGTTTTAAAATATTCATTTAAATCATCGGTAAAGTAATCAATAAGATCACATTTGACAGATAGTATCCATTTTTTTTGAGGCGTCGCAAAACCCACTTTGTCGCGGCGCTGCAATATAGATTGCGGAACAATTCCCTGCATTGCATCTCTGAAAATAAATTTGCTTTGGCCATTGTGAATTTTATATGATGCAGGCAGTTTAAACATGTGCTCAATTAAATTAACATCATCAGAAAAAGGCGTTCTCGACTCAATAGAGAAATGCATGGAAACCCTGTCTTCACATCGCAAAATATATCGTAATACGCTGCCAGTAATATCATTGTGTAATTTGTGGTTAAGGCTGTGGCACTCTTCTTCATAAAGTGCTTTTAATCTTTCTCTAAACAATTCTCTAAATTGTGGTGATAGATACTTCAGCGTATTGCTTGAAGATGAATAGAGCAGTGAATCGAATTGTTTTTTAAAGTTACTCCTTGCATAAATCTTAAACAGGTATTTTAATAAAAAGCGGTAACTAACAGGCGAATTACTTAGGTTGCTCAATTCCTGTTGCAGCACCTTCCATTTTCCATTTTTAATCAGCTCGTCCACGTAATATGCATAATATAGCGGATAACCGGCAAAAATTTCATCGCCTCCCTGCCCATCGAGCAACACTTTCATGTTATTTTGTTGCGCAAGCTCCATAACACTCCATTGTGCAAACGTGCTGGTTGAGCCTACAGGCGCATCCACTGCATAAACTAATTCTTCCAAATTATCTATTACTGAATTAGACTCCGGATAAGTTTTAAACCATTGAAATTGCGTTTTGTTAATTACCTGTTCAGCCCATTTGCTCTCATCAAAGGCATCTTTGTATGCTGCAGTAAACACTTTTATCGAATCATTATTTTTCTGGCCGTTTTCATCTAATATATTTTTTATGATGCAAACAATTGCCGAGCTGTCCATGCCTCCGCTAAGGCAGCTTCCAACAGGCACATCTGAGCGCAGCCGCAACTTTACCGAATTATATATCCGTTGCTTAATTGTTTCTTTTTCATGTTCAAAATTATTTGCATCGAAGGGTTTATATTTATCGAGATAATTTAATTCATAGTATTTATTTATGCTGAACATCCCGCTGCGCAAATCAACTTTAAACGAATGTCCGGGTAATAACTCAAAAATGTTTTTAAAAAAGCCTTCGGTATAATCTTCGTGCTGGCGGTTCATTACAAGAAAATCAAAAGCAACATGAGTATTAATGGTGGTGTTGATGTTTTCACAATCTGCCAGTGCTTTTATTTCAGATGCAAAAGCAAAAATTTTTGAGTTATTGTAATAATACAACTGCTTAACGCCAAATCTGTCGCGGCTTCCGAATAAAATATTTTTTTTTCTGTCGTAAATTACGAAGCACCACATGCCATTTAATTTATGCACAAACTGCTCGCCCCAGGTATCGTAAGCCTGAATTAATACTTCCGTATCACAATTTGTTTTGAACTGAACTCCTTTTCTTCCGAGTTCTTCCCGCAACTCTATGTAATTATATATTTCACCATTGAAAATAACCCATGTTGTTTCATCATGATTTGACATTGGCTGATGACCTGCCGGGGAAATATCGAGAATTGAAAGGCGTCTTATTCCAAGAAGTAAATTCACTTCCCTGTTAAACTCTTCAATTCGTGGGTTGCTGACTTTACTATCAGCACCCGATAAATGAAAATAATTATTTTGAAAAGTATTTATGGCAAGGTAGCCCTCATCGTCAGGACCACGGTGCTTTAATACACCTAAAATGTTTTTTATAGATGTTGGATTTAGCAGTGCTGTTCTATCAAGTATGCCTGCAATACCACACATTAATTTGATTTATTAGTTAAATATTCTGATAAATCCCTGTTAATCAGCCCTGATAATTCTTTTATATCTGATGCAAACTCATTTGTGAGTGCAACCCTCACTTGAGCTGGCAAAGGCTGTTTTTTTAAATGCTTCGTATTTAGCTGCTTCATTTTACTTTGAACATCCATGCGCAAAGAATGGAAAGGCAAAAGTATTTTATATAATTTTCTTATAACTGGTGGCGGTTCCCGAAGCAAATTTCTAAATTGCCGGCTTCGGTATTGCTTGGCAGGATTAATGGTTTTAAATTGGGGGATATGGGTTTTATCAATGCTCAAAAAATTTAACAGGTCGTTCCATATTTTCAATGGATTACTTATAAATTCTTCAAATAAAATTATGTGCACCTTGCTTCGGCCGAATTCATCATAATATCTTTTTACCTGAACTGCAAAGCTTGCTAAATCGCGGTAAAAAAGGCATTCAACGGGGTTTGCATGTTTGGGAATATTTATAAGCTGTTTCCTCCTTTCTTCAAGCTGCAACGCAGTTTCAAAATCGCCGACCTCCTCATTTCCATGGTAAATATTTTCGTAAAATAGAGAATACATCATATCCACAGGATTGCGCAGCATGATAATAATTTTCGCTTCGGGATTAAACTGTTTAATTTCCACCGCAGCCTTTTTAGAATATAAGTACCATGGTGATGCTTCCCCCCAAGCCTTCTTATTTTTTGCCGGTTTAAATAACTCTAAATATTCATGCTCTGCCATTCGTTCATCAAAATGCAGATCAGACCCAAAATAATTCGGCTCTTTTATTCTGCTCATAAATACCTGGGGATGCTCGCTTAAATGATTATAAATTGCAGAGGTGGCACATTTGGGAGCACCAACGATGAAAAAATCAGGCTTTTTCATTTGCTTTGGATATTGCTCCTGCGATGGATGTATTTAATCCCGTGCGGCGTTTTAAGTAAATAAGCATAATTGCATTCCATAAAATTGTGCTGATAAAGGCACCATAAGCAGCTCCCATTACACCGAATGGCGGTATTAAAATTAAATTTAAAATGATATTTGCAGCTAAAGCTATCGCTACCCCAATATTTGCTTCTCGTTGATAACCTGTCAATATAAGAATTGTTGCTACAGAACCAAAGGCAACATTCAGAAATTCTGCGATTGTCAATATAATTAAGCTTGTGCTACCCGCAGAGAATTCCTCACCATAAAAATTTAAAATATATTGCCTGAAAATTATTAAACCAGCGGAAATAAAAAGCGAAATAATAGTTGAAAAAATAACGCCCTGGTAGAGTATTTTTTGAAGCTGCTCTTTCTTATTCTCGGCAAATAACCCTGAAATAACGGGCTGCAAAAACATATTTACTGCAAGCAATCCAAACGACGACAACCCTGCAAATTTTTTAGCAATATTGTAAATGCCTACTTCATAAGAGCCTTTCATAATTCCGAGCATTAGCAAATCGGCCTGGCTGTCAATGTTTGTCATCACTTTAAATATAAACACCGATAATGCAATTGTAATCCATGCTCTGTTTTCAAACGCTGCATTCGAATAAAAGTAACCTCGCGGTAAATATTTTCTTATTAAGTATTGGCCTGCAAATAAAGCAGCGACATAAGTAGCAAGGTTCAACCATAAAATACTTTCAACCGATAAATGATTATCAGATAAAATGATAATGGAAATAATCCCGAGAATTAAAACAACGTTTCGTAAAACCTGCCCATAAGCTTGCGCAGCGATTACCTGGTTCAGCGCCTGCAACATTGCACGGCGAAGATTAACCATTGCTGCAACCGGCAAAGTAAACGCTGCTGCAGCAATAAGTGTTAAGCAAGCCGTTGCAGCATTAATAATTTCCAGATAAAATAATAAATAGGCGCATAGACCAGTAATTAATGCAACCAAAAACGCAATTATATTTGATGTTCTCCATAATCCTTTGGCAAGAGTTAACAATGAATTTTGAAAATAGACAGAAGCTTTGCGTATAAGGAGATAATCAAATCCAAGGGTAGCAATTTCTGCTAAAAGTAATATCCATGTAACGATAAAAACATACCTGCCGTAATCTTCAGCACCAAAAGTTTTTGCAAGTAAATAACTAATGATAAATGATAATAATAAACCAGAAAAATTTATAATTATAATGATGATGCTGTAACGACTTAACCGGCTTTTTGCCAGGCTTGTGAAAAAGGAGATATAGTTTTTTAAGTTAATTGCTGCGGCGGATTAATGATTAAACAGTTGTGATATTGAAAATAATAATTTTTTGCCCTAACAACCTTCGCCACTGCTTTCATTTCACGCTCCGAGTATTCGGGGGCAAACACAATGGCTGCATCATGGGCTATCCCGAAGGGATGCCTTTGGCATAGAATTCCCGCTAAGGCCGATTTACAATTCTTTTCCCCCGCAAGTGTTTTCTATATTAATCGAATAAATTTTACCAATGTTGTCCAAGCGATTTCCTTAATTCAGCCTTCCGGCAAGCAAGTATAACACTGCCATGCGAACCGCCACCCCATTTTCCACCTGTTGTAAAATAATAGACTGGCTCGAATCGGCTACGTCACTTGTAATTTCAACGCCGCGGTTAATAGGGCCGGGATGCATCAGCACAATCTCTTTATTTATAGAATCGAGTAACTGCCTGTTAATTCCAAAATAGAGGGAATACTCACGCAGCGATGGAAAAAACTTTATATTTTGCCGTTCGAGCTGTATGCGTAAGACGTTTGCAACATCACACCATTCAAGCGCCTGCTTAATATTATATGAAACCTTTACTCCAAGTGTTTCAATATATTTCGGTATTAAAGTAGGCGGCCCGCAAAGCATCACTTCGGCACCGAGTTTTTTGAGGCAATGAATATTTGAACCCGCAACTCTTGAGTGCATAATATCCCCGATAATCGCTACACGTACGCCATTTAAATCAGTCAATCTTTTTCCATTTGCCTCGCCCAATTTCTCCATAATGGAGTAGGCATCTAATAACCCTTGTGTGGGATGTTCATGTGTGCCATCTCCTGCATTAATAATATTTGCATCAATATGTTTGCTGGTAATCGCCGAGCCTGTCAACATCCTCATAAATAATTTTGTCATCACTAACAAGCTTAAGCACTTCCTCACCATCTTTAGCAGAAATAAATTCCCCTAAATCGTTTAATAACTTAAGCGCATTATAGTTCTTTGGGTTGTGCGATGCCGTAATTACAATTCCGCCACCGGCATTTTCCATCGGCACTGCTATTTCAACGGTAGGTGTAGTTGAAAACCCAAGGTCAATAACCCGGACGCCAACGCTCTGCAATGCACCCACAACAAGATGATTTACCATCTCCCCCGAAATTCTTGCGTCTCTGCCAATTACAATTGTTTTATTTCCGGTTTTTTGTTTTACCCATGTGCCAAATGCAGCAGCAAACTTTATGATGTCTTCAGGTGTAAAATTTGTTCCCCGTTGTCCCCCAATTGTACCCCTGATTCCTGAAATCGATTTTATAAGCGTCATCAACCAATAATTAAACGCTCAAATTTATGAATTTTGAATTGCTGTAAATGAATGAACAAATCAAAACATCTATTTTTGCCTGATTGCAAGCTGATGCCAACACAACGCAACTGGTATGAAACATGGTTCAACACACCTTATTGTGATATGTTATATAAGCATCGCGATGGCGAGGAAGCTGCACGTTTCATTGATGCGCTAATTAATTATTTAAATCCAAAATTGTTGGCCAGAATCCTTGATGTTGCCTGTGGCAAAGGTCGCCATGCAATGCACCTTGCCGCCGAAGGTTTCGATGTAACGGGCATTGATTTATCGTTTAAGCATATTCGTGATGCACGAATATATGAACATAAGCACCTCGCTTTTTTCCAGCACGATATGCGGCATATCTTCAGAGTAAATTATTTTGATTATGTATTTAATTTTTTCACAAGCTTCGGCTATTTTGAAAATATGCATGATAACTTACGGGCACTCAATTCTTTGGCAGCAGCTTTAAAAAAAGGTGGAATTATTGTAATTGATTTTTTAAACGTGAATCATGTGCTTCAGCATTTAAAAGATGATGAAAGTAAAACTATTGAGGGCGTGAAATTTAACATGAGGAAAAATTATGAAAACGGATTTATTGTAAATGAGATTTTAGTAACAGATGGCACTAAGGAAACTATATTTTATGAGAAAGTAAAGGCAATTGACAAAACAGAGTTTGAAAAATATTTTGCGCAGGCGGCATTGAAAATAATTACGGTATTTGGTGATTATGCGTTGCACCCCTTTGATGAAGAAACATCGGAGCGGTTAATACTCATTGCAGAAAAATGAATTTTCCTGAAAGCATTCAGCATGTTGATGAGCAGGTATTTTATGTAATAAATCAGCAGTGGGTAAATAGCTTTTTAGATACTCTCTTGCCACCTGTACGTGACAAAAATTTTTGGCTGCCTCTGTATGGCTTAATAGCAATTTTATTAAGTTGGAAATATAAATCAAAAAGCCTCCCAATCATTTTTGTTTTATTAATAAATTTTGCTGCCAGCGACCAGTTGAGCAGCGCCGTATTTAAACCTTTATTTCAGCGTGAACGGCCCTGTCAGAATTCCGAGCTAAAAGATGAGGTGCGATTGCTCATTTCGTGTGGCGTGGGCAAAAGCTTTCCATCATCTCATGCAACAAATACTTTTGGATTTGCAATGCTGCTTAGTTTATTGTTTTACAGGAAATATAAATGGATTTTACCACTTGCCTTTTTGTGGGCATTCCTTGTAAGCTATGCTCAGATTTATGTAGGGCTTCATTATCCGCTTGATATAATCGGAGGCATGCTGCTTGGCATTTCTATCAGTGCAATAATTTACTTTGCAGCGAAGCTATTTTTGTTCCCACGGATAAGAGGATTTTACATCTGAGCATAATGACCCTACCTGAAATTTCAGCATTAATTATAACTACTTTGAGGGTATATAAAACTGAAGAGCTTATCACAACTTTAAAGGTCACCTTAAAGACCCATACCGCAGTATTTACAAACTGTGGCATGTTCCTTAACAATTTCCGCGCAGTAGGGGCATTTTTTTGTATATCCTTTAGCTACTACCGATGGAAGCAGAAGAATAGCAATTACAAGGATCGGAACTATAGCACATAAAAGAAACCACAACATGGGGCTTCGCCCTTTTGGCCGGGCTAAAAGGGCACCTACTATACCTGCAACAGCAATCAGAATAATATATCTGATCATCGGGTATTATTTTTTTATTAGTTCTTATTTTCTTTGTAATTCCTCTACACCTATAAATGGTACTGCGCCACCGCCGGTAACCTGGGGCAGGATGCCATTCCACTTCTCTATTGCTTTTAAATTCGCTTCTATTTTTCTGAGCTCTATAAGGTCGGGTGAAATGCTTACTCTCTGCAGGCGCAATGCCTCTGCCTCTGCTGTTGCTGCTGCAATTTTCTGCTCTGCTTCAATCTTAATTCTATCAAGATCTCTTTTTGCCTTTAGTGCATGCTGTTCTGCTGTCTGCTTGGCTTCGATTGCATCCATAAATACCTTTGAGAAGTTGAAATTAACAATAGAAACTGCATCAACAGCTATATTCGACGCCAAAAGCCTTTCAACAAGTGCTTCTTTCATTGCGGTACTTACTGCAGGTCTTTTCGTAATAAGTTCTTCTGCCGAATACCTGGCAGACACCGCTTTTGTTACTTCTTGAATTGCAGGGTCAATGATACGCTCTTTGAATTCAATCCCGATGGTTTGATAGACAACATTTGCCTTATCTGGTATGATATGATAATTAAGCGCAACGGATAAAGTTACATCCTGCAGGTCCGATGATGCCGATGATGCATCTGTCTGTGCCTTCTGAACCTTGACATCCATTATAACCACTTGCTGCATTATAGGTATCCTGAAATGCATTCCTTCATTTAATACCTTATCCTGAACAGCGCCGAAATTCAGAACAATCCCTCTTTCCCCTGCACCAATTTGCACCCATGGTTTGAATAACAATAAAACCACCAACATGAGAGCAATAATTAGTAACGTCCTCCATGGTCCTTTCCTGAATCTCTGGGTTATATCTGCGTATGTATCCTCGTTAGTCATAATGTTTGTTCGTTTTTAACTTGCCTGCTGAATAAAGAACTTGCTTCATCTCCAGTAATCTGTTTTTTATATTGAATTACCCGATAATACTCGGGATTGTGTTCAACAATACTGGTTTGGTTTAATTGAATAGTGTAAATGTAGAAAATTGATTTAACAATCCTTATTTAAATATAACATGGCTACCCGAATTATCGGACTATGGAAGGGAGAATGAAATAAAAGGTGGCGACAGGAAAAATATTCCTTAGCAATTCTCTATAACTTAATAAGCATACTAGCCAACCATACTTACCAAATGTTCACTATTGCTTTAATATTTATGCGCTTAATTTATTCAGAGCTTTTTCAATATCAATACCTTTACCAATAACCGGCTTCCATAGATCACCGATTTTTTCAATACGGTCAAAAATATTGAAGATGGTAAATTGCGAGGGGTGCAAATCCGCATTTACTTCATCCCATTTTAATGGCGTTGAAACAGTTGCTCCTGCTTTAGGTCTTACACAATAAGGTGCAGCGAGAGTTTGACCACGGCGGTTTTGCAGAAAGTCAACATAAATTAATGTTTTGCGCTTAGCGGGATTGCGCTCGATGCTCGTAGTATCGGGCAGTTGATGATGCACAAGAGTTGCTATGATTTCAGCAAAGTTTTTAATCTGGTCGTAATCATATTTCGCATTCATGGGCACATAAATATGCAACCCAGTATTACCCGATGTTTTGCAATAAGATTCAACGCCAATACTATCGAAAACTTCTTTAGTTACCAGCGCTGCTTTTACGACTTCTTTAAAATCAATTTCACCAGGGTCAAGGTCAATTACAAGCCAGTCGGGGTTTTCAAGCGAACCTTTTCTCGAATTCCACGGATTAATTTCAATGCAACCAAGATTTGCCATGTAAACAAGTGTAGCCTCATTCTGGCATATTAAAAAATTAATGTATTTATCGTTTGATTCAGAATATACTTCAACCGTTTCAATCCATTTTGGCAACTGCTTTAATTCAACATCTTTCTGATAAAAGCTCGATTGCTCAATACCATTCGGGTAGCGGTTCATTGACTCAGGCCTGTCTTTAAGATAAGGCAAAATGAACGGTGCAATATTTCGATAGTAATCTACAAGATGCCCTTTGGTATATTTTTCTTTAGGCCAATAAATTTTGGTAAGATTGGAAAGTTTCACTTCGTGTGCACCAACTTTCAATGTCGTATCATTTTTTCCTTCGAATGGTGCAATTAATTCTTTTTCAGAAAATGATGTTTTTGATGCGCTGACAGTATTTGTTTTAGATGATGTTAACGATACGATTTTAGTTTCGGGTGATTTATTTTTTTCGGATGCTTTTTCTTTCACCTTAGGTTTTATTGTCTGAGATTTATCTTCCTGTAACTCTTTTTTATTTGATGAAGATGTTTGTTTCACCTGCTTTAAATTTGATTTCAATTCATCATCGTTAATTGCTTCCGGAATTTCCATTTTCACTTCCTTTGGCGATTTATCAATTCGCAAGCCTTTAAATACTGCATTGCGCAAAATTCCCTCATGCGTAAACTGTGCAAATTTTACCTGGCAAATAAGTTCTGGTTTCAGCCATGTTGGTTTCGCACCCACATTAATCTTTGTATCGAACGGTGATTTCTGCTGCACAAGCTGTTGCATTTTATTATAAACATCAACAAGTGTTTCATCAGTAAAACCGCTGCCGCAATTGCCGATATAAGTGAGCTTTCCGTTTTTATTTACTGCTAGCACCAGTGAACCGAATTTTTTGCGGCTCCCACCTGGCGGTGTGTAGCCTTCAATTATCGCCACCTGCTGCATAAATGTTTTGATATTTTTACATCCAGATGATCGCTGTC
>MWVX01000239.1_pt1 | contig 15982 bp, 16 predicted proteins | sample 1047311 | NCBI WGS metagenome assembly MWVX01 (sample SAMN06349984, study PRJNA376086) | soil metagenome | isolation source: MtG-4 sample Antarctic (ecotone) soil | place: Antarctica | collected 2015-01-13 | reverse complement strand
GGCTTGGTTTCAGTTACTACTTGCAAGGCGGCTCAGCCGTGGCCGCCAATCGCCTCTTCTTCATCCTGCTGCTTTTCCTGTGTGCTTCTGCACGAATTCGGACACGCGATCGCGGCCAAGGCGTTCGGGATTAACACACCTGACATTACATTGCTGCCGATCGGCGGCGTGGCGCGCCTGGAGCGAATGCCGGAAAAGCCGGGCCAGGAATTGATCGTCGCACTCGCTGGACCGGCGGTGAACGTCATGATCGCTCTGGGACTTTTCCTGGTCACAGGCTTTCAGCGCGTCACCGACACGACTGCGGTGGAAGCGCCGAGCATGCTCATGCAGTTGATGGTGATCAATGTCTGGTTGGTTCTCTTTAATTTGCTGCCAGCCTTTCCGATGGATAGAGGCCGCGTCGTCCGCGCATTGCTGGCCACCCGGCTGAACTATGCGCGTGCCACGCAGATCGCCGCCACGATCGGGCAGGGCTGTGCCTTCATCTTCGGCTTCATCGGATTGTTTGGAAACCCGATGCTGATCTTCATCGCGCTCTTCATCTACATCGGAGCATCGCAGGAGGCCGCGCTCGCGCAGATGAAAGATGTGTCGCGAGGTCTGCCGGTCTCGAGCGCGATGGTGCGGGATTTTCGCAGCCTGCCCGCGAACGCAACCGTCGCGGCAGCAGTCGACGCGCTGCTCGCGACTTCACAGCATGATTTTCCGGTGGTGGATGAGCGCGGCGCGGTGAACGGAGTCCTCTTGCGCAACGACATCATCGCGGCGCTGCGGCGGATGATCCGAACATTCGCGCGTCCGACATCATGCGGCGCGGAGTTCCGACGGTAAGCACTGGCACGCCGTTCGACGAAGCGCTTCGCATCATGCAGGAATCGAATTGTCCGGCCGTGCCGGTGCTGGATCGCATGCAGCGCCTCGTCGGGCTGTTGACGCCTGAGAACGTCACCGAGTTGATGATGATCCATGCGGCCACGCCCCTACGGCGGATGGCGACCCGCCTGCGGCTGCTCGCCGCCGCAAGACGGCTGTGCTCCAGTTGCAAATCCAAACACGTGGCGGGAGTCTGAGTTTGCATCATGCCTTCCGTGCTCCCGAAAGAGAAGCCCGACTTCGCGAAGCTCGTGCACGAGGTGCCGCACAAGCCGGGCGTTTATTTGATGCGTGACCGCTTCAACCGTGTGATTTACGTGGGGAAAGCGCGCGATCTGCGCAAACGGGTCGGCTCCTACTTCCTGCCTTCGAAGCTGGCGCAGGCCGACCTCAAAACGCGCGCGATGCTCGCGGCGGTCTGGGATTTTGAAACGCACACGGTGCAAAGCGAAGCGGAGTCGGTGCTGCTGGAAGGCAAGCTGATTAAGGAATTTCGCCCGCGTTACAATGTCTCGTTCCGCGACGACAAACGTTTTCTCCTCGTCAAAGTCGACCCGACCGAGGAATGGCCGCGCTTTCGCCTGGCGCGCTTTAAGAAGGACGATGGCGCGCGTTACTTCGGACCTTACGCGCACGCGGGGGCGTTGCGGCAAACGTTGAATTTCATGCGCAAGAAATTCGGCGTCCTTACTTTCGGGCGCGGAGCGCCGAGCGAGCGCGAGCTGAAGTCATCGACTTATCAGGTGCCGGTCCGCTTGAGCGATACAACGGCGGAGCAATATCGCGAGCGTGTCGCGCAGGCGTGCGATTTTCTCGAAGGCCATTCGCGCGAGATGATCGGGACGTTGGAAGACGAAATGCGAAAGGCGGCGGAGAAGCTCGATTTCGAAAAAGCAGCGGAGCTCCGCAACATGCTGGAAGATTTGAAGCGGACGACAAAGCCGATGCGTCGTTTTACGCGCCACAGTTTGCCGAGCGCGATCGATCCGGCGAGCGATGTGCAGTCGCTCGCGGATGCGTTGCGGCTCGAGCGGCTCCCGGTGGTGATGGAATGCTTCGACATTTCGAATATCTCGACCACGCACGTCGTCGCTTCGATGGTTTGCTTCCGAAACGGTGCGCCGGACAAGGATAATTACCGGCGTTATCGGATTCGCACGGTGGAAGGCCAGGATGATTTCGCGAGCATGGCGGAAGTCGTTAGGCGAAGATATGCGCGGGTGCTTTTGGAAGCGCGGGAAAGCAACCCGGAGGCGGAGTTCTCACAGGAGGACACGGTGGAAGGAGTGCGACGGTGGGAAGGGAAGACATCCAACATCCAACATCAAACATCGAACCTCGAACTGGGGAAGGTTCTCGCGCCGCCATCAACCATCAACGATCAACCATCAACCGTCTTCGTTCGATTGCCGGATTTGATCATCGTCGACGGCGGCAAGGGGCAGCTCTCGTCCGCCTGTCGTGAACTGCAACGACTAGGCTTGCATGATTTGCCGATCATGGGCCTGGCCAAAGAGTACGAGGAGATTTACCGGCCGGGACGCGCCTTGCCACTGCAGTTGCCGATCGATTCCGGCGCGCTGCGTTTGCTGCAGCGCATTCGCGATGAGGCGCATCGGTTCGCGAACACTTATCACCAGCTTTTGATGAAGAAGCGGATTGGCGAGAGCATCCTCGACGATTGTCCAGGCGTGAGTCAGAACCGGAAGAACCTGTTGCTGCGGGAATTTGGATCGGTGAATAGATTGCGGAAAGCGAGTGTCGAGGAAATTGCCTCAACCGAAGGCATCGGGTTGAAGCTGGCAGAAGACGTGCACCGGTTTTTGCAACGGCACTGACATGCAATTCTCATCGGGCTCTCTCTGCACGTCATCCCGAGTCGCGAAGACGAGGAGGGGACCTCACGCTGGGGACCGGAGTACACGAGTGATCGCAGCGTGATCATTCACCGTTTGTGAGGTCCTTCGCCGTCTGCGCGGCTCAGGATGACCCAATCGGTGCGCGATTTACGAAACCCAGCGGACTGCTATCTGTATACGCTTGAAGCGATTCACGATCTTCTCTCTGGCGCTGGTGGCCGGACTGAGTGCCTCCGGACAGGAGACGCCGAGTCCTGCGCCTGCGGCGGCGGACGAGACGATCATTCCGACGTACGAGACGCAGAAGCTCGCGCGCGCTTACGTGCTCGATATTCCAGCGCCGCGCGGTCAGATCGTGGATCGCAATGGCGTGCCGCTCGCGCAGAATCGCCTCAGCTACAATCTCGCGTTCAGCTTTCCTACGCCGCTGGAATTCGCGGATGCGCAGGTACTCAGTTTCGCGCACGAGAAGATCAGCGCCGCGGGAAAGCTGCTCGGGCGTGCATTGAAGATTCCTGATGAACTGATCCTGCGGCATTACCGGAATCGCGGCATTCTGCCTTTGGAAATCGCGCAGAACCTCTCCGAGGCGCAGCACGATCAACTGAACGGAAAACTGCCTGCGGCGATGATGCTGCGGCCCCTCTACGTGCGGGTCTATCCGAACGGCAAAACGGCTGGCCACATCATCGGCTACAGCGGCAAGACCGGGCGCAACCCCGACGGCATTATCGACAATCACGAGGTGCTTTGGCCGGAGACGGAGGGCCGCGATGGACTCGAACAAACGTTCAACACCATGCTGACGGGTCAGCACGGCGAATACAAAATCACATTCGATAAAGATGGGCGGAAAACCTCCGAGAAAATCGTCACGCCGCCAGTTCCGGGATACACCGTCGTGACAACGCTCGATCTTCGGCTGCAGGACCTGGCGGAGAAGGCGCTGGAGGCGAAAGCGAAACGCGGCGCGATCGTGATCATCGAGCCGAATAGCGGCGATATCCTGGCGATGGCTTCCTGGCCGACTTATAATCCGAATTCGTTCATCCCAGCGATCTCGCCGGAGAAGTTCAAGGAGCTACAGGACGATCCGAATATTCCGCTGTTGCCACGCGCATTTCGTTCTTCATATCCGCCCGGCTCGGTCTTCAAGGTCGCGGTCGGCATCGCCGCGCTCGAGAGCGGTATCGTCCATCCGCAGGACGAGTTCGATTGCGTGCCCGCGCTCCAGGTGGGCAACGTCGTATTTCACAACTGGAAGAAGACGGAGCGTGGCGAGCTCAATTTCGTGCAGGCGTTAACCGAATCGTGCGACACCTGGTTTTACCAGGTCGGGATCAAGACGGGAGCGGAGCCGATTATCGATTGGGCGCAAAAGATGGGGTACGGGGCGAAGTGCGGGATTCCGTTGCGCGGCGAAGTGGAAGGCCGCGTTCCAAACGACAAGTACATGAAAGAAACGCACGGGCGCCGCCTGCTGAACGGTGATATCGCGAACCTCTCGATCGGACAGGGTGATTGCGAGGTGACTCCGCTGCAGATGGCGCAGTCGATGGCGATCGTGGCGAATGGCGGAATTTTCTACCAGACGCGCCTCGTGCTGCAGGTGCAGACGCTCGATAACGAAATCGTGACCGCGTATCAGAGGCGCGAAAAGCGGACGCTGGATCTTGCGCCGCTCACGATTGGGCAATTGCATGAGGCGATGGTGGATGTGGTGAGCGGATCGGGTGGCACGGCGCATCAAGCAGAGCTCGAGAATGTGGAAGTGGCAGGCAAGACCGGCACGGCGCAATGGGGACCTAAGAAGAAGGAACGCACGGCCGCGTGGTTCGCTGGATTCCTGCCCGCGAAGCAGCCGCAATTTGCATTCGCGGCTCTTTACGAAGGCGACGTCGGCGCCGACGTGCACGGCGGCAGCAGCGCCGCGCCGATGATCAGCAGGATTTTCAAGGAAGTTTACAAAGGCGCCGAGAGCGGGAATGGACGGAAGCGCCGTGGAACGCCTTTGGACAAACAGGCGAGTCCGAGTGAGGAAGAACCCGGCGGGAAAGATGAGTCCAACTAGCTCCTTATAGCGGTGCTTGTGTCAGCACCGGACGCGTAGTGGCGTCCGCGCCAGGCATTTTGCACAAACGCCTCTACAACCGCTAGACAGCGGCTGTGCCTGCTGCGGGAGTTGGCGCTTCCATTGTCCCTTTGAACTTCGGCTCTTCACGTTCGACTCCGAAATTTTCCTCGCAAAGCTCGGCGATTCTTGAGATTTCATCACTCGTTAGGCGTGGTGTCTCGGGCGCTTTTGCAAACTCGATCAGCTGCGCCTCTTCGTAGATGTTGGGCAACGTCGAGGCGACGCGTTCATCGGCGAGCAGCCATTGGAGAGCGGCTTGCCCGAGTGTGCGTTCTTCGCTCTCCAGAAAGCGCAGGCGGTCGACCTTCTTGATTCCATTCAGCAGCCAACTGCGCGGGCGATGAAGACGATGATCTCCCGCCGGGAAAACAGTATCCTCGGTGCATTTGCCTTCCAGCATTCCGGATGAATGGGTCACCCGGATGAGAAACATTGTGTCCCGCGCGGCTTCGGTAGCGGCGTCATGCATGGCGCGTCCGGGATGTTGTTCGAGGATGTTGTAGATGTGCTGCACGCTCGTCACTTCGCGCTCACGGATGCAGTTAATGCCTTCGTACATCCAGCCGATCGCAGGGCCGAGAGCGATGCCGTAGTAGCGGATTTTCCCGCTGGCTTTCAATTGATCGAGCGCCCGCCAGAGAGCGTCGTCTTCGATCTGCTCCATCCGGATATTGTGAAGTTGCAGCAGGTCGATGCGGTCCGTCTTCAGTCGCTTCAAGGCAGACTCTGTCGCGCGCGTGATCGCTTCCGGCGAAAAGTCCTGCGGAATTTCGCGCTGGCCGCGCCCGCGTGTCTCGCCATGCGTGACGAAGTCGTAGCCAACCTTCGTTGCGATCACGATCTCGTCGCGTTGTTTGGGGAATGCCTTCGCGATCAGCTCCTCGCTCCGTCCATTCCCGTAGGTATCAGCTGCATCGAAAAGCGTGATGCCGAGATCGAACGCCTTGTGCATGAGGGCGACCGCTTCCCCTTCCGTGAACTGGCCCCACCAGCCCGTGGAGATTGTCCAAAGACCGAAGCCTACTTCGCTGACCCGGAGGTCGGCATTTTTATACGTGCGGAAGCGCATGGGGCAAATAACAGCGGCCCGAATTTCGTGCAAGGCGCTGCTGCCAATCGTCTTCGGTGAAAGTCCCTCAGTTCAGCGTCGGCGTTGTATGACGCTTGTCGATTAGCTCCGGGACGGACGCGCGCTGTCACGTCGAAGTTTGAGGGAGATCGCGTGTAAGAATGGGACGGCACGGCGGCGTCCGTCCAAGATGACACCGCGGCAAAGCTGGTTTTAAGTGTTCGTGCGATGACGCGCGACTTCAGCCATGCGGCGCTGCTCATCGTTGGCCACGGCTCGACGGTGAACCCGGACTCAAGCCGCCCGACTCTGGCGCACACCGCGGAGATCCGTCGCCGTGCGATTTTCGGAGAGGTTGCGTGCTGCTTTTGGAAAGAAGAGTCCAGTCTCCGCGATGCGCTTTTCTTCTTTCAAGACGCCTCGATTCGCGAAGTTTACGTGGTGCCGAATTTCATCAGCGAAGGCTACTTCACGCAGACGGTGATCCCGCGGGAGCTGGAGCTGAGCGGGCGCTGCACGGAGCGGGTTTCGGGACAAGTCTGGAATTATTGCGACCCGGTGGGGAGCCATCCCATGATGACGGATCTGTTGCTGCAGCGCGCGCACGATGTAGCGCCGGGTGTTCCGGAGGGCGAAACGACGCTGCTCATCGTGGCGCACGGCACGAGCTTGAACGACAACAGCGCGGTCGCGGCGAAACGGGAAGCGGAAAAGCTGCGCGAGTTAAATCGCTTCGCCGCGGTGCTGAACCTTTACATGGAAGAGCCGCCACTCGTTGCTGATTGGGCGAAGCTCACAGATACTCGGCATGTGGTGGTCGTGCCATTCTTCGTCTCCGATGGGCTGCACAGTTATGAAGACATCCCGGTCCTGCTCGGGATTGAGCCGAAGGCTGCTGGTTCTGCGACTGACCGCCGGAGCACAGCGGAACTCTTTCGCCAGAACCCGCACAAGCTGCATGGCCGGGAGTTGTACTATGCCAGGTCGATCGGAACCGAGGCGCGTTTTGCAGACGTGATTGTGCAGCAGGCGGAGGCTTTCGCCGAATTGAAGAGCGGGCGGGAACTCGTTGAAGGCTTAGTCGCGTGAAGAATCCAAAGACGATCAAGATGCTGCAGGAGCTCGGCGCGTTCATTCTCGCGGGCGCGAAGGGGGCGGCGGATGTGAAGCGGATGTGCGAGATGATCCAGAGCGAGCGCGGGTGGCGCTGGGTGGGAGTGTACAAATTCAGCCGAGGCGATCTTGTCATCCTGGCCGGGACAGGCGATGAGCCGCCCTGCTATCCGCAATTTCCCGCCACGCAGGGATTGTGTGGCGCGGCGGTCGAATCGCGCGAGACGATCGTGGTCGATGATGTAAGGAACGACCTACGTTATCTGCCGACGTTTCATAGCACGCTTTCGGAAATCGTGGTGCCGGTGATCAGTAAGTCGGAACGCGTGGTCGGTGTGATCACAGCCGAAAGCGAAAAGGTGAAGGCGTTCTCGAAGGAGGATCGCGAAGTCCTTGAACGCGTAGCGATGTTGATGGGCCGCGCGTTCAAGTGAGCGAGACGGCGCAGCATGCGCCTGCGGATTGGCTGGATGTTCTTCCGTGTTGCGTCGGCGAGATTCTGATCAGGCGAACCGAAGCGGGAGAATTTTCTCTGTGTCATCGGGAGGATGCGGAGATGGAAAGCCTTCGGATCGAACGCGAGGCCGAAGCAGCAGCCGAACTTGCCCGCTACGACGACAGCGGGCGATACCGCCCCTTAAAAACCGCGCCGAACTTGCAGCATGGATGGACGTTGCTGCTGGGCCGCGCAGAGGATGCGCGTCTGGCGCTCGCCTATTTTTATCCCGGCCGGGCTGCGGCCTATCAGGCGTGGAAAAAGGAGACACTCCGCATAACCGCGCTGCGCCAAACGCTCGCCCGACAGACAGGAATGTATCGCGTCGCGGCGGGTATCAGTGACGAAGAAGCCGATGCGCTCGTCGGAAACTTCTGCAAATCGGATGGAGGATGTCTGCGGACGATTCTTTGGCGGCGCGACGCAGCCGGCGCGGTGCCGTCGACATTGCTGCCTCGGGTGAAGTTTGATCCCGGCTTCGATCAGACTGGCCGTGGCGAAGCTGCGCTGCCGCTGCTCTGTCAGGAAGCATGTAATCTTCTCGTCGCGGAAGCGCGCAAGGTGGTGAAAACATCGGAATGATTTTGCGGGCGCGGCACGTCGTCACCATGGATGGCGCGCCGATTGAGAATGGCGCGGTTCTCGTTCGCGGCGACAAAATCGCGGAGGTCGGTCCGTGGTCTAACGTAAAAAAGAGCAATGGGGGGAACACGATTGATCTTGGCGAATCCGCGCTCTTGCCGGGACTGATCAACGCGCATTGTCATCTCGACTATACGTGTTTACGCGGAGCTATTCCTCGGCAGGAATCTTTCACGGCCTGGATTCAGGCGATCAACGTGCTCAAAGCAACGCTCACAGAGAACGACTACCTGCGTTCGATTGAGGAAGGCTTCGCGGAAGCGGCAGCGTTTGGCACAACGACAGCAGCGAATCTCGAAGCGTTTCCGGAGTTGCTCGCAGGGATGGACGCGCCGCCGCTCCGCACGTGGTGGTTTGCGGAACTCATCGACGTTCGCGCGAAACAGCCGCTGGTTGAAATCTGCGCGCAGCTGCAACGTGCGTTTCGGCGGAGGGACGGCTGGCTCGGCGGACTAGGGCTGGCGCCGCATGCGCCGTTCACTGCGTCAGCTCAGCTCTACGAAGAAGCGTCAAACCTCGCTCAGACAAACGATCTGCTGCTCACAACGCATTTAGCCGAATCCGTCGACGAAATGCAGATGTTCAGCGGGGCGCGCGGCGCGCTCTTCCAGTTCATGGAAAGCATCGGCCGGGGGATGGATGATGCTGGCGACGTGACGCCAGTAGGACTGATGCTGCGACATCGCATTCTCGATGAGCGCTGCATCGTCGCGCACCTCAATGAGCTTACGACCGACGACTTCAAGCTTCTGGCTGAGGCACCCCGCTTTCACGTTGTGCACTGTCCGCGCAGTCATGCGTACTTCGCTCACGCCAGATTTGGAATGCGAAAGCTGCGCGATCTCGGCTTCAACATCTGCGTCGGGACAGACAGTCTGGCGAGCAATGATGACCTTAGTCTGCTCGCCGAATTGCGGCAGCTTGGAACGCAAGAGCCAAATCTTTCTGCGCAAGAGTTGTTCGAAATGGTGACCGTCAACGCGGCCGCGGCTTTGCAACAAGCAGATCAGCTGGGACGAATTCGGAGGGGTTTCGCAGCAGATCTCGTCGCGCTCCCATGCGACGCGAGCGCGAGCGATATCTTCGAAGAATTGCTTGAGTTTCGGGGCTCGATTCCGTGGGTGATGGTCAGTGGGCAGGTTCTTCGTCAGGCGGCCTAGCTCTCTCATTTCTGCCCCTGCCTTCATTCCCGGCGACGAGTTGCTCCTCGGCGCGAAGGTATCGGCGGCTGGCCGTGAGCCGCGGCGAGAAAGAACGACTGAGGGGCAACCGAGAATGAGCCTTCGTTTTCATGATGATTCACTGGAATCAAGCAATTCACATTCCCGAATCGCGGGCTAGCAGCGGGGCAGAAAAACAGACGTCTTCGGCGCGGAAATTGCTAGCTTTCGAGGTCACTGGTGGCATACGCTCCGTAAATGGCTGGCTTAGGGATGCACCAATCGCAGAACCTCTCGCTTCAGCAGGTTCTCGCTCCTCAACTGCAGCAAAGCTTGCTCATTCTGCAAGTTCCTCTCCTCGAGCTGCGGAATTTGGTGCAGCAGGAAATGGAAACCAACCCTGTCCTGGAAGAACTCGCCACCGAAATCGGTTCTGACGAAGGGGAGGAACCGAAGAGCGAGACCGAAAAAGCGGACGAGAGTTTTAAGGAAGAGTTCGATCAGCTCGCCAAGCTCGACGACGAATGGCGCGATTACATGGCGCAATCGAGCAGCTACAGCGCCCGCTCGCAGGACGAAGAGGAGAAGCGCCAATTCTTCTTCGATTCGATCGCAACGCAGGAGACGCTGCAGCAGCATCTGATGGGACAATTGAATCAAGCAGCCTTAAACGCCGAGGATCGCAAGACGGCCGAAGTGATCATCGGCAACATCGACGAGAGCGGCTTCCTGCAATCCTCACCGGAGGATATGTCGATGAACACCGGGATAGCGCAGGAGGACTTCGAGCACATGCTCACGCTCGTTCAGAGTTTCTACCCTCCCGGCGTAGGCGCCCAAGACTTGCGTGAGTGCCTCTTGATCCAGTTAAAGCGCGAGGGCAAACAGAACAGCCTCGAATACAAGATCATCAGCGATCACATGGCGGACTTGGGGAAGCGGCGGTTCCCTGAGATCGCGCGGCGCATGGGACTGAGCGTCGAACAGGTCCAGAAGTGCGCCAACAACATCGCGCAGCTCGATCCGCGGCCCGGGCAGCTTTTCGCCGAGTCGCCGCAGAATTATATCCTACCGGATGTGACCGTGGAGAAAATCGATGGCGAGTATCAGATCATTCTAAACGGCGAACAGATTCCGCATCTGCGCATCAGCAACACCTACAAGGACATCATGTCACAAGACGGGAATGGTAGTGAGGTGAAGGACTATATTCGTGACAAAATCCGGAGCGGTAAGTTCCTCATCAAATCAATCCACCAGCGCCAGCAGACCATCTCCAATATCTCGCATCAGATCGTTGCGCGGCAGCGTGAGTTTCTCGATCAAGGGTCCGCGCATTTGAAGCCCATGACAATGGTGCAAATCGCGGACGCTGTTGGGGTGCACGAGACGACCGTCAGCCGCGCGATTTCGGGCAAATACATGTCGACACCGCAAGGGGTGTTCGAAATGAAGTACTTCTTCACTCCCGGTTATCAGACCTCGAGCGGCGAGGCGATGAGCAACACGAGTGTAAAAGAAGCGATCCAGGATTTGGTGAAAAGCGAGGACGGCAGCTCGCCTTTGAGTGACAAAGAGATCGTGGAGATCCTGAGCGAGCGAGGCATCCCGATCGCGCGTCGCACCGTGGCAAAATACCGCACCGAGCTGAACGTTCTGCCGAGCAACATGCGGCGGAAATACTGACCGCCTAATCGCGGAGCCGTTCCCGCAAGGCGAGCAATTCGTCCAGCAGCTCGGGCTGGTCTTTGAGTTCGGCCAACGGGCGCAGTTGCTCCTCGATATAGCGCCAGTCGAGTCCAGCCTCTCCCTGCCGTACGATCGTCATCTCCACATCGCGCCAATCCAGCGGACGCGCGGCGAAGCTCTTGAAAACGATCAGGTCTTCCGGCGTGCAGAGTCGAAGAGAGCAGTGGGGGGAAAGTTCAACATCACGTGCGCGCGAAATCGCCAGATCCTCAAACGGCAGGGCGCCCAGCGCGATATCCACCCCGACTCCTGAAGGCGTCTGCGCGAGCAAGACCCGCGCGCGGAGCGCAAACTCACGCGCGTCGGCCCGGCGCGGTTCGAGCCAGCCGAGCAGCGCATCAACATAAGTCTCCTCGTTGCCGAACCCGGTGAAGAGCGTCACGTCCGCATCCTCCGTCACGCGCGGCTCGCTCCATTTCTGCACTGCCAGTCCGCCGATGAAGCAAAAACGCCACTCTTGCGCGAAGAGAAAACTTTGGAGCTGGAGTGCGCCCTCGAGCACGCCATTCATCGGCGCGCTTTCGCGAAGATGGCTTGCTGCTCCACCAGACCTGAGCTTTCGGCTGGTCGATGCAGCCACAAAGCGGAGTCGAACAATGTGCTCAAGCGTTCGAGCGCCTCTGCCGTATCGACCCGGCGCACGCGCGCCCGGCGTTCCGCTTCCAGGAAAGCTCCCGCCTCCGCCCACGCGCGCACATACTGTTTGTCCCTCGCGTGCGACTCCTCTTTCGTCATGGCTCCACCTTAAACCGCCACGCGCCCGCGCGAAATCCGAAAGCGCAAATCTGGGGCGGACGCGCTAACGTTCCGGAATGGACCTTTCTCTCCGCACCACGGTGATCGCAGAGTGGCGCGGTCTGCCGGAAATCAAGCGGCGCCCTGATCGTTGGCAAGCCCCCGGGGATCTGCTGCCGAAACTCATGCAGCAACTCGGGCTGAGCGAAAGGCTGCGCGAGACGGAAGTCATCGATGCATGGAAGGGTATTGTCGGTGATTTCATCGCCGCGCATTCCGCGCCTGTCAGTTTGCGCAATGGGGTCCTGTTCATCCGCGTTTTGCAGCCGGCGCTGCACTATCAGTTCGAAACGATCTCGAAAGCCGAAATCTTGCGGAAACTGAAGCAGCGCTTTGGCGGGAAAATCATCCGCGATCTGCGCTTCCGGATCGGCTGACCCCGCCGCAGCCTCGATTCGCAATGAGCGACCGGATCATAGGAAGCGCATTGTAGCCTTGGGCGATGACCCCGGCTGGAGCACAATCGTGCATCGGGATATTCGCTTCCCGTTGAACCGAGATTATTGCGGCCGGCGTCAGCGCCGCCGGGTACAACGTCCAAGTCGCGAAGGGAAGACAGCGGGCACTCGTCACCATGGCGGGGTCAGCGCTGCCGGCTACAAGAGCGCGGCTTTTAGATTCCAGCGGCCTGTTCGTTGCTCTGGTTTTGCAACGTCTCGCGGCCGTCAGGCCAGAAGCAATTTGATTGATGTTTGCAATCAAGCCTGCGCCCACACCTAATGAGAAGAATGTCCCACCCCGCAGAAATCGGCGACGCGATTCACATCCAGGACCTCGAGCTCGCGGGGCGGGTTGGTGTTCCGGATGAGGAGAGGGCAAAGCCACAGCGTCTCACGCTTTCAATTACAATCTGGCCAAGCGGCGGCTTTCGCCAGCTGGATGACGAACTGGGGAAAACCGTGAACTATGCAGAGGTGTGCCGGGAAGTGAAACATTTCGTGAGCGGGCGCACAGACCGCCTTATCGAGACGCTGGCCGAAGAAATTGCAGCGGAGTTGTTGCGCCGTTTTCCGATTGCCCAGGTGCGATTGGAGCTGCGGAAATTCGTCCTGCCCGATGCGAAGCATGTCGCGGTCAGAATCACGCGACCTCCGGCTAAGAAGTGAACTGTCGCGCGCAGAAGCATTCGCTTTTCGCAGGGCCGCTCCTAATCTTCCGCGGTGAAGTTCGAGAGCGCGATCGTGCATGGAAAGGATTGGAAGATCCTTTCGAGCGAGACTCACTATCGGGACGCGCATCTTTCCGTGAGAACAGAGGAGGTCCAGACGCCGGCGGGAGGCAAGAGACGCCGTTGGACTGTGGTGCATCGAAAAGCGGCGGTGGTGATCGCTCCGATGACCGCGGAAGGGAAACTGGTGCTCATTCGGCAGGAACGAATTCCGATCCGCGCGGCGATTTGGGAAGTGCCGGCGGGACAGATCGATCTTGCAGCTGAAGGTGATGTTGTAGCTCGGGGCGAGGTGCGAGTCGAAGACGCGATGGCACCGCAGCCGGAATCCGGGGTCAACGCCCCCGGCTACAACAGCGCCCTTGGCTACGACACCGCCGCGCTGCGCGAGCTGCGGGAGGAAACGGGATATGTGCTGAGCAAAGGCGGCGAGATTGTTCCGCTTGGATATTTCTTCTCATCGCCCGGTTTCACTGATGAGCAGGGCTACTTTTTCCTCGCCCGACCGGTAGAACTGGGCACGAACGGTCCCGCGCACACCGAATCGGAATTGATCCTGGATTGCCGCGCCTTCGGTCCTGAAGAGATCGCGGACATGATCGCGCATGGCGAGATTCGCGACGCCAACACGCTCGCGATTTGCGCAAAGCTGGTCGCGCGCGGTTTTATTTCCCTGCACGCCTAACGATCGCCATGGCTCTGCGGAACTTCTTCAAATTTCGGGAGATTCCCGAGTCCGAGACGGCGAAGCCGTTCCTCGAGCACCTCGAGGACCTCCGCTGGACGGTGGTGAAAATGGCCATCACGCTCTTCACTGCGATGGTTCTTTGCTTCCTTTTTCGCGCGCAGCTCACGCACCTGATGCAGCGACCACTGGAGCAGCTCGAGACCAGACTGCGGACGCTCCAGTCGCTCGGGATCACGGATTCGATGACGATCTCTTTCAATCTCGCGTTCTACGCTGGCATCGTGCTGTCGTTCCCGCTGCTGCTTTATTTTCTTGCGGAGTTCGTGCTGCCGGCCTTAACCGCGGTGGAGAAGCGGTTGCTCCTGCCGGCGATCGCCGTCAGTTTCGCGCTTTTTTTGGTCGGCGTGATCGCTTGCTATCTGTGGCTGCTGCCGAAGACGGTGTTGTTCTTCTTTAACGACGCGGCCTCGCTCGGTTGGGTCCCAGCCTGGACGGTGCGGGAATATTATTCGTTTGTGACGCGGTTCACGATCGGCTTCGGCCTCGCGTTCGAGCTGCCGATAGTCGTGCTGGCGCTGGTCCGCTTCGGGCTGGTGAGCTACGATCTCATGGCCAGGACGCGCCCTTATGCAGTGGTGTTGATCTTCATCCTCGCCGCCATCATCACGCCGACACCTGATATTCTCACGTTGATCGCAATGGGCGGTCCCATGTATCTCCTCTACGAGAGCTGCATCTGGATCGCCTGGTTCATGCAACGCCGAAGGTCGAAGACGGAGAGCAGCTAGCGGCGTGGACTTAACCCTCGCCGGTTACGATCTCATCTTCAGCGTCTCCGTGTTTCTACTCGGCGCGGCGGTCGGTTCTTTCCTAAACGTCTGCATCTACCGCCTGCCGCTCGATCTTTCGGTGAATGAGCCACGCCGCTCGTTTTGTCCATCCTGTAAAAAGCAGATTCCATGGCACCAGAATCTGCCGCTGTTGAGCTGGCTCTTATTGCGCGGACGTTGCGCAAATTGCGGAAACCGGATCGCCCTTCGTTATTTCTTCGTCGAGCTCCTGACCGCGCTGCTTTTTCTCGCGGTCTGGCGTTCTTTCCCATGGCAGATGGCGATCGCGCTTTGGGTGCTCTCCGCGCTCCTGATCGTCGCGACGTTCATCGATTTTGAGCACTTCATTATTCCGGATGAAGTTACGATCGGCGGCGTGGCGGCTGGCCTCCTCGCGAGCTTCCTCGTGCCGGAGCTGATGGCAACGGAACAGCGGTGGGTTGCACTATTGTTCTCGTTAGGGTCAGCCGCGCTCGCTTATGCGCTGCTCTGGATGGTGCTGGAAGCGGGCAAGCTGGCCTTCGGAAAGAAAAGGATTCAGCTGGAAGCACCGACGCGCTTCGACTGGACGCGAAACGGGGATGACGCCGACTTTATTGTTGGCGAAGAGCGCGGGCGCTGGAGCGAGCACTTCGCGCGCGAGAAGGACCAGCTCGTTCTGGAATGCGATGAGGCGGCAGTCGATGGCCGTGAGCTTGGCGCCACGACTCTCCGCTTCCACTACAACCGGCTCACGATCGGCGGAGAAGCGATCATGCTCGACGCACTTGGCAATATCTCCGGCATCGTGCGTGAGCTGCAAATTCCACGCGAAGCGATGGGGCGCGGCGATCTGAAGTTTCTCGCTGCCATCGGCGCGTTCCTGGGCTGGCGCGCGGTGCTCTTCAGTATCTTTGCCGGCTCGCTGGTGGGCTCGTTCGTAGGCATCATCACGATGCTGGTGGGTAAACGCGTCTGGTCCGCGAAACTTCCCTTCGGTCCGTATCTCGCATTCGGCGCGCTCGCCTGGATATTTTTCGGTGATCAGTTGGTTCGGTGGTACATCGGCTTGCTCAATCTGTCGCCAGCTCTATAGGGCGCGCTCAGCAATAGGTCTCGCAGCTCGCAGCGCTGGTCTTCGTGCCGGAGAGCAAATCGCTCTTTGGACCGAGTCTTGCCGCGCGATATGCTGATGCAGATGGAGAACAATCCCGTGTGCGCCGCGAATCACGAGGAGGCGTGCCGGCGGGTTGCGTCCCGTTTTCATCCGCGCTGGCTCCAGCACTACGTCGGAGGCAAACTGCGCGGCGATCCGGTCTTTCGGCGTGCCTATCACTTGTTAGGGGATGCTCCCGCGTCCATTCTCGATGTCGGCTGCGGTGTCGGCTTGCTCCCATTCTATTTGCGCGAGCGTGGCGTGCGCC
>MWVX01000238.1_pt1 | contig 16008 bp, 13 predicted proteins | sample 1047311 | NCBI WGS metagenome assembly MWVX01 (sample SAMN06349984, study PRJNA376086) | soil metagenome | isolation source: MtG-4 sample Antarctic (ecotone) soil | place: Antarctica | collected 2015-01-13 | reverse complement strand
GCGCCGGGGCAATAATTATTATCATGATAAGAATACATCAAGCCAAGGATAGTATAGAAGAATTTATTATGCGTTTTAATGGCTTGCAATGGGGTGGATATATTAAAAATATCTCTTTTATAAACAATAGGTCCTTCTTTTTAAACCATTTGACCTGCCGAGATACAGAAGTCTTAAGACTTTTGATGATGTCCGTAGTTGTGGTGCTTATCACCAGCAGGGAAGGATTTTCTCAAACAGCAGGTAAAGGAGACCTTGAAATGAAGAAGGAGCAATTGGTGAAAGAGATTGACGAGATACAGCACGAACTCGATAAAACGAAAAAATCAAAGAAGGTAAACCTGAATCAGCTTGCAGCATTGCGAAAACAGATATCAACCCGCGAGAAGCTGATAGGTAATTACAACAGTCAGATCCGTGAGATTGACAATGCAATAACCTCGAAAGTTCGCGTCGTACGGTCATTAGACCGTGAGCTCGACACCCTCAGAAAGAATTATGCGAATATGATCTATTATGCATACAAGCATAGAAGTGCATACGACAAGCTCTTGTTTCTCTTCTCCGCGAAAGATTTCAATGATGCATTCAGGCGGTTGAAATATATTAAGCGCTACAATGCCTACCGGCGTATGCAGGCTGCTCTTATTGGTGACACTCAGTCAGACCTGAAAAAACAGATGGAAACACTCAAATCACAGCGGAAGAATAAAAAACAGGTGCTTTCGGAACAGGAAGAACAAAGAAAAAAACTGGCGACCGAAAAAGTGAATAAAGATAAGATGGCAAAAACCCTGTCGAAACAGGAAAAGCAACTAAAAGCCTCCATTGATAAAAAAAAGAAGGAGCAGGAGAAACTTAAAAAACAGATTGCTGATCTGATAAAAAAAGAGATTGAGGCAGCTAAGAAAAAATCAGCTGCCTCTTCAGGCATAGCAAGTACCGCTTCGGGCAGTCTTGGAATGACTCCTGAAGCCGCGGCCCTTTCCGCCAGTTTCGCAAGCAACCAGGGTAAGCTGCCATGGCCCGTTTCAAAGGGAGAGCTTACAGGTACATTTGGTGAGCATGAGCACCCTGTACTTGAAAATGTGAAGACAAAAAACAATGGCATTGATATAAAAACTGCCGCTGGTGCCGAAGTAAGGACGGTGTTTAAAGGCAAGGTGGTAAGTATTATCTCTAATCCAGGATACCATAAAGCTGTGTTGATTAAGCATGGGGAATTTTTTACTGTATACAGCCATCTGGCTGTTGTTAAGGTAAAAGCGAACCAGGAGGTGGATACCAAGCAAATTATTGGCAGTGCCTTTACTGATGAGACTGGCGAAACCAGTGTACACCTTGAAATATGGAAAGGAACATCATTGCTGAATCCTCAAAATTGGATCATTGAGAAATGATCGAATATTGATTTCCTCCGGTTCGGAAATTTTCAATAGCTAATATTTGCGGAGGAGTTTAGGAATTATGACGACTGAAAAAAATTATATAGAGATAAATAAGCAATCCTGGAACAAGAGGCTGAACTATCATTTGAAATCTGACTTTTACGATTTAGATGGCTTCCTGAAAGGCAACACCTCACTTAACGACATTGAGATCGAGTTGCTTGGCAACATCAGGGATAAAAGCCTTTTACACCTTCAATGTCATTTCGGACAAGACACGATTTCCTTAGGCAGACTCGGTGCAAATGCTACAGGTATCGATTTATCAGACAAAGCTATAGATAGCGCGAAAGAACTTTCAGCAAAACTTAATATTGACGTCTCATTTATTTGTTGTGACATTTATGATCTGCCGCGTCATCTTGATAAACCATTTGACATAGTATTTACAAGCTATGGCACCATCGGCTGGCTTCCTGACCTTGACCGCTGGGCACAGATTATCTCAAAGTTTTTAAAACCAAATGGAAGATTAGTATTTGTAGAGTTCCATCCGGTTGTATGGATGTTTGATGATAATTTTGAAAAAATTGGATATAATTATTTTAATTCCGGTGCAATTATAGAAACTGAAACCGGAACATATGCAGATAAAGTGGCTCCAATTAGTCACGAGTCTGTTACGTGGAATCACGGGATTGGTGAAGTTTTGAATAGTTTAATCAAAAACGGCCTTGAAATAAACTCATTCGATGAATTTGATTATTCACCATACAACTGCTTCAATAACACAATTGAAATTAAAGCTAAAAAATATAGAATAAAACATCTTGAGAATAAAATTCCTATGGTTTATGCACTTGTTGCGACCAAGAAAAACTTCAGCTAAGCAGCTTGCCAAAGCTTGATTAATGTTGGGAAGGGAGTAGGTTATCCAATAAATTTAATTTTTACTTAACAGGAAGATGCTCCATGAGCCCTCTCTCGAAACGGTGGCGTAACTTTTCCTCATTAACTTTGCACTTTCCTTCATTACTTTCTCATGTTTCAGATCAAAAATTTTATCGGTGGTAGACTTATTGATCCACGGGGCAAAAACTATTTAGACAACTACGACCCTGCCATCGGCGAAGTTTATTCTTACGTTCCTGATTCTGATGAACAAGATGTAGAATTAGCTGTGCAGGCCGCCGAGCATGCATTTGAAGGATGGGCGAATACTTCTGCTTCGGATCGCTGCAGCATTTTAATGAGGATCGCTGATCTCATCGACATGAAATCTGATTACCTATCGGGAATAGAATCTATTGATAACGGCAAACCCAAAACACTCGCAGCAACGGTCGATATTCCGCGTGCAGCTTCAAATTTTCGATTTTTTGCTACCGCAGCCGTGCAGTTTTCCACTGATGCTCATCATATGGAAAACAACGCCCTCAACTACACCTTGCGTCAGCCACTCGGTGTAGTAGGTTGTATATCACCATGGAATCTGCCGCTGTATTTATTCACCTGGAAAATTGCTCCGGCACTTGCTGCAGGAAATTGCGTGGTAGCAAAACCCAGCGAGGTAACACCAATGACCGCTTATGAGCTGTCGAAAATTTGCATTGAATCAGGGTTGCCTGCTGGAGTGTTAAACATCCTTCATGGTACAGGACCGAAATGCGGTGCCGCTATTGTGAAACACCCTGCTATAAAAGCTATCTCTTTCACTGGCAGCACACGTGCAGGGAAAGAGATAGCAACCGTAGCAGCACCTATGTTTAAAAAACTTTCGCTTGAGCTCGGTGGAAAAAACCCAAACATCATTTTCGCAGATTGTGATTTTGAGAAGATGCTCAAAACGACTATCCAATCATCTTTTTCTAACCAGGGTGAAATCTGTTTGTGCGGATCACGAATTCTCGTTGAAAAAAGTATTTATGAAAAGTTCAGATCAGCCTTCGTAGAGGAAACAAAGAAATTAAAGATTGGCGATCCACTGCAGCAAGATACCAGCATCGGGGCCATTGTTTCAAAACAACATTTTGATAAAATCAACTATCATATCCGCGTGGCAGCGGAAGAGGGGGGAATGGTTTTATCCGGGGGAGAAATAGCCTCAGTTAATGGACGCTGTGCGGGGGGCTGGTTCATTCAGCCAACGATTATTGAAGGATTGCCGTGGAGTTGCCGTACAAACCTGGAGGAAATTTTCGGGCCTGTTGTCACTATTGCTCCTTTTGAAACAGAAGAGGAAGCGATACAAATAGCAAACAGTACTGAATATGGTTTGTCTGCTACCATCTGGACTGAGAACCTCAACCGTGCACATCGCATGAGCGCGGCGGTGCAGAGCGGCATCATATGGATCAATTGCTGGATGCACCGCGACCTCCGAACTCCTTTCGGCGGAATGAAGAATTCAGGAGTCGGCCGGGAGGGTGGAAATGAGGCCATGCGATTTTTTACTGAAGCTAAAAATGTCTGTCTGAAATTATGAATAGCTACCTATAATTTCGATGATGTTTAATAAATGATGGGTGTAGAAGCTGACATAATAGTGGTTAATTCTATTTAATTGGCTATTTGTTCATTTGCGATTTCATCAAAAAACATGTAAAAATAGAAGCCATGAAACAAATATTACTTTCTCTGATGCTTGCGTTTTCAGTTGCTTCCTGCCAGGAAACCGCCGCTACAGGTTATGAAGACCTGGATAATAAAAACTTTTTAAAAAAGATGGGGGATCCGGGCATAATGCTGCTTGATGTTCGAACCGCGGATGAATTTGTGCGGGGTCATATTCCAGATGCCATCAATCTGGACTTTTATGATCCTAATTTCAAAACCGACCTTAAAAAATTAGATAAGGGTAAGTCGTACCTTATATATTGTGCCGCCGGTGGCCGATCGAAGAAAACTTCCCGGCTGCTTAGAGACAACGGTTTTGATAGTGTCTATAATCTGCAGAATGGATTTAATAACTGGGATGGCCCTCGTCAGAAATGAAAAAGATAGCCATAGAAGAAAGCTACAGTGGCATAAGCAGTTCCGCCGTAAAGAAGAAGACCGGAAAAGGGTGGATGGAATGGATCAGCATCTTAGATAAAGAGGAAGCCATTAAATTACCCCATAAAGAAATCGCCATTTTGTTGAGTGAGAGATATAAAGTTGCCGATTGGTGGTGCCAGACGGTAACGGTTGGCTATGAAAAAGCGAAGGGGCGGCGGAAGTTGAATGAGAAGGAGTCGGGCTTTGAGATCAGCGTAAGCAAGGTTTTGCCGATCAAAATGAAGGCATTATTTGACTTGTGGAACGATGATAAAAAGCGCCGGAAATGGCTGACAAATAATGTGATTGTGCACAAATCTACACCACCTAAATCTCTAAGGATGACATGGGAAGATGGGGTTAAAGCGATCAGTGTAAATTTCTATGAGAAAAGTGAGGGAAAATCACAAGTGACTGTACAGCATGGCAAATTGAAAGATGAGAATGAAGCTAAGCAAATGAAGGCCCTTTGGCAAAATTCCCTTGGCAAGCTGGCGCTCTTAATATAGTTATGTGTGATCATCGGCCCCAAGAGTAGAAAAAAAATTGAGTCTTACGCTTTGTTTATTAATGACAGAAAAATTTACAACAGAAAAAGCACCAAAGCCTGTAGGCTCATACCCACACGCGCGGCGTGTCGACAAGCTACTTTTCCTGAGCGGCATAGGCCCTCGAGATGCAGCAACAAATGATATTCCTGGAAACGAATACGATTCCTACGGAACCTTAATAAAATATGATATTGAAGCGCAGTGCCACGCAGTGTTTAGAAATGTGAATACTGTTCTACGGGAAGCTGGCAGCAGTTGGGATCAGTTGGTTGATGTTGTCGTTTTTCTCACCAACATACAAAACGACTTTGCCATCTACAACCGCATCTATGCAGAATACTTTCGCGACAACCAGCCCTGCAGGACGACCGTTGAGGTAAAATCACTTCCCACGCCCATAGCCATTGAATTAAAATGTATTGCTAGCATAGCTGATCATTTAACGTAAGAATACCGGATTTTATAAGCAGTTAATACTATATTCCAATCTGCTCCTTCGTTACATTTTTACCCCAACTTTGTTCTTCGGCTTCAGACCATAATTCAGGATAAAAAGTAACTTGCTGGTTTTTCGGTTGCATATACTCTTTCCAGTTGGTACCCCCGGTTGCAGCAAGCTCTTGCGGTTTTCTGTCGAGATAGCGGGTTGCTGTTCTGAAATGCACTAATGGCCATTCTACATTTGCAAGATGATCAAAGCGGCGCATGGTTGCCACCAGCTCAGGGTTCCAGCGTTCTGTTTCAGCCATCTTCAGCCATTTCTGACGTAAATTTTTTTCACGATATTCATTGGCAACCTGCAGTAGAGACGGAAGGTATTTTTCCTCAAACTGCCTTAAAGTAAAGGTCTTTTTTAGGCTCTCCATTTCAACAGCGCCGCGCCGCCAATAGAGAAATTCCATCAATTTTTCAGGAGCATCTTCAATAATGAAACTTCCGCGCAGGTCTTTTTGTACCAGGAAAAACACATCAGTGGAATAAATTTCAATGATGCGGTACTGAGCACTCTGAAATCCACTCGCAGGAGTTAGCGTTGTTCGAAAGGTGAGAAACTGTTCGCGATCCATTCCATCAAACATTATGGAAAAGGAATTCTTCAGATGTTCCAGATAATTGATGGCACGATTTAAATGTTTTGTAAAATTCTCCGCAGTTAAGTTTTGAGCCTCGCTTATTTGCTCGAGGGAGTTCCTTATAAGCCTGAAGAATAATTCTGTAATCTGGTGATAGAGGATAAAAGTTTTTTCATCGGGGAAACCAGTCTTGGGCTGCTGTAAAGTGAGCAACGTATCGAGATTAATATAATCCCAATAACTCAGATAAGTTGAATGGTATAACCCTTCCAGATATGTATTCATATCCTGGCCTGTTGAGTCATATTTCTCTTTCAGCTTATGTACCACTTCCAAAGTCTTGGGTTGCAGTTGATTCTTTCCGTTGTCCATAAATATCATTGATTCAATCTTACGCAAAATTCAGTAAATATTTGCAAGGAGCAGTGATAAAGTACATTTCACCTTCCTACCGCTGATATTCTGATAAGGCAAATTGCAGAACATTAGGTAGTAGTTGCTGCAACCACATTTTCGGCTTTTCTCACAGATTCTTTCTTTGTTCCTTTTTCATAAAAAAACTGCACAGCTATAAAAAGCAGAAGAAAATATGCCAAGACACTGAATGTAAAGAGTGAACTTATCTGAGCTCCCTCCCAGATCATGAATGCAGCTATTACACCCGAAACTAATGAGATGCCGCCAAGCACATATGTCACCTGTTTATCACTTAAACCTGCATATGCAAAATGATGTGATATATGATCCCGACCTCCTACAAAGGGCGATTGGCCACGCGCTATTCTGCGGAAAAATACTGTAGTAGTATCAATTATTGGAATAGAAAAGGCGATGAGGGGAATAAGAAATTGTCGGAACTGAAAAACAGGCCCACCCGGATCGTGAAAGTTCCACAACAATTGTATTGAGATAACTGAGAGAAATGCACCCAGAAACTGACTTCCCGTATCCCCCATGTAAATGCGTGCGGGATGCCAGTTAAAGACAAGAAAACCAACCAATGCCCCTGATACAGCCAGCAGCATAAGAGAATAGAAGGAGAAGAGGTTTGTATCTCCCATCAAACCAAGTAAACAGGATATAAGAATGCAAAAAGAAACTGTTCCGCTTATGCCATCCATATTATCGAGCATATTTATTGAGTTCATGATGCCAACTACCCAGATAATTGTAAGCAAAACATCTACTGCATAAATTCCTGTTGCATGAATCATAGTATTTGTAGCGACTAAAAAACTACCGCATAGTAATTGGCCCCCAAATTTTAATAGTGGGTAAGTATTATATGCATCGTCAGTCAGCCCGATCAGGAATCCAATGGTTACTGTAATAACCATCCCAAGCATATGTACATTCATATATTCCTGACCAGAGAAAGGAAATATGCCATACGCAGAGAGCGACATAAGAAATATGATGTAAAAAGAAAACCCCCCAATAGAGGGCTTTATTTGTGAAGACCATCGGACCACATTACGATTTTGCTCATCGCGGTCTCCGAGAGTTCTGGAAAATTTTAGGAGCAGACCGTTTATAAGTATGGAGAACACTGTAGCAAGAGTGAAAAAACCAAAATAGAATATTCCTGAAAAGGTATCTCCCTCTGTTAGATTCATCAGAGTATAAGTTAAAAGAATGACCTGATAAATTTTGTCATCTTACCTAAGAGTCCCCGTTTCGCGCGAACATCATCGGTATAATAATCATAGCCATACTCTTGCGATCCATACCCACCATATCCGTATCCATACCCATAACTGTAGGCATAAATTGATGCCCCTTCACCCATGTCGTTAAGAACAATTGAAAGTTTTTTAACGTCATGCTCCTTTACCAGGTAATTGACATTATTTAAAAAATTACGACTTGAATAATCGGCGCGCAAAATATATACTGGCATATCGGCTCTCTTCAGCAATTGAAGGGCATCGGTCACCATGCCCACTGGAGGTGTATCTACTACCAGCACATCATACTGCTCCTTGAGTGCCTTGATGATGTCATCTGTTTTTTGTGAGGCAATAAACTCAGCGGGGTTGGGGGGCAGAGGGCCGGAGGTAATGAAATCAAGGTTTTCCCATTCAGAGTGGCGGATACAATCATTTAAGTTATGTTTTCCGATTAGCAATGTGCTTACGCCAGTATGATTATCAACATTGAAAGCTTTGTGAATCTGCGGTTTTCTAAGATCAAAATCGAGCAATATCACCTTCTTTCCACCCACAGCCATAATGCCCGCCATGTTAACCGCGATAAATGTTTTTCCTTCTCCTGCTACGGTGGAGGTTACCGCCATCATTTGAGGAGCCTTTCCTGGCGAGATATATTCCAGATTGGTTCGCATAGAGCGAAAACATTCTGATATCACTGATTTCGGATTTTTATTTACCACCAACTGCGACACATCCATGGTATGCTGATGTTTGGGTATTACTCCAAGAATGGCTGCATCACAATATCTGTTGATCTCTTCAACAGAGAGGATCCTGTGATGCAATAAGTATCGGATGATGATCACGGACAGACAGGCAAGCAGACCACTTACCAGGCCCATCAGTTTTATTAAGGGGCTGTTTGGGGAAATCGGTTTTAAAGGAATATCTGCCCTCCGTAATACAGTATAATCGGAAACAAACCCGGCTTTGGTTATGCTAAAGGCGGATTTTTTGTCGAGCATTAAGAGGTAGTATTTTTCTTTAAGATCACTGAGGCGGGATAATCGTAAATATTCCGCCTGTATGCCGGGAACATTCGAATAATCCCCCATATACTTCGCAATTTCTGCTTCTATTTCACCGCTTTTCTGGCGAACCTTTGATTGAAAATGTGAAATGCTCTCCAGCAGATTGTGCTTCACCTCTACGATTTGCTGATCTAAATTGATCAGCTCGGGGTTGTTTGGAGTCAGCTTCAATAAAGTCTGCTTGCGTAGTGTTTGCAGATCGTCGAGCTTCTTTATATTGTCATTTAAGGCCTGGTATTGCGGATCTACGATGCCGGTGAGCAGGCGGGCGGAATCCTGATATTGAAGAAAATACTTACGATAGAATTCAAGATTGGAAAAATCTAAGTTAACATCACCCTGCTCATCTTTTAATGCTTTAAGCTCAATGCTTACATCCTGCTCCAGGGTACCAATAGAGATGCCGTTGGTAAGTTTAAAGTTTATCATCTGATCCTCATAGCTTCGAAGGTCGTTGCTGATAGAATCAACCTGAGCTTCTATGAAATTCAAAATCAAAGTGGCGCTTTCTGTCTTTTTCTCTTTATCATATTGAATAAATTCGTCGCACACCTTATTTACCAGATCCGCAGCTTTTTGGGGCTTTCGGTCGCGCATTAAAATTCCAATGGTAGGAGCAGAAGGTGCTATTTGAAGTGCATCGCGAATGCTGTTGTAAAGCGTATTGCGATTATTTATGGTAAAGAAATAGTCCCCTTCTTTGTCTATATGACCCGAAGCGCCAGTCTTTGAACTTTTCAAAGTAGCGGAGAAATCCAACTCTGGGGTATGATAAGTTTTTCCGAATTCATAGGTTTTGTAAGAAGCTCCCTCTTCAGAATAGTCCAACTGATATTGAGTATTTGATAGAAACCGGAACCAGATATTGCGATCGTATAAAGCAGGATCGTTTACTGATGCATGAATGGCAAAGGGATTGTTTTTATAAAGCTCCTCATTTAATATGTTCCCTGAGCGGTAATAGCTAATCTCCAGCGGCAGTGAATCAATTACACGATCAATAATTACATTAGACTTCATGATCTGAATGTCTTTCTCAATATCCAGATTGCTGTTTTTCGCCTGAAAAAGTTTATTTTCTATGTCCAGCGCCTGTGCAGTATTGATTGACTTTACAATAAGCGACGCGTCTACCTCATAGTTCGGAGGTGTATAGCGCAGATAAATAAGTGCGGCTGAAGTAGTAGCTAATAAAATAACTGCACACCAGAGGAGGCTCTTACGGATCATGATGAAAAGAAGAGCAGGATTAAAATCTTCACCCAGTAATCGTTGGATAGGGCTAATTATAGTTTTACGCTCGTTCATCTGTGCCAGTTATTTTCTGTTCAGTGCGATAATGTAAGTTGTAATCACCAACACGGAGGAGAGCAGGGTGAGTAGTGGAGTAATCTGATACAATACATCATTTGCAGTAAGACGGGTATCGATGTATATGATGTCATTGGCTTCTACCCTGAGGTTTGCATGCATCATTCCTGTTATGGTAGAAAGATCTACATCAAAAACAGTCGGGCTGTAAGGATTCCCGCGAAGTATTCGTATCCGTTCGGCCCGGCCTCCTTGGGGAATCCCTCCTGCCTTAGCTATCACCTCAAGCAGATTCATATTTTCCTTGTCTAATATAACAACAGCAGCTCCCTGCCTGCCCCGATAGACATAAGCACGGCGGTTAGTTACTTCAATTCTTAGAAAGGGATTCACGAAATAATAACCATATTTCTCTTCCAGATATTTCTCTGCATCACCTATAGTATAGCCGGCAATGAAAACAGAATCAAGCATGGGCAACAGCACATAGCCGTCTTCCTTAACTACATAATTAAGGGTGGAAAAAGCAACATTGTCAGGGGTAAGCACGTCCACCAGCTCATATCCGTTATTTGAAAAAACTCCTATTGAAAGCAAGTCACCCGCCCTGATCACATATTCACGTGGCACAATTAAGGAATCAGCAGAAACTAACGGGAAATTTTTGCCTGTTTTAAACAATTGATCAGGATAAAAAATCTTGCATGAAGAATACACCATCATCATAAGAATAAGCACTAAAATTTTCTTCAATCAACATCTGTTTTCAAATCCAAATTTAAATCATCTGCGCTAAAGCCTTAAGGCTGCCCATTGCAGTAGTGGAATCATCCCTCAATATATCTTTGAGGTGTCGGATTATTAAAAACTCATTTCAGCTTCTGAAAATACTGCTTTCATCTGTGCAGCAGACGATGATAGAGATTAGTGGTATTGCTGATCAAATGGCGGTAATCGAAACGTTCCATGGTTATTGAGGATGCTCCCCCCGACATTCTGTTGCGCAGTGAATCATCTTCTACCAATTCCAGCAGACGCATCGAAAAGGCATCGTTGTCGTTACATGGTACAATGAAAGCCGTCTTGCCTTCCTCAAGTATATCCGATACACCGCCTGCATTCGTAGTGACTATGGGCTTTCCAGCAACCTGTGCTTCTATGAGACTTACCGGAGTGCCCTCATTAAGGGAAGTGAGTGCTACAATATCTGACCCTGCGTACACTTCATCTATATTTATTATCCATGATGTGAACGTGAGTGGTGCGCGAGTAGGATTTTTTTTGTAATCTGTAAAAGGAATTTGAAGAGTACCAGCCTGGAGTTCGAGCTGCATTCTTTCTTCGCCGTCGCCAACAATAAAAGCTCGAATTTTTTTCTGGGTTAATTCTAAAATTGTCTTCAGCGCATTCAGAAAAAACAAATGATTTTTAACCGGTACCAGCCTTCCTACAATTACAATGACTATTTCATCATCTGAAATTTGGTAATGATGACGAAACTTTTCTCTCTTTGCAGCAACATCTTCTGTAAACTTTTTCAAATCCAAGCCAAGAGGCACCACTTCTATTTTATCAGCAGAGCATATACGGTAATTATCTGCAAGCTCTCTTTTTTGCTTTTCACTTATAGCAACGATGCATGAGCTTTTCTTAGCAAGCAATCGTTCGATTTCAATAAAGAGCTTTGTCTTCCACTTTGGGAAATACGAATGAAAAGTATGCCCATGAAATGTATGAACAATTACAGGAACCTTGCATTCAGCCGCAGCCAGCCGGCCAAGAGCACCAGCTTTAGCTGCATGAGTATGTACAATGTCGGGCTTATAATTTTTAATAAGACTTTTAAGATGATTGTAGGCGTGCCAGTCATTTTGAGGATGAATGCGCCGGTTCATCTTCGGAATATAGACAGGATGCAGCCCCATCTTTTCAGTGATGAATTCAGAGGATTCTTCACCTTCCTCAATCATGCCTGCTAACAGCATCGTTTCGAACTCGGGTGAAAGATATTTCGAAAGATATGCCGCATTGTATGTTGGACCGCCAAGGTTCAAGCGGTTTATGATGCGTAGGATTTTAATCATTGTACTATTCTTATATCATGCTGCTGACTTAGGATGCAGGTGCTCAGAGTAAAGTTGTAAAAAAATTTTGGTGATGATTAAGATCAGTATTGAGTCCAATCTCAAGAAGAAGTGAATGGTTGAGGAGCGTAAATTTCAAATACTACTCCATTGTGTTTTTCCACCAGTGCTGAAACACAATCAACCCCCAAACACGCGCAGGGCTGTCAGCGGGATTGCCAGAGAATAGCTGCTTCTTAAGTTCCAATACAGCCGAAGGATTGAATAGTTGTTGTGATATTATAAAATCTTCAGACAAAAGTTCGTTTATGATTCCTCTGCATTCATTTGTAAGAAAACTATGCAATGGAATCTCGAAACCCTTTTTAGGGCGAGTATATAATTCTTTTGGCAGGAAATCTCTAAAGGCATCGCGGAGAATTATTTTCTTTTGGTTGCGGCTGATTTTGTATTCAGCGGGAATTGAAAACACAAACTCCACAACACGATAATCGAGAAATGGTGTCCTCACCTCTAAGCCGTGTGCCATCGACATCAAATCAACTTTATGTAACATGTCATTTGAGAGCACAAGGCTTACATCATTCCTGAATACATCGTTAAGATCGCCTCCTTTATGGATGTGGCTGGTAAGATTTTTTTTCCGCTTGTAATATTTATCTTTTTCCTCAGGTGAAAAATTACTCATCAACTGATCTGCTTCAGACTCCGCTGCTATGCTACACCATCTCCAATAGCGTTCTGACTCATTTTTTTTCATCCCCTCCGCAAAGCGTTGCAACTGGCGCGAAATATTTTCAATAGGATTGTTTCGTGATTGCGGAAGATATCTCAGCAACGGACCGAATGAGGAAACAAACATTTCACCCAAGCCGGCGTTGCGTGCCCGGTATTCCGCCATATGCTTGATGTATCCACCAAATAATTCATCAGCACCGTCGCCAGACAAAACTACTTTAACATGCCGGCTCGCTAGCTTACTTAAAATATAGAGTGGCAATGCTGATGAATCGCCAAAAGGCTCACTGAAATAGTTGAGCACATCGAATAGTGATTCATAGAGATCATTACGTGAAAGGGTAAAAACAGTATGATCGGTTTTGAAATGTTTTGCAACAAGCCTTGCATACTTTGTCTCATCAAAAAACAGATCATCTTTATAGCCTATTGAAAACGTGCGCAGCTTATCTGTATGCTGTGCAGCCAATCCGCAGATGATAGAAGAATCAATACCCCCGGACAGAAACGCTCCAAGTGGCACGTCGCTGATCAGCCGCATCTGAACAGCATCTGCCAGCAGCTTAGCCAGTTCCTTTTGCTTCGAAATATAATCTCTTCGTGAAGGCGATGAACTGCCTTTTTCAGGAAGCTTATAATAACAATGAAGTTTAGAAGTATTATTTCTAAAATATATTGAATAGCCGGGCAGCAGTTTTTTAACCGATGTTAAGATTGTTGCAGGTGCGGGTATATAATTTAATTGCAAATACTCATAAAGGGAAACTTCATCCAGCTTTTTCACAAAAGGGAACTGAAGTATAGCCCTCATCTCAGAGGCGAATACCAGGCAATCTTCGTTTTCATAATAATAGAGGGGCTTGACACCGAAACGGTCTCGTGCTATGAAGCATGACTTCTCAGCCCGGTCATATATGGCGAAGGCAAAGAAGCCGTTGAGCAATGGCAGCATCTCCCTGCCTTTCCTCATATATAATTGCAGAAGCACTTCCGTATCAGAGTGTGAATTAAAGATTACACCCTCCGCCTCCAGCTCTTCTCTTAATTTACGATAATTAAATATTTCTCCATTATATATGATTTGGTATCGCTTAGACGGGTCTGACATGGGCTGATCCCCATTTTCTGACAGATCAATAATGCTTAACCGGCAGTGTCCGAGGGATACTTCATCATCGGAATAATAGTTGGTTCCATCAGGGCCACGTGATTGCAGCGCACCAATGGCCTTATCCACATAAAGCATGGAGTTGTTACCTGCCTTATTCTTCGCTATTACTCCAACAAGCCCACACATAATCTACAATAATATGATTGCTTTTGCAGTGAACTTTGTTTTTCTCATAATTATTCTTTTAAAGTTAAAATAAATTCAGCTGGTAAAAGATTGACCTTTGCGGAAGCTTACAATGGCAAATGATGGTTGAAAAAAAGTACAAAGCCACTTAAACAAGTTAATGATCAATGGCGTATAATTTTCAAATGGAATGCCGGTAATGCTTCTGAAGTTGAAATTCTTGATTATCATTAAACATTCAAAAAATGGCAAGACTTAAAAATATTCATCCGGGAGAAATTTTATTAGAGGAGTTTCTTATTCCTTTTAATATTTCAGCCTATAGGCTGGCAAAGGATATCGGTATTCCGCAGACCAGAGTCTCTGAAATTATTAAAGGGAATCGAAGAATTACGGCTGATACTGCTTTAAGACTGGGTAAATATTTTGGAAATTCTGCTAAATTCTGGCTTGGCCTGCAGGATGATTTTGATCTGGAAGAAGAAAAATATGCAAAAGGTCCTCTTCTTAACGCCATTAAGGCTTTAGATAATCACACCGCATAACATAGAAGGTATTTACAAAAGCACTGCCTCAGTTTTTTCAGGGAATAAGGTCGTGGCTTCTTTGGATTGGCTTTGTATTATTATGTGTGGCAATGACCCTGTATTGAGGGGAATTACATTCCTGCAGTTCTGCAATAGCTGAACGTTAGCGGGTTATGCGGTGGGGCTAATTAATATTTTGAGGTGCCGAAAAGCCCGAAGAGGTTTTTACCTGTCTTATTCTTCGCTATTACTTCTGCAAGCCCACACATAATCTACAATAATATGATTGCTTTTGCAGTGAACTTTGTTTTTCTCATAATTATTGATTTAAAGTTAAAATAAATTCAGCTCGTAAAAGATTGAACCTTTGCGGAAGCTTGCAATGGCAAATGATGCTTGAGAAAAAGTACAAAGCCCCTTAAACAAGTTTAGTTATAGTGATAAGCCAAGGGCTAAAATGAGCATTGCTGAATTATCCTGAGCTACTTCCCAAAGATGTTCTTACCTTTTGATATTCATGCAATTATTAAATATTCAGATTATCTGATACGTGAAGAAAGTTCTTATATTTATGAGTTGTGCGACACTTTAAAAACAACATCCCCTATAACAAAACCAGAATAAATCATTGAAGTATGAACGACATTATATGCCCGAATTGCCAGAAGGTTTTTAAAGTAGATCAAGCAGGTTTTGCCGACATTCTTAAACAAGTCAGAGACCATAAATTTGAAGAAGAATTGGAGAATAGATTAAACCTTGCAGAACAAGAAAAGGAAAATGCAATCAAACTTGCAGAAGCCAATCTTAAAAATTTACTACAAGCCGAACTTGCAAATAAGGTTAAAGAAATAATTCAACTGAAAGCCAACAGTGAACTTAAATTATCAGAACAAATTGCAGAAAAAGACAATTTGCTTGCAAACATGAAGGCAAAACTTGATAATGAAGAAACCGAAAGAAAACTTACCGTTTCAGAAGTAACTAAAAGATTAGAAAAAGAAAGAGATGATACAGAAAAAGAAATGTGTAAACAAATATCACAAAAAGAAATTTTGCTAGCTGAAATGAAAGCAAAACTTGAGAATGCAGAAATTGAAAAAAAATTTACAGTATCAGAAGCAACTAAAAGAATTGAAAAAGAAAGAGACGATTTAGCCAAGGACGTACAACTTAAAGACACAGAAAAACAACTATCGGAAAAATGTTTAAATGAAAAATATACTACCTAATAAAAGACAAAAGATGAAATAAATAAGA
>MWVX01000237.1_pt1 | contig 16025 bp, 11 predicted proteins | sample 1047311 | NCBI WGS metagenome assembly MWVX01 (sample SAMN06349984, study PRJNA376086) | soil metagenome | isolation source: MtG-4 sample Antarctic (ecotone) soil | place: Antarctica | collected 2015-01-13 | reverse complement strand
GATCTTTAAAGGTTGATGCCCTGCGGTAAACAGCGCCGGGCAGTATAAACCAGAAAGAGATCATCAACGCAAACCATAAAAAAGAACCGATCAAAAAAGCAAAAGGAGTTACTTTTTTAAAATAAAAAAGAGCAGCAGAACTCATCGCAAATACATTTACAACAATGATCATTGTGCGTATTTCCGGACGGTTTATAAAATGATACCGCAAGGCTTGTATTACCTGCTTTTTGTCGTATGAAAATTTAATTATCAAAGGATAAAATAAAAGTAAAAAGCTGGTTTTGTCTTTTTTTTCTAATACCCAACCAATTTGCAATATCAATGATCACAATTGTAGAACAAGCTTAGGTTGAATAATAGCATTTACGTTAAAGATAAAAGTCATTTTATTTGTCGGACAAAAAAAAGCCCCGCAAGCAGGGGCAGGGCTAGTTCAATTATAAAGCGATATTATTTATTCATTCTTTGCTTCGCCTCTATACTTAAAGTAGCATGAGGTACCGCACGTAAACGGGCTTTATCAATAAGTTTTCCCGTAACACGGCAAATACCATAAGTTTTATTTTCTATGCGCATGATGGCTTTTTCCAAATGATCAGTAAACTGTATCTGACGGCTAGCCATTTGACTTAACTGCTCTCTTTCCATACTCATACTGCCGTCTTCCATTGTCATATAACGGCCTTCGTCCAAATCTCCACTTTCGTCTTTACGTGTTATCAATCCCTGTAAATAAGCCAGTTCTTTTTTTGCAGTATCCAGCTTGCGTTGGATCAATTCTTTAAACTCATTTAATTCACCATCTGAATAACGCTGGGTAGGACCTGAATTTGAAGGCGAGGGTGCATCCAACACAGATTTCATAAAATCCGGCTGGTATTTAACCGATTTATTAGTAGAGGTTTTTGGAATAACAAATGGTTTTGCCGGCTCTTTTTTAGCTACTGGTTTATCTAGTGGCTTAATAGCCGGCTTCACTTCCTGCTGCGATTTGGCAACAACAGCTGGTTTTTTAACAGGCGCTTCAACTTTGGCAGGAATAGTTTTATTAGGTTTTTTTTCAGGCACAGGTGTTTTTTTAATGGGCTTTACGGTTTTTGAAATGGCAACAATTTTCTTTTGAACTGGCTTAATGGCTTTTTTAGGTAGAGACAGAGCCTTTTTCGGCGCTGGTTTTTTTGCAGCAGGTACTAATTTTTTTGCCACTGCCTTTTTTGGTGTAGGCTTTGTTTTTTTTAAGACAACCGGCTTTTTGGCCTGGGCCTTTTTAACCGGCTTAGCGGGTTTAACTGATTTTTTTTGTGTGCCTTTTTTTATTGCCATTAGGTTACCCTTTTTTTAAAACGATGACTTTTAATAGTTTATCATTCACATCTATTTCCATTCCATCCGTCATTTTTGTCGAAAATTCCAGCTTATCTGCCAGAATTTCGGCGCAAATATAGTTATTATACTTAGCCAGTGATTCTTTTATGCCATTATTGGCTTCTACTTGTACCACAACCCTATCAGTCAATTCAAAATTGCTATCCTTTCTTATCTTTTGTATCCGGTTAATAAACTCCCTGGCATCACCTTCCTGAACAAGCTCCGGACTTATATTTAGATCAAGAGCAACTGTTAGTGTTCCTTTGGTGGCTACTGACCACCCTGGAATATCCTCGCTGGTTATTTCTACTTCATCAAGATTTAATAGTACAACATCCTTATTATCAAGGGTAAGATTATATTGGCCATCCTTTTCAAATAACACTATGTCGTGTTGGGTTAAGCCGATTAAAGATTCCGCAACAGCTTTCATCTTAGGTCCCAATTTTTTACCTAAGGCCACAAAGTTGGGTTTGAGTTTTTTCTTTATAAAACCTTCAGAGTCGGTGAGATATTGTATTTCTTTAACATTTACTTCATTTAAGATCAAGTCCTGAATTTTTTCAACCTGTTGCTGCATACCAGCGTTTGATACTGGAATGAGAACTCTTTGTAATGGCTGGCGGACTTTTATGTTTGCTTTTTTGCGTAAGGAAAGGATGAGGGAGGAAGCATCTTGTGCCAATGTCATTCTTTCTTCTAATAAAGTATCAATGAGTTCTTCTTTTGTAATGGGAAATTTTATATGATGAACAGAAGTTTCTTTTTGTTTACCTGTAACCGAATTAAGGTTAGTAAATATTTCGTCGCTAAAAAATGGTGAAACAGGCGCCATCAATTTAACAACTGTTTCCAAACATTCATATAAGGTCTGGTATGCCGCAATTTTATCTTCGGAATAATCGCCTTTCCAAAACCGGCGACGGCAAAGGCGTACATACCAATTGCTTAAATGTTCATCAACAAAATCTTCAATTAACCGGCCCGCCTGTGTAGGTTCGTATTCATCATACGAAGCAGTAACCTTTTTTATTAAAGTATTTAAAGAAGATAGTATCCAGCGATCAATCTCAGGTCTTTGAACAATGGGAATATAGTCCTCTCTAAAATTGAAGCCATCAACATTGGCATATAAACCAAAAAACTGATAGGTATTATATAAGGTGCCAAAGAATTTTCGTTGCACCTCTTTAATGCCTTCGAGGTCAAATTTTAGATTATCCCAGGGAGATGCGTTTGTGATGAGGTACCACCTTGTTGCATCGGCGCCAAATGTTGAAATGGTTTGAAAAGGATCAACTATGTTCCCTAAACGCTTACTCATTTTAACCCCATTCTTATCCAGCACCAAGCCATTTGAAACCACTGTTTTATAGGCAACACTATCAAACAGCATTACTGCCAAAGCATGAAGTGTATAAAACCAGCCACGGGTTTGATCTACACCTTCTGCAATAAAGTCGGCAGGAAACGCCTCACCCCTAACCTCTACCTGATCCGCCCGCCTAAGGCGGGCACCTTCTCCTGAAAGAGAAGGAAATTGGAAAGATTTTTTAAATCCGGAGAGGGGAGGAAGTTTTTCTTTATTTTCAAAAGGGTAATGCCATTGCGCATACGGCATGGCGCCGCTATCAAACCATACGTCAATAAGATCTGGCTCACGGCGCATTGGCTTGCCACTTTCAGAAACAAGTATCACTTCATCTACATACGGCTTGTGTAAATCTAAAATGCCATCATGTAAATAATGTGTATTTACATCTCCGCCTAAAACCTGGCTTGCTTTTTTAATTTCTGCATTCAATTCACCAATACTACCAATACATTTTTCTTCGTTACCATCTTCTGTACGCCATATTGGTAGTGGAGTTCCCCAATAGCGGCTGCGGCTTAAATTCCAGTCCACCATGTTCTCCAGCCAGTTACCAAAGCGGCCGGTACCTGTACTCGCCGGTTTCCAGGTTATTGTTTTATTCAACTCCACCATGCGGTCTTTTACAGCAGTTGTTTTTATAAACCATGCATCTAAGGGATAATAAACAACAGGTTTATCGGTACGCCAGCAATGCGGGTAACTGTGCTCGTATTTTTCTACTTTAAAAGCACGGTTTTCTTTTTTTAGTTTCACCGCGATGTCAACGTTGACATCAACATAATCTTCTGCGTTTTTATAATCTTTAATATAGCGACCGCTGAATTCACCTAAACCTTCTACGAACTTTCCTTGTCGGTCAACTAAGGTTAGTATACCAATATTGTATTTTTTACCAATACGATAATCATCTGCACCAAAAGCAGGAGCCGTATGTACTATACCGGTACCATCTTCCGTAGTTACAAAATCGCCTAATAAAATACGGAATGGTTTTGCACCGGGAGTGATGGCTTGAATCGCTTTTAAAGAATTGGCTTCGTAAGGAAGAAGTTGTTCGTATTTGATTCCTTCAAGATCTTTTCCTTTAAATTCAGTTAAGATTTTCCAGGGCAAGACCTCACCCCGGCCCTCTCCGGAGGAGAGGGAGTTATATCGCTCAAAATCTCCATTCTCCCCATCAGGTTTGAAGTACTTGCCTACTAAGGCTTTTGCAAGAATTACATTTTGAGGAACGTGTGTATAAGGGTTAAAGGTTTTTATCAAAACATAATCAATATTGGGCCCGACCGCTAATCCAAGATTTGATGGTATAGTCCATGGGGTAGTAGTCCAGGCAAGGAAAAAAGCCTCACCCCAGCCCTTTCCTTGCGGAGAGGGAGTTTGCACCGCCTCAAACAGAAACCTGCTTTGCTCGTTTTGTACAACTTTAAAAAGTGTAGTGGCACTGGTATCTTTTACAATCTTATAAGTGCCGGGTTGGTTCAGTTCATGCGAACTTAAGCCTGTACCTGCTGCCGGTGAATACGGCTGAATAGAAACACTTTTATATAGCAATCCTTTTTTGTACAATTCGCTTAAACACCACCAAAGCGTTTCAATATATTCGTTTTTAAAAGTGATATATGGATCGTTCAGATCAACCCAATAACCCATTTTGGTGGTTATGTCATCCCATTTGTCTTTATAGCGCATTACCGCTTCGCGGCATTTTTGATTGTATTCCTCAACTGAAATCTTAACGCCAATATCTTCTTTTGTAATCCCTAATTCTTTTTCTACGCCTAATTCAACAGGCAAACCATGCGTGTCCCAACCGCCTTTACGTTCTACTTTATACCCTTGCATGGTTTTGTACCGGCACACCAGGTCTTTCAAAGTTCTGGAAATAACATGGTGAATACCGGGCAAGCCATTGGCGCTGGGCGGGCCTTCGTAAAATACAAAAGGCTCTGCACCTTTTCTTAGCTCTACGCTTTTTTCAAAAGTTCCTTCCTCCTTCCATTTTTCCAAAATTTCTTTTTCAATGGAAGGAAGATTTAAATTTTTATATTCTTTATATCGTAGTGCCATAAGGCTTTGTAATCTGTTTGAAAAATGGGCTGCGAAGGTAAGAAATAGGGTGTGAAGTGAGTCGTTAAATAAAGACACCCATAACGAGCCAATTGAACCAAGTCTAATTTTTATAACCAGCAAGGAATATCCTGTTCGATAAATCTATCAGATCTGATCAACCCTTTTCGTACTTGTATATAACTCATTCGCTTTGAAGTTCCGTGCCGGTAATTAAACGGGTTGAGATGATCATCAACCGTTATATATAAAGTGAATGACAGTACTACAGACGGGCTCATAGAAAAGCGTTATCAAATTTGATCCTGTATAATATACCTAAAACTACTTTGATAATTTGGAGTGCTCCGCTTGAGTAATGCTCTATCAAGAAAGTTCGAGGAATGAACGAAACCCTTAACTTTAATCCATTCAAAAAAACATTCAAATGAAAAAGATTTTGTTGCCGGTGCTTCTTTTTGCGCCCATTTACCTGTTGGCGCAGTCAGAAGGGTAAATTATCCACTTACGAAAAAAGTAGATACCATTACCGATTACCATGGTACCAAAGTAGCGGACCCCTACCGCTGGCTGGAAGACGACCGTAGCGAAGAAACAAAAGCCTGGGTAACGGAACAGAATAAAGTAACGTTTGGCTACCTCAACAGCATACCCTACCGTGCACAATGGCAAAAAAGACTAGAAGAGTTGAATGATTATCCAAAATATTCATCACCATCCAGGAAAAACGAATACTTCTACTATTCAAAAAACGAGGGACTGCAAAATCAAAGTGTGTTGTACCGGCAAAAAGGTTTAGATGGAACGCCGGAGATCGTATTGGACCCGAACAAATTTTCTGCTGGAGGCACTACCAGTCTCGCTACTTTTTCGCTTTCTAAATATGGACGTTATGCGGTTGTAGGAAAATCAACGGGCGGGAGCGATTGGCGTACGTTCCGGGTAATGGATATGCAAACACTGAACTATTTAGACGATTCATTAGCGTGGGTAAAAGTTTCAGGCGCCTCCTGGCAAGGTGATGGATTTTATTACAGTCGTTATCCAAAGCCTGAGGCCGGCACTGAACTTTCTATAAAAAACGAAAACCACCAGGTATATTATCATAAGGTAGGTACGCCGCAGGAACAGGATCTTTTGGTTTACGAGGACAAGGCTAATCCGCAACGGTTTCACCAGGCATTTGCCAGCGAAGATGAGCTCTATGTCTTCCTGAACATCAGTGACCGTGGCAAGGGAAAAGACGGCAATGCACTTTGGTATTTCGACGTTGAAAGCGATGATAAAACCTTTAAACCACTGATCGGAGAAGTCGGAAATTATATTTATGGTTTTATTGGTGAAAAGGATGGAAAATTCCTTGTGCTCACAAACGATGGTGCAAAGAACAGAAGGGTTGTTTCCATTGATCCGCTTCATCCGGAGCCGGCCAACTGGAAAACAGTGATTGCAGAAAAACCCGAGAATATTGCGAGCATTTCTGCGGCAGGCAATAAACTTTTCATAACCTATCTTAAAGATGTAACAAGCCGCGTGTATGTGCATGACATGAACGGTAAACTGGAACGTGAAGTGAAGTTGCCTGCATTGGGTACAGTTGGTGGCTTTGGCGGCGAAAAGGAACACCCTTTTGTGTTTTACACCTTCACCTCGTTTACGTTTCCGCCCACTATTTATAAATATGATATTGCCACCGGTACAAGCACGGTGTTTAGAAAGGCCTGACGTAAAATTTAACCCGGAAGATTATGCAACGGAGCAAGTATTTTACCCCGGTAAGGATGGCACCAAAGTCCCTATGTTCATAGTGTATAAAAAAGGAGCACAAAAGAACGGTAAGAACCCAACCCTGCTAACCGGTTATGGCGGTTTCAATATCAGCAGCAATCCTTCCTTTTCACCTACCCGCATTGGGTGGCTGGAGCAAGGCGGTGTGTATGCTTTGGCAAATTTGCGCGGTGGCAGCGAGTATGGAGAAAAGTGGCATGAGGCAGGCATGCGTTTTAAAAAACAAAATGTGTTTAATGATTTTATTGCTGCCGGCGAATACCTGATTGACAAAAAATATACATCAAAAGATCACCTGGCCATACAGGGTGGGTCGAATGGCGGTTTGCTGGTAGGTACAGTTATTAACCAGCGTCCCGATCTTTTTAAAGTGGCTATTCCGCAGGTAGGCGTGATGGATATGCTGCGCTTTCATAAATTCACTATAGGTTGGAACTGGATTGCAGAATATGGCAGCAGTGACAGCACGGCCGATTTTAAAAATTTGTATGCCTACTCACCTATACACAACATTAAGTAAGGATTGAATTACCCGGCTACATTGATCACCACTGCCGACCACGACGACCGCGTAGTGCCGGCACACTCCTTTAAATATGCTGCCACGCTGCAGAGCAAATACAAAGGACCTAACCCGGTACTGGCCCGTGTAGATGTGAACTCGGGGCATGGTGCCAGCAACTTGAAAAAAGGACTGGAAACAACTGCAGATATTTATTCCTTCATCTTTTACAACATGAAGCTGACCCCTAAATTCAATGGCGTTAATTACGGTGATAGGCCGAAGAAAACTTTTTGATACGGCTGATTGGGGCAATGTGCAATAAAGACAGCTCAAGAGAAAAGTGATGATCAGCGTATTGAAAAATTTGTTGCTGCTTCGTCGTGGAAATTTTAGTGGCTTATTCTGCCCTATTTCATTCAGGCTTAGGATTAATAGTAATACAAAAATTCTGTTCTTTACGAATTCTTTATCATATTGGTTGCTAAGGCGAGCCTCAAATAAAATAAAATATTATCTTACCCCAACTCTGGCGTAACATGCAGAACAGGCAATGTGTTTGGCGTTCTTGGGCTTTGCTCTAAGAACTTTGAGATTTATACATGAGCAGGAAGTATAAATTTGCCGATCGGACCAAATCTTATTTTTTTGTAAGTTTTTTCCGGGCGGAGTTATAAATTACCCATTTGCAGAAATACCTGACCGTTAAAACTTCGCTCCCACACTTACAAAAAATGTTCTTCCATCGGCAGGCAAAGCACCCGGCCCCGGGTAACCGCCGGCACGTCGGGTAAAATAAATATCATCAAATAAATTATTAATCCCGGCTTTAAGGTTCAATCCTTTAGAAAATTTATAAGTTGCCGTAAGGTCTACGACCGTGTAAGAAGGTATTAAACCATTTTGCGCATTGGGGGTTGGTTTTTCTGTATTGTTGGCATCGCTGAATGTCTCTCCTACATGGCTCAATTGACCGGTTAATAAAAAGTTTTTATAACCTGCAGAAATACCACCACGAAAAATATGTTCAGGTGCATTTTCAACTTTCTTTCCTTTTGTAGCGGCCTCTTTATGATTGCCGCTGTATTCTGCATTGGTATAACCATAAGAGCCAAATGCAATTATATCTTTATTTATATCTTTTGAAAAGGCTCTTGCCAGGTTAAATTCTATGTAGCCTTCAAAACCTTTGCTGGTGCTGGCGCCCACGTTTGTGATCAATCTATAATTTGCACCTGTTGGCGTAATGGTTCCAACACGATTATTGTATTGCAGGTAAAAACCACTTACATCAAATTGTAAAAAGTTTTTGGCTTTACCTCTATATCCTAAATCTATATTATATCCTTTTGCGTCTTGTAGGTTGGGATCAACTACATCAGTTGTAGGAGGCGCTTGCAGGTTTGCAAATTGTATTGGACGATAAGCCTGGGTGTAATTAGCATAAAATTCTGTGGCCGGAGTAATGTGATATTCTGTTCCAACACCGGCAAGCATAAAACTACGGCTGCGTATTATGTCCTGCAAAATAATTGGTTCGCCACCCGGTGTATATCCATTTCTGCCGGAAGCCGAACCTTCTAACCATTCGTAACGCAAGCCCGGAATGATCAATAATTTTTCACCAATGCGAAAAACATTTTCTACAAACGCCGCTGCATTGTTTGATTCAAATTCAATATTCCTGGGATACTCACCAATAATACTCACATTGTAACCTGTGCCCGTTGTGCCTTTGCCATCTGCTCTTCTGTAGGTTGTACCGGTGTATAAACGTATCCCGCCCGATATGGTATTGTTTATTTTACCTAATTGATATTCAGTTATGATGCGGCTTTCCAAGCCATAATTACGGTACTCATCTAAATTAACTGTACGATTATTATAATCAAGGGTGGTGGCATTGATACTGTCTTTAGTAGTAATGGATTGTAAAAATCCTACACTATTGCGATCGCCGATGGTTGCAAACAGTTTTGTATTCCAACGGGTTTTTTCATTGACCTGGTAATTGGCAGTTAGCGCCGGGGTAGTCCAGGTAATATCAAACCAGTTACGGCTACGAAGGCTTTGTTGCGCATCCTTCTCCAACTGCACATCAGTCAATCCGCCCGGTTGCTGGCTGCGGATGTGTGAGCGCATTACTTCTGCAGTCAAAGAAAACTTTGGTGTAAAGCGATAGGTTACTGTACCAAAACCTGCATTGGTAAAAAAGCGGCTGTTATGCCTCCACCCATCGCCATTGCGGTGATCAAAAAAAGCATAGTAAGCTATCTTAGCCGTATTGCCACCAATTGCATTATAGCTATTAAATAAGGCATTGCTACCCACTGTTTGCTGCGTTTCAAATTCAAACTTTTTTTTGATCTCACTGCCGTTTCTTAAAATATAATTTACTAATCCGCCAAATTGAGGACCGAATTGCAAAGAACCTTGCCCGCGAACGATCTCAATTCTCTGTACAGCCTGTAATTGTGGATTGTAATAAGCTTCAGGATAACCAAAAGGATCGGCGGCAATATCATAACCATTCTGACGGACATTGAATTCCCAACTCCTGTTTGGGCTTAAGCCCCTGGCAGAAATACCAATCTGGATACCGCTTGGATCGCTTTCCCAAATGTGGATGCCGGGTACTTTTGCCAACACCTGGCGCATAGTGTTATTCACTATATTGCCCTGTACATTATCTAAAACAATTAAGGCATTTTTCTTTCCCGCATAAATAGAAGTTCCTACAACCTCGGGCATTTGTTGGTAATCGTTTTTGCTGCCACTTCCAACTACTGTTATTTCTGGTAAGTATTTATGTGCAGGAGCTGTGCTATCGTCATGAAATATTTTTTGCGGCTTTTTTTGAGCTACTGCATTCAGGTTTAGCAATAGAACACATACAATAAGTCCTTTCTTCATATAAATAAATTTTCCATTTCGCAGCAAAATTGTCTTAGATGTAGAAATTAATTTTACGCAATGAGGAAAAGAATGTTACGGGAAACGTAAAAACTAAAGTTGTGACGATGAAGTGACATTAGTTTAAAAAAAGCAAATGATTTCTATTAATAATTGAGGTATCAAACACTTAAATGTAACAAGCAATTCATTAAAAATAAAGAAACAGGTTAATGATTTTTCCGTATAGCCTTATAAATTTTAATAGCACTCATTAAAAAAAATATAAAAACTATTAAGCCTATCAAACTCCATACAACACTTAAATTTTGCTTAACCGTAGCTAACATGACAATTGCCAACAAAAAAACAGTAGCCACTTCATTCCAAACGCGAAGCTGTTGAGAAGTGTATTTAAAAATTTTATTTGCCTGTTGCTTATAAAGTATATGCAGCGTAAAGTGATAAATATATAATCCCACAACCAGAAATAATTTGATGATCAGCCAATCAGGGGTATTACTTGACTGGTACCAAACCCAGGGACCAAGTACAGCCGTGATAATTGCTGAGGGCCATGTGATCCCAAACCAGAGCCTTTTAGTCATTATATAAAATTGTCTCTGCAAAATGCTTCGCGCTGGTTCACTCTTCTCACTTGCTTCAGTATTATATATAAATAACCTAACTACGTAAAACAAACCTGCAAACCAGGTGACGATGAAAATGATATGGAGGGCTTTTAGGTATAGAAACATTATTGAACGTAAATACACAGTGAAAATGCAAAACTTGAAAAGCATTTTAAAGAGCAGGAATTTAAATCTAAAGCATAATTCTAAATCTTACATATCTAATATCATTTCCCTGTTTCCTTCGGCATAATCTTTTATCCATTTTGATAAAGTCTTGATCCAAAGTGGATGAACGTTCAAACAAGGAATAAGCTCAAAGCTTTCTCCGCCTGCGTGTAGAAAGATTTCCTTCCCTTCCTTACCCATTTCTTCTAAAGTTTCCAAACAATCACTCACAAAAGCTGGGCAGACAACCAATAATTTTTTTACTCCTTCTTTGGGTAACGCCGCTAAACGTGCTGCTGTATATGGCTGGAGCCATGGATCTTTTCCCAATCTGGATTGAAAAGAAATCCCCCGTTTTTCTTTTGGTATGCCTAAATTATCTGCTACCAGTCTAGTTGTTGTCCGGCATTGATGCCTGTAGCAATAACGATGCGCATCTGACGCCACCTCGCAGCAATCATCAACCATCAGACAATGTTTTTTAGTTGGATCGCATTTTACAATGTGCCGTTCGGGTATGCCATGATAAGAAAATAAAATCTGATCGTAATCCCCATCTATATAAGGGTTAATGCTTTCGCATAAGGCATTGATGTAAGATACATTATCATAAAAAGGCTTAATAAAAGTTTGCTTAAAAGAATAATTGCCTTTTTTATGTTGCTCTTTTGCGTACTCCACTGCAGTTTCGTAAGAGCTCATGGCGTAATGCGGATATAGGGGAATAAGAATTATTTCTTCAAGGTCGGGATTGCTTTTTAGCAATTCATCGTAAGCCTGTTTCGGAGAAAGATTTCCGTAACGCATAGCGAGTGCTACAGACTCATCCAATTCTTTTTTTAATGCCTGCCGTTGTTGTTTGCTGATAACAATAAGTGGAGATCCTTCTTTTGTCCAAATAGATTTATATGCATTGGCTGATTTTGGTGCCCTGAAAGGAACAATAATACCTTTTACTAAAAATGCCCGCAGCAACCAGGGTTTATCAATAACTCTCTCATCCATTAAAAATTCATCAAGGTAGCGCTTCATATCTTTAATGCCGGTGCTATCGGGCGAACCAAGATTCATTAATACAACAGCTCTTTTCATGTCAATTATAAATAGTTGCAAATGTACTTGGACATAACAACTGAATCCTTAATTTGATACATTGAAATTGTCATTTTATAAATTAAAAGAAGTCATATAAAGCAAATGACAGATGAATGACAGTGGTTTACATTTTCTTAAAACTTGCTAATTACTTTTGCACCGATATCATTTACTTAACAAGGAATGGAGTTTCATCATTTAAAGGATACAAGTAATTTTTTTATAGCAGGCATTAATTATAAAAAAACTGATGCTGCCATTCGGGGCTTTTTTGGAATTAATAAGGATCAATATTCTAATATTTTAAAAAAAGCAATGGTACAAGGCTTAAACGAATTGTTTATTCTCTCAACATGCAATCGAACTGAAATTTATGGTTTTGCTCAAAATAGCGACCAATTAATTAATTTACTATGTTCGGAAACAGTTGGCACTTCAGCAGTTTTTAAAAATGAAGCATATATAAAAAAAGGTAAACAAGCTATAGAGCATCTTTTTGAAGTGGGCGCAGGTTTAGATTCACAAATTTTAGGCGATTACGAAATTGTAGGTCAGCTAAAATCTGCTGCTAATTTTTCAAAATCACAGGGCTTTGTTTGTGCTTTTACAGAGCGTTTAATCAATTCGGTTCTGCAGGCTTCTAAAATAATCAAGAATAATACAGCATTAAGTGGCGGAACAATTTCTGTTTCTTTTGCTGCGGTGCAATACATCCGTGAAAAAGTAAGCAACCCATCTAAAAAAAATATATTGTTGCTGGGTGTTGGCAAAATTGGCCGCAATACATGCAAAAACCTGGTTGATTATTTAGGAGCAAAGAATATTACGCTAATCAATCGTTCGCCGGAAAAGGCTATAGAACTGGCTAATAATTTAAAATTAAATACTGCTCTTATAGAAAACCTGGATACAGAAATAAAAAAAGCAGACATTATTTTAGTTGCTACCAATGCTGTTGAACCCATTATTTTAAAATCGCATTTAGAAGGTGGAAATGATAAATTGATCATCGACCTTTCTATACCTTATAATGTTGAAGAAGCGGCGCAATATTTACCAAATGTAGAAATGGTGAATGTTGATGAATTATCAAAATTGAAAGACGAAACGCTTAAAGCAAGGTTAGCAGAAGTACCAAAAGCAAAGGCGATCATTAATGGTTTAATGACGGAATTTAATAACTGGTACGAAATGCGCAGGCATGTTCCTTTATTAAAACAATTAAAAATTAAACTAAAAGAAATTCACGCAAACCCTATATACCTCCACGAGCCAAAAATAGCCTGCCAGAAAAAATTAGATTTAAAAATTCAACAAGTGTTAAACGACACTGCAGGTAAAATAAAAATAAAAAATGAAGGTGGTTGCCAATATATTTCTGCAATTAATGAATTTATAAGTGCCAGGGTTAACTAATGGCACACAAAGTAATTCGCATCGGCACCAGGGAAAGCCAACTGGCTGTATGGCAAGCTACACTCGTTCAAAACCTGTTGAAAGAAAACGGTATTACTTCGGAACTCATATATATTAAAAGCGAAGGTGACATTGATACGGTTACTCCTTTATATGAATTGGGCGTACAAGGTATTTTTACAAAAACATTAGACGCAGCTTTATTGAGCAAGCACATTGATATTGCAGTTCACTCAATGAAGGATGTGCCAACAAAATTAGCTGAAGGCATACAACAGGCAGCCGTTTTAAAAAGAGCTTCTTATAAAGATATATTGGTTTATAAGGGTGAGTGGTCAATGGTAAATGGTGAATTGGGTCTTATTAATGGAGAGGGGCTGCCTGCGAATAATACACCTTTATTCACTATTCACCATTCACCATTCACTATAGCAACCAGCAGCATTCGTCGCGAGGCCCAATGGCTCTATCGCTATCCACACCATAAAATTGAAAACTTACGTGGCAATGTAAATACACGCTTACATAAATTAAAAGAAAGCAACTGGAACGGGGCCATTTTTGCGGCAGCCGGCTTAGAAAGAATTGGCCTTCGTCCTGAAAAATCCTTTGACCTTGATTGGATGTTACCGGCACCATCCCAAGGCGCTATAATGGTGGTGTGTAGGGCAGATGATAATTATTCTTTTCAAGCTTGCCAGTTTTTTAATGATACCCCAACAGCCTTGTGCACTAAAATTGAAAAAGATTTTTTGCGTGTCCTAATGGGTGGATGTTCAACACCTATCAGTGCCCTGGCTGAAATAAAAGGCGATAGCCTTTTGTTCATTGGAAATATATGCAGTGTAAATGGAAGACAAAAAATAGAAGTTAAAAAATTAGTGGCAATTGCAGAAAGTGAAATGACAGGAATGATTGCAGCACAGGAGTTGCTTGCTAATCCCGAGGCACAACAAATACTGTTTGATATACGAAATGCCAAAGCCTAAACAATATATATTAAGCACAAGACCATTAGCCAAAGAAATTATTTCTGAAGCTGAAAAAGATAATATTATAATCGAAGAATTGTCTTTTATAGAAACGAAACCTATTCACGATCCTCAATTATTTGAAAGAATAAAAGACCTATCAACACAAAAACTCACCGTGGCTTTTACAAGCATGAATGCGGTAGAAGCTGTAGTTCCGCATGTAGATAAAGTTGGTTGGCGCATCTATTGCCTGGGCAATACCACAAAAAAATTAGTGGAGGAAAATTTTGGTGGCGATAATATTGCAGCAACTGCGGACAATGCAAAATTTCTTGCTGAACGCATGATAGATGATGGCGTAAAAAGTATTGTTTTCTTTTGCGGCAATATTAGAAGGGATGAGTTGATAAATAAGTTTCGTTCAGAAAAAGCCCAGGTAGAGGAAGTGATTGTTTACGAGACAATGGAAACACCGGCAGTATTTACAAAAGAGTATGATGCTATTTTATTTTTCAGCCCAAGTGCAGTGCACAGTTTTTTTAAAGCAAATAAATTAAATCGTCAAACGCAAGTTTTTGCAATAGGCAAAACAACTTCAGAAACAATCAGGCAGTACAAGCACCATAAAATTATTGTAGCGAATGCAACAGATAAAAATGAATTAGCAAGGCAAGCCATTGCTTATTTAGCTAATAAAATAATTAATTGAAAAGATGCAGACATTGAAAAACGATCTTTTATTAAGAGCATTAAGAAAGGAAAAAGTAGAACGTCCACCTGTTTGGATGATGCGCCAGGCAGGAAGATATTTACCGGATTATTTAAAATTAAAAGCGAAGTACGATTTTTTTACCCGCGTACAAACTCCGGAACTGGCAACACAGATCACTTTGCAACCTATTGACCAGGTAGGAGTGGATGCAGCAATTATTTTTTCGGACATTTTAGTCATACCACAGGCAATGGGCCTGGAAGTGTTGATGGAAGAAGGTAAAGGACCTTCTTTACCAAAGGTCATTCAATCACAAAAAGATATTGATAATTTAAATATTGAAAATGCTGAAGAGCATTTAAAGTATGTGTTGGAGGCCTTGACATTAACAAAGCGGGAGTTGAACGGCCGTGTACCCTTAATTGGTTTTGCAGGCGCACCCTGGACTTTGCTTTGTTATATGGTGGAAGGTAAAGGAAGTAAAACCTGGGATAAAGCAAAACAGTTCGCCTACACTCAACCTGGGCTGGCACGTCAACTGTTGCAAAAAATTACAATTATCACTATTGATTATTTGAAGGCGCAAGTAAAAGCGGGTGCCGATACCGTGCAAGTGTTTGATAGTTGGGCAGGCTCTTTATCGCCTGCAGATTTTAAAACTTTTGCACAACCATATCTTTTGCAAATAGCGGATGCCTTAAAAAATGATGCACCCGTAATATTATTTCCCAAAGGAACATGGTATGCTTTGGAAGACCTAAGCAAAAGTAGCGCATCAGGATTAGGTATTGATTGGTGTGTAAGTCCCCAAAAAGCGAGAGAAATGACGGGAAATAATATTACACTTCAAGGTAATTTTGATCCTGCAAGATTATTAGCCCCTATCCCACAAATAAAAAAATGGGTGAAGGAAATGATCGATGGGTTTGGTACTCAAAATTATATAGCTAATCTTGGGCATGGCATTACACCCAATGTACCTGTTGATCATGCAAAAGCGTTTGTAGATGCAGTGAAAGAATATAGCCCC
>MWVX01000235.1_pt1 | contig 16073 bp, 8 predicted proteins | sample 1047311 | NCBI WGS metagenome assembly MWVX01 (sample SAMN06349984, study PRJNA376086) | soil metagenome | isolation source: MtG-4 sample Antarctic (ecotone) soil | place: Antarctica | collected 2015-01-13 | reverse complement strand
TCGCAAACGAAGGCATTTATACGCCATCGCTTTTTACACAAAATGCTGAAGCGTCAAAAAAAGTTCAGGTCTTATCACCGGCTTCCAGTTATTTAATTACTGATATTCTTTCTAAAGTAGGTCGCCCTGATTTTCCTATTAGCTGGCAGGCAACTGAAAATATGCCTAAAATTGCCTGGAAAACAGGTACATCGTATGGCAGAAAAGATGCCTGGAGTATTGGTTATAATAAACAATATACAGCTGGCGTTTGGGTGGGAAATTTTTCTGCACAGGGTGTGCCTGAATTGAGCGGTTCCAATACCGCCACTCCCCTCCTTTTCAAAATTTTTAATACCCTTGATTATAACAATGCCGGTGATTGGTTTGCACCTCCAAAAGACTGTGATATACGAAAGGTATGCAGCGAAACAGGTTTGCCACCTAGTCAATATTGTACGAATTTTATTTTAGATCACTATATTCCCCTTGTAAGTTCAACTACGCCATGTCAGCATTTGCAGGAAATAAAAATTACTGCAAACGGAAGTATTAGTTATTGTATTGATTGTTTGCCACCGGAAGGTTATCAAAAAAAAATGTACCGCGTAGTTGCTCCTGAAATGCAGGATTATTTTTTTCAAAATACAATTGCATACGATCAAATTCCACCTCATAACCCTGACTGCGAAAAAGTATTCAAAGGTTCCGGCCCTTTCATTACTTCGCCAACCAATGGAACAGATTATTACATCAATAAAAAAGAAAAAGAACCCTTACAGTTAACTGCACATACTACAAACGATGTCACAAAAATTTATTGGTATATCAATGACCAATATTATAAAACCACAAGTGCTAATGAAAAATGTTTTTTTGTGCCGGAAGAGGGGTCTGTGAAAATTTCCTGTACAGATGACAAGGGCCGCAATAGAACTATTTGGATCAAGGTAAAATATGTAAGCCTGTGAATGAAAATCTTAATTACAAAAATTTTCAGCGGTGGCTTTTTTGAATGTTAATCAATCCGGAATCTTGAGCGCATGCGATTAAGAATCTATTGCCCTGTTCTTCAGAACAGGGAAGAATAAATTTTTATTTTGAAGAGGGCTTTAGCCCAAAATACTGTATTGTTGGGTTAAAGCCCACAAAAACTTTATTCTTTTATCCCTGCACTAAAGTGCAGGGCAATAAAATGAAGAGAGCTAAAGTGCGGGACAATAAAAAATCAGTTTATTTTCCTAATATCACCCGCTCCAGCTACAGATTTATTTACAGAAGGATTACCCTTATATTTTACATCACCAGAACCTGAGATATTAACATCGAGTTGTTTACTGGCAAAGATTTCCACATCGCCACTGCCTGAAATTGTTACTTTGGTGTTTTCACTTAACAAATCAAAAGCATGTACTTCACCGCTGCCGGTTACTTCAGTAGAAAAATTCCTTGTTCCCCCGTTAATAGTTATGTTTCCGCTCCCTGTAATTTCTGAGTTAATGGACGGGGCATCAATATTCAGAATCATATCTCCACTGCCTGTTACACTTACATCCACATTCTTACCATTAGAAATTTTTGTTTGTGTTTTTAGTTCACCGCTACCTGTTACTGCCAGCTTATCAAAAGAGGGAGCTGTTACGTATACTTTGATCCCGGTACGCGGCCGCAGGTTATAACCTCTACGTGTTCTAATTTCTAAATCATCACCCTGATTTTCTATTTCAATATACTCGAGTAAATTCTCATCACCTTCTATTTTCACTGACGATACTGAATTTTGTGAAATAAACACCTTTATCGGACCTGATACATCTACTCCATTAAAATCCCCTAAGTTTCTTTGCTGGGTCGACAAAACCCCATTACCAGTCACTCTTTTTCCTCCCATAAATTCACAGGAACAGAAAAAAAGAGCAAAACAAATGAGGACAAAAATTATATTTCTCATGAGCGATTTTTTTATTAGACTCAACCGGAAGGTCTTAGGTTACAAATTAGGAAGAAATCAAAAACGAATTGAGAAATCGGAAATTACAAATCAAAAATCCAAACTTACCTTCACAGCCCATGACAGAAAAGATAGTTATTCTTGATTTTGGTTCCCAATATACTCAATTAATTGCCCGTGCTGTACGTGAAGCCAATGTTTTCTGCGAGATCGTTCCGTTCTCAAAAAAAATAAAAATCGATAATTCTATAAAAGGAATTATTCTATCCGGTTCTCCATTTTCTGTCAATGATAAAAATGCCCCACAGATAAATATAAGATTATTGGCAAAACAAACACCTGTTTTAGGCATTTGTTACGGTGCCCAATTAATAGCGATACAATTTGGTGGAAAAGTTGAAAAAAGCAGTAAACGTGAATATGGCCGTGCCGTATTACACCTTGAAAAGGAAGACGAGTTGATAAAAAATTTGGTGCCTGCCTCGCAGGTTTGGATGAGCCATGGCGATTCAATTAAAAAATTGCCTGACCATTTTGAGCTGCTTGCAACTACAGAAAATATACCCGTCGCCGCTTTTAGACAAATGAGCAACGGTCAATTGGCAATTGGCAAAGGTGAAGGCATTTTCACAAACGAATTGTCAACAGTAAACGGTGAACCGTCAACTGTCAACAGTCAACCGTCAACAAAATTTCCTTTATATGGTTTACAATTTCATCCCGAGGTCTATCATTCCGTCGAAGGCAAAAAAATACTGCAAAATTTTTTAATTAATATCTGTGGGTGCAGGCAGGACTGGACGCCAGCACATTTTATTACAGATACGATTAATGGTTTAAAAAAACAGATCGGTGATAAAAAAGTTATCATGGCATTAAGTGGAGGAGTTGATTCTACTGTTGCCGCTATGCTGATACATAAGGCTATAGGCAAAAATTTGTCGGGAATTTTCGTAGATAATGGCCTGTTACGCAAAAATGAATTTGAAGATGTTTTAACCACTTATAAAGAGTTAGGATTAAATGTAAAAGGGGTTGATGCAAAAAAAGATTTTTATAAAAAATTAAAAGGCAAAACGGATCCTGAGGAAAAGAGGAAAGCAATAGGAAAATCCTTTATCAATGTTTTCCAGGACAATGCTAAAAAAATAAAAAATGTTTCCTTACTGGGACAAGGCACTATCTATCCGGATGTAATTGAAAGCGTATCTGTTCATGGCCCGTCAGTAACCATTAAATCACATCATAATGTTGGCGGCTTGCCCAAAAAAATGCATCTAAATTTGATAGAGCCTCTTCGTTCTTTATTTAAAGATGAAGTACGCAAGGTGGGAAAAGAATTAGGCATTCCCGATGATCTTTTGGGCAGGCATCCTTTTCCAGGCCCGGGTTTAGGCATTCGTATTTTGGGAGAAGTAACTGCGGAAAGAGTAAAACTTTTACAAGAGGCAGATGATGTTTATGTTAAAGCCCTAAAGAAGCATAATCTATATGCAACGGTATGGCAGGCAGGAGCAATCTTACTACCAATCCGAAGTGTGGGTGTAATGGGCGATGAACGTACTTATGAATTTACCGTGGCCTTGAGAGCAGTTACAAGTGTGGATGGAATGACCGCAGATTGGGCTCACTTACCCTATGATTTTTTAGCACATGTGTCTAATGAAATTATAAATAATGTAACCGGCATTAATCGTGTAGTATATGATATTAGCAGCAAGCCGCCTGCCACTATAGAATGGGAATAAGATTTTGAATGTAAATGATTTTTTGTATGAAGAATTTTTGCATTGTTTTTTTAGCCACACTGGCTTTAGGTATATATACACAAACTTCTGCTCAAAATACACAGCGGCACAAGATTGCTTTATTTGCCCCGCTTTATTTAGATTCTGCTTTTGATGCAGGATACAATTATCGTTTTGATAAAACATTTCCCAAGTTTTTAAATGCTGGTTTAGAATTTTACCAGGGCGCACAGGTGGCGTTAGACTCGTTAACCAGGGCGGGTGCGCCATTGGAAGTTTTTGTGTATGATTCCAAGTCACGACAACCCTTGCAGCAACAAGTAAACAGTGTTGAAATGAGAGACGTTGAAATGATCATTGGACAGTCATCAGGACCTGAGGTAAAAATTTTGGCAGATGCAGCCATGCAAAAAAAAATTCCTTTTATTTCGGCTACCTATCCCAATGATGCCGGCATAACCAACAACCCATATTATGTTATTCTAAATTCCACCCTTCGTACACATGCAGAAAGTATATATCGTTACATACAAAAGTTTCATAGCAAGGACCGTATAATTGTGTTTCGAAAAGACGGCCCACAGGAGGATCAGATTAAAGATTACCTCGAAGATTACATAAAGAATGATTCATCCAAAGCTTTAAAATTAGAGTTTGAAAATATTGGAAATGGTTTCGATCTTAAGAGGGTAACATCCGAATTAGATAGTAATCGCCGCAACATTTGTGTTGCAGGGAGTTTAGATGAGAATTTTGGTATGAGGATAGTGCAGTTGCTTAAAGAGGTTAGTAATACTTATCGTACAACCATTATTGGTATGCCTACATGGGATGGGTTAAATTTTTTAAAACCTGAATTTAAAAGTGTAGATATTATGTACACTACCCCATTTTATTATAGCCGTACAACAAAATTAGGCAGCGATATAACAAATGAATTTGAAAGTAAAATTAATGGCAGGCCCACAGATATGTATTTTCGCGGGTATGAAACCATGCTGCGCTTTGCCCTATTATTAATGGATACAAAAAAAGATATAGCGTCAAATTTAACACGTAAAGGCAATTATATTTTTACCAATTTTGATATCCAGCCCCAGTTCTTAAATAAAAAAACAATGACACTGGATTATTTTGAGAACAAAAAGCTTTATTACGTCCGCATCATCAATGGTGTAAAAAACTTTCAAAATTAATCACTCCCCTTCTTAATAAGTTGACAGATGACAGTTGACCGAATCCGTATTTCGTACTTCTGACTTCTGACTTCCGACTTCCGACTTCGTACTTTTGACTTCTGACTTCCGACTTCTGACTTCGTACTTCCGACTTCGTACTTCCGACTTCTGACCTCCGACTTCTGACCTCCGACTTCTGACCTCCGACTTCTGACTTCGTACTTCCGACTTTCTGACCTCCGACTTCTGACCTCCGACTTCTGACTTCGTACTTCCGACTTTCTGACCTCCGACTTCTGACCTCCGACTTCTCGTCTATTGACCATTGACAGTTTTTCAATCTGTAACTTTATTTAATGCCCCTTATTGAATTCTCTGATAAAGGTTTGTATTGCCAGTCGGGTGGTTTTTATATTGATCCATGGAAACCCGTTGACAAAGCCATTATTACACATGCCCACAGCGATCATGCACGATGGGGTAGCAAATACTATTTATGTCATCATGATACAAAACCCATACTGCAATTAAGATTAGGAAATAATCAATACCAAAGCATTGGCTGGAACGAACCTGTGTATATGAATGGCGTTCGAATAACATTGCATCCTGCAGGGCACATTATCGGTTCATCGCAAATACGCGTAGAGAATGAAGGGGAAGTGTGGGTGATCAGCGGAGACTATAAAACAGAAAATGATGGATTGAGTGGTGAATTTGAAATTGTAAAATGTCACACATTTATTACAGAATCTACATTTGGTTTACCTATTTATCACTGGAAAAAACAAGCGGATATTTTCTCTGACATTCAAAGCTGGATAAGAAAAAATGGTGAAGATGGAAAAACTTCCATCCTTTTTGCTTACAGTCTTGGTAAGGCTCAGCGCATATTGTTGCCAATTTCGGAAGTCACAGAAAAAATTTTAGTCCATGGTGCTGTTTATAATGTTCAGGAAGCTTTACAAAATGCAGGGTGGAAATTGCCATCCGTACAAAAAGTAACATTTGATACGCCAAAAGAATTATTGAGAGGAAACGTTGTGATTGCACCATCCAGCGCAGAAGGCTCCCCATGGATAAAAAAATTTGCACCTTACTCTATCGGTGTTTGCAGCGGTTGGATGCAGGTACGTGGTGCAGTGCGCAGAAGAAACATTGATGCAGGTTTTGTTTTAAGTGACCATGCTGATTGGGAAGGATTACTAAGTGCCATTAAAGCTACAGGCGCACAAAGAGTGTATGTAACACATGGATTTCAATCAGCCTTTAGCAGGTACTTAACTGAACAGGGAATTGATGGAAGAGAAGTAAAGACCGAGTACGGAATCGATGATGAAGAACCCCCATCCCCTGAAGGGTTAGAGCAGGATAAGGAAGCCACCATCCCCTAAAGGGGTGTTGAACTGTATTTTCAATGAAAATGTATTTGGAAAGAATTAGTGATGCAACAAACCAACGATAAAGAACTCTCTGCAAACTCCCCGCCAGCTGGCGGGGATGGGGGCTTACGCTCATTTGCAGAACTGGTAACAAAACTGGGCACAAGCACAAAAACCAATGATAAATTAGATGCATTGGTGAATTATTTTTCTGTTGCAGATGGAAAAGATAAGGTTTGGGTGATTGCCATATTCAGCGGACGCAGACCTAAGCGGGCTGTCAATTCTACTCAATTGGCCGGGTATTGTGCAGAATTAACCGGGCTTCCATTGTGGTTATTTGAAGAAAGCTATCACACAGTTGGTGACCTGGCAGAAACTATTTCTTTACTGCTCCCGCCCCCATCCCCGCCAGATGGCGGGGAGTTTATAAAATCCTTGCATTATTATATCGAAAAATTAAAAACGATTGAAAAAGAAAGCGAAGAGATACGTAAGGAATTTATTCTTGACTCATGGAAAACCATGACAACTGCAGAACGCTTTGTTTTTAATAAACTAATTACGGGCGGATTTAGAATTGGGGTTTCGCAAAAACTAATGGTAAATGCGTTGGCTAAAACGGTCAATATTGAACCTTCGGTAATTGCCCATCGCATCAGTGGTAATTGGGATCCTTCAACCATTACGTTCGAAGAAATTTTAAGTGAACATTCATTATCAACCGACTGGTCAAAACCCTATCCATTTTATTTAGCTTATGCTATTGAAGACGGGGTTGAAAGTTTAGGCGACCCAAAAGACTGGCAGGCAGAATGGAAATGGGATGGCATTCGTGGAGAAATTATTAAACGTAATGGTGAGCTTTTTGTATGGAGCCGTGGAGAAGAATTAATGACAGAAAAATTTCCCGAATACCATTCACTGCAAAATGCTTTACCCGATGGAATTGCTATAGATGGTGAGATCATTCCTTACTCATCCCCGACGGGTGGAGGCGGGGTTGGGGCTCCGTTGCCATTTGCCTTATTGCAAACGCGTATTGGAAGAAAAAATATCACCAAAAAACAATTGACCGAAGCACCGATTGCTTTTTTTGCATATGATCTGTTAGAATATAATGGTGAAGATTGGCGTAACAGAGCCTTAGAAGAAAGAAGAAAAAAATTAGAAGAAATATTGTTAGAATTTAATCAACAGCCCATTATTCTTTCGCCGGTTATCAATTTTACAGATTGGAGTGAATTATCAAAACTTCGAGAAACTTCAAGAAATATCGGTGCAGAAGGAATTATGCTTAAAAGAAAAGCATCCATTTACCAGGTAGGACGCAAGCGGGGTAACTGGTGGAAATGGAAAATAGATCCGTTAACTATTGATGCCGTAATGATCTATGCACAAAAAGGATCCGGGCGTAGAAGTAATTTATATACAGATTACACTTTTGCTGTAAAGGACGGTGATAAGTTAGTCAGCTTTACCAAAGCTTATTCCGGATTAACAGATAAAGAATTTGCACAGGTAGATAATTTTGTAAAAAGAAATTCATTAGAAAAATTTGGTCCTGTACGAACAGTAAAACCAGAGTTGGTTTTTGAAATTGCCTTTGAAGGAATCGCAGCTTCCAATCGTCATAAATCTGGTGTTGCCTTACGTTTCCCACGCATGGTTCGTTGGCGGAAAGACAAAAAACCGGAAGACATTAATACGCTTGAGGATCTGAAAAAAATGCTGGAGGTGTATGGGAAATAAAAAGTGTTAATGCAGCAAACTTACTTGTCATGGCTAAGTGATTGAACATTCTTGCACTGCAATATGATGTAATAAACAAGGTGGCTGTATGGCCACCTTGTTAGTTTTGGTTGCGATCTTACTAATCGGGTTGCTTGAGCAACTTTAATTGCTTGCGGTTGTTACCTTGTATCATTTCAACAATGTACATACCCGGACGATATTTGCTACCAATCTGCAATGTTTGTCCAACGTTTATATTCCAAAGCAATTCTACCGTTCTGCCAGAGAGGTCAAAGACGCTGAGATTAATTCTCTCCTTCACATTATCACTTTCTAACTGAATATTGAACTGGTTGGTAGTTGGATTAGGGAAGGCTTTCATGTTGAACTTGGTAGCAACTACTTTTTCCTGGACTACATTTTTCTCTACACCTCCTAACTGAGTAATGGCACTATTTGTTGTTGTACATGGCTTCACAGATATATTACCACTTCCTGGTACTATTAATTTTTGAGATGACTTAACACCATCCCAGCTATTAGAGAACCAGATACCGCCACCTTTTGCTTTATGAACTGTGATGGCAATTTTGTCCCCCTCAACACAAAAATCTGTTACATCAATCTGTATACTTATATTTCCTTCAATGCTGGATTCAACGTTATTGATCACTTCAGAAATATTTCCTTTGCTAGTGAATTGAGCTGTACCATTTATCACATCAACTGCAAGAACTGTGATGGCATTGCTCTTAATCTTGTAATAGTGTGGCTGACCATCAGGCAGTCCGGTTCTCCAGTTATTTTCGCTTTCTATGTCGATGACTACATTACCTTGAGGATTTGTTCCACTCTTATTGTACTTCACGTTGAAAGTATACGTGGTTGCCAGACCTGCTTTCCCTTTAACATAACCAGCAGATGCATCTGGCGAGCCTACTCCTGCATCATTACTTGTTCTTGCACCTCCCACGATCTGGCCTCCTGGTACAGGTACCGCAATCATGATTGGATCATCAAATTCTACATTATTAGCGACATAATTACCTGAAACAATTACTGCAATATCTATTGAGGTAGCTGTGGAATTTCCTATATTGTATTGAACAATAGTTGATGAAGTACCAACGGTATGATCGCCAGCATTCACTAATCCTACTAACAGATTTTCTGCCCCTTTAATTGGAGTATAGCCACTGCCAGTGCTGTTTCTTACAGCAAACGTAATTCTGGCTGTTCTTATATCACCTCCGCCTAGGATGGAATTCTTAATAGTTGCAGACAAATTCAATGTAGCTACACTGCTGTTTTCGCCTGCTGTCCAGAAAAAGTTCGCACCTGTATAGAATGCCTGCCCAACAGGTAAAGCGTTCTGTCTAACAATGTTAAATGATGCAGGATTGCTTTCTTTAAGCAGATAATTGTCATTACCAGCAAATTTTGCTGTGACAGAATATATTCCATAATCCGTCGGGGCAACAGTAGTTGGTCCATAAGGCAGGCCAGTTAATGCATTCGTACCTGTATATTCAAAAGTCACAGGAGGTGATAATAAATCGCTTACTCCACCGACACCAGTTGCACTACCACTAGCATTTTTAGGTTGCCCGTTATAAATCAAATCCGAAGCTGGAACCACGGTTACCAGCGGTGTAGCCTTGCCAATGGATAGGACATCATCATCTGTACCACCATTGTAGTTATTATTGCCTCCAAAGGTTGCAGTCACTGTGTAAGTACCTGCATTCGCCGGTGCTGTGGCACTATTGTAACTGTTGGCAGCTGCACCATTTGGTGTGCCGATATAGTTCAACGTAGCCGCTGGTGTTAAGTCCTCATTGTTTACACCTTTCACCGTAGCACTACCCGCACGTGGTGAGCCATTATAAGTGAAGGTGCCGCCTGTAGCCGTTACTATTGGTGTAGCCTTGCCGATGTCTAAGGCATCATCATCTGCACCACCATTATAGTTATTATTACCTGCAAAGGTTGCACTCACTATATAAGTACCTGCATTCGCCGGTGCTGTGGCGCTATTGTAACTGTTGGCTGCTGCACCATTTGGTGTGCCGGTATAGTTCAACGTAGCCGTTGGTGTTAAGTTCTCACTGGTTACACCTTTCACCGTAGCACTACCCGCACGTGGTGAGCCATTATAAGTGAAGGTGCCCCCTGTAGCCGTTGTTACTGATGGCGCTTTACCGATGGTGAAGTCTTCGCTGTCGTTAGAACCATCATGGTTGGCATCACCTGCATAAGTATAGCTTGCTGAAGCAGTGTTCACACCTGCATTGATATTGTTGGCATACACAGCAGCCGGTGTAAGGGTTACCAGGCCTGCACCTGTTACACTAACCGAAGCCGGTGTGATTGCTGAACCTGTATAAATATGTGGACCTGCAGCTACCGTTACCGTTGTTACTGATGGCGCTTTACCGATGGTGAAGTCTTCGCTGTCGTTAGAACCATCATGGTTGGCATCACCTGCATAAGTATAGCTTGCTGAAGCAGTGTTCACACCTGCATTGATATTGTTGGCATACACAGCAGCCGGTGTAAGGGTTACCAGGCCTGCACCTGTTACACTAACCGAAGCCGGTGTGATTGCTGAACCTGTATAAATATGTGGACCTGCAGCTACCGTTACCGTTGTTACTGATGGCGCTTTATTCACCGTATAAGAAACTGATCCGTTACCACTACCCTCACCATTTGTTGCAGAAATAGAGATATTATATGTACCTGCATCTGTTGTGGCAGCAACAGAAATTAATCCTGTAGAAGTATTTACTGACATGCCCGTAGGTAATCCTGTGGCATTAAAACTTGTTGGGGTATTGGTTGCTGTAATTTGATATGAAGAAGCTGTGCCATAAGTGGAGCTTGCACTAGTTGCACTATTGATTACCGGAGCTGCCCCTGTCGCAACAACTGTACCCCCTATTGCAAGATCATTACCAGATAGTTTACCTAATGCAAAAGTTCCCGAACCATTTGTAGCTCCCCAAGCATACAACCTAATAGTTATGTTCGTAGTTGAAGTAACATTTTGTAAGGAAGCAATTCCAGATAAAATTATTTGTGTTTGTGCTAAACCATCTGCATCAATTCCGACATAAGTAAAAGACGGACTAATAGTAATTCCTGCTGTCGCAAAACCATCTAAACTATACTGCCATTCAAAGGCATTTGGACCGGTAGTAGTTCTCCTAAAATTTGCATCTAAAGTGGATAATGAAACTTTATAACCCGCATTTGCTTGCACCGTAAATTGCAAATATTCTTTGTCGGCTATTGCATTTGCTTTAGATGCACCTCCAACCCTATAGTTAGAAGAACTAAAAGAATTAGCTAACGTAGAGGAACTTATTCCAATTCCTCTTGATAAAGATGAGGTATTTAAATTTGCATTTTTTGGTGTGGCGTTTACAAAAACTTCACTTCCCAGATTAGTATTAAAATCCCATGCAAGAATTTGAGCTTGTGAATTTGCTACTAAAAATAGGCTTGCAATAAAAAATGCAATAAATTTTGACGAACGTAAAAAGGCTTTCATAAATCCAGTAGTATTATTGTGTTGAAAAGAGTATGATATAAATGAAAATGATGCGGCAGAGGTCAGCGCATCATTATTTGATTCAAGTTGATAACTCGTTGTATTTGTTGCTGAATAGCACGGAATACTTTTGTCTGCTTTTCGTATCCCCAAATTTATTTTTGTTTTTAAAAAGGTAAGAGGCGCTGATAGTTTTGCGGTAGCAACAGCAAGCAAGTGTGTTAGCATATAATAAATAGATTAAACTTTAAGGTTTTGCTTCCCGGACGTGGATAAGATGGTTGGAGAATGACTTTTGATCACTCTGTTTCAAAGGACGGAGGGATGTTTTTGGAGGAAAAAGAGCAGTTAGTTTTGCAGAGTCAAATATCTCCCGAAAAACTATTACGCGATCTTTTTTTTGTTGCTTATAGCTTAACTTTTCGGCGAATTAGCTTTTTCTGCCGTTGAATCCTATTTTGCATTCAAGCAAGGTTTTGCATTGCAGGATTAATAAATTTACAGGAAGGTTTAAAAGAGGAGTTGGCTAAGAAATTTTGTTGCAATACACTTATTGAGTAATAGTGAATGAAATAAAATGAAAAGCTGTAAACAGGCACTAATATATGAGCCTTCTTTTTAAAATGCAATTTTTACTGAATAATTTTCAAAACACATGTCTCCGTCTTTTCCAAATCAACGTTAATTTGTTAAAGACAAAAAGTCGAAAACAATGGCCCCCATTTACGATATTCTTTTTTGGCACTTCCAGAAACAGAAGTTATTTATGCATGAATATTGCAAGAAGAACTCTGCCTGCTATAACTTCAATTGAAACTTATCTCAAAAAGGCTAATCTCCAATTTGACATCATCTCTGAAAAATACAAAGGGTTACAAAATCATAAATGGCTGGCTAAAATCAAAAGGCTACAAAGCATTTGCTTTTCAGGAAGAAACCTGGCAACATATTATTGATAATAAAAGCGGCCTTGTAAATGCACCTACCGGTACGGGTAAAACTTTTTCTGTTTTTTTGGGAGCACTCATTCAATTTATAAATGACCATCCAACCAACTTCAAAACAAAATCAAAGAACGGTTTACAACTTCTCTGGATCACTCCTTTGAGAGCGCTTGCAAAAGACATTGGACGTGCTATGGAAGAAGTAATTGCTGATTTGGGATTACAATGGAAAGTAGGCATCCGCAATGGTGATACTTCAATTTCTGACCGGCAAAAACAAAAACGCCAGATGCCGGAGATATTAATTATTACACCGGAAAGCCTGCATCTTTTATTAGCACAAAAAGGTTATCCCGATGTTTTTAAAACGCTGAAAATTATTGCTGCAGATGAGTGGCACGACCTGATGGGAAGCAAACGAGGTGTGCAGGTTGAGTTGGCGATTAGTCGCCTCACCCCCCGCCCCTCTCCATCAAAGATGGAGAGGAGAGATGGCCCCCACCTAACCTCCCCCCACGGGGGAGGAACTGCCAAAACACAGATCAAGCCCCCTCTAACTCCCCCCATGGGGGAGAACAACGCACGGCTCGCGCTTAAGCAAGATGGTAATATTTTATCAACCTCTTTGAAAAGCGAGGATAGTGTGTTGATGGCCTCCCCTATGGGGGGAGGTCGGGTGGGGGCCTCCTTATGTGTTTGGGGCATCTCCGCCACCATCGGTAATTTAGAACAATCAATGGAAGTCTTGCTTGCTCCTCTTGCCAGAACAAAAGCATCATCGCCTTTCCCTTCTCCATCTCCTGATGGAGAGGTGTCCGCCAGCGGGCGGACGGATGAAGTGAATGGAATCATCGTAAAAACCAACCTCAACAAAAAAATAGAAATAGATTCGATCCTTCCGGATGAAATAGAAAAATATCCCTGGGCCGGTCACCTCGGGATCCAGTTGGCAGAAAAAGTGCTTCCCATAATTTATGGCAGCAAAACCACGCTCATTTTTATTAACACAAGAGGCATGAGCGAAATGTGGTATCAAAAGCTGCTAAACATTGCTCCGGACCTTGCCGGCGCTATTGCTTTACACCATGGCAGCATTGAAACTGAATTACGAACATGGGTGGAAGATTCCTTACATGAAGGCACACTAAAAGCCGTTGTTTGCACCGCCAGTTTAGACCTCGGTGTTGACTTTCGCCCGGTGGAAACGGTTATACAGGTGGGTTCGCCAAAAGGTGTTGCCCGTTTTTTACAACGTGCGGGGCGCAGCGGCCACAGCCCTGATGCAGTGAGCAAGATTTATTTTTTACCTACACATACTTTAGAATTGGTAGAAGCCGCTGCACTAAAATCTGCTGTTGAAAGTACGATTATCGAAAGCCGCGAACCGATGATGCTTTGCTACGATGTGCTGGTGCAGTATCTATGTACGCTGGCAATTTCCGAAGGTTTTGTACCTGCTGAATTATTTGAAGAAATAAAAAGCACCCATTGTTTTGCAAGTATTACGGAAGACGAATGGCGGCACATCCTGCATTTTATTACAGCAGGTGGCGCGGCGCTGCAGCAATATGATGAATATAAAAAAGTGGAAATAGAAAATGGTGTGTACCGGATAAAAAACCGGCGTATTGCGATGCGGCACCGCATGCACATTGGCACCATCGTTAGCGATGCCATGATCAAAGTAAAATTTATGACCGGCGGTTATATCGGTGTCATTGAAGAATATTTTATTTCACGTTTAGAACCCGGCGATACATTTACGCTTGCAGGCCGGCAACTTGAATTGGTCATGATCAAAGACATGACGGTGCTGGTAAGAAAATCAAATGCAAAAAAATCAAGGGTGCCCAGTTGGCTGGGTGGCAGGCTGCCACTGTCACAAAGCCTGGGAAAAATTTTACGAGAAAAACTAAACGAAGCAGGTGAACAAATTATTTACGGCGCCATGTCAGAGGATATAGAATTGCAGGCCTTGCTACCGTTGTTTTTGTTGCAGGATGAACTCTCGCATATTCCGCGATCGGATGAATTATTGATTGAGCAAATTGAAACAGCGGATGGATTTCATCTTTTTGTTTATCCTTTTGAAGGAAGGTTGGTGCACGAGGCCCTTGCTGCGTTGTTGGCCTACCGCATCAGCAAAATAGTTCCCATAACTTTTTCCATTGCCATGAACGATTATGGTTTTGAATTATTAAGCGATCAGCCCATACCTGTTGATGATAGTAATGTAGACCATTTGTTTAGCCCCGAGCATTTATTTGAAGACATACAACGGAGTGTAAATGCAACGGAGATGGCAAAACGAAAATTCCGTGACATTGCTGTAATTGGGGGGCTCATTTTCCAGGGCTATCCCGGCGAGCATAAAAAGGCAAGACACCTGCAGGCATCAGCCGGGTTATTGTTCAATGTATTTAATGAGTACGAACCCAACAATGTATTGATAAAGCAGGCCTACCAGGAAGTATTTGACCAGCAGATGGAAGAACGGCGGTTAAGGGATATGCTGAACCGGGTGCAAAAAGGCAAAATTGTTCTCACCTTTCCAACGAGGCTTACACCATTTTGTTTTCCGATTAAAGTAGATAGCATGCGGGAAAATCTCACCTCAGAAAAACTGTCTGATCGTGTAAAGAGAATGCAGGAACAGCTGAACCGCTCCGTTTCCGCCGGTAGAGGAACTTAGTTCCAACAAACTTAGTTTTACATTTAGTTTTTGCAAAGGCCAATTTTTATGGACCCAGCATGGGTACTACTATGTAACTTTTGTTGCGTCGCACTCGTGTACTGCAACAAATAATTGAGCAATTTGCAACATTCACTGGTTTGTGTACAGCCTTTTTAGTTATTAGAAGATGGTCGCTCAATTTCTAATAATCCTTGAAATCTTCCAAATCGTGGTTTAGACCATACAGGTATTGAACTAAATCCGGGAATGAGCTTTTGCAGATCAGCAATTGTACACTGAATTATTTGGAGCAATATATCTTGCAATTTATGTTGCTACCACCCATCCGATATTTCCTTCTCAACCCCCGCAATGATACAATTGCGTTTCCACTATCTGGTTTGTCTTTTAATCCTTTTTCTCTTGCATTTATTTCATAAACACTTTTCGCAGATCACGGTTCCTACTCCATGGCATTCATACTAAGATCAAAATTGGCATCTATTGTAAACATGTGTATAAATTTTAAGTATTGATCTTTCTATCTCTTGCAATTATTTTCCACTCACCTGATATTTCATTATTTTTTACAATTAGTGCACGCTCATATAAGGCACAGGTTGGGCAAATGTGAATTGGCAATCCATACAATACATCACCAATTTTATAAGAATGATCTGCATTAGTTTCTACAACCAGGTGTTCTTCGCTCTGGCTAATAAATTTTATGTCCGGCGCATTTAAAAAATGCACACGCCTGTTTAATTCATTTTCTGCTGAGATAGATTTATGGCCAAGGTCAAGGCAAAGTTTTGTTTCATCGGGCAATGAAATAACCCGGGAAATAACCAAAGCTGCCGGAAGAAAATGCTGTTCCGGACATAACATCTCATAACCTTTATCCCAAAAAATAAATGTACCAGGACT
>MWVX01000234.1_pt1 | contig 16075 bp, 17 predicted proteins | sample 1047311 | NCBI WGS metagenome assembly MWVX01 (sample SAMN06349984, study PRJNA376086) | soil metagenome | isolation source: MtG-4 sample Antarctic (ecotone) soil | place: Antarctica | collected 2015-01-13 | reverse complement strand
CTAGACAAATTTCGTCGCCGCCCCAAAGCAGTATTTCCAGTTGATAAATTGTTTCCAACTGTTCTCTCTCATCTTTCCTTGTATAATGCCAACCGACTTTATCTTCAACAACCTCCTTCATTAGCGCGGCAAGAAATTTTCGCTGATAGTGTGTTTTGAGTTCATCGAATTGTTTGAGTTGTTCTCGATCGAGTCTGCTTTGTTTTTTGCCGAAGTCGTTTCCATCAAGATAAATTACCGCCATTTTGTTATGAAGATTGCTCTTGTCTTTACCTAAATTGTGATCATCTTGTTTGCCGTTGCCGAAAGTTAAATCATCGAAGTCGTATGCAAAGTTATATTCGATTTTTGCCGTGTCATCAAAATAATCTTTGATTTCCCGTTCAATGAACTGCTGCTTTTCATTTTGCCCGAATGTTCGCCGTTCAAGGATTGATTGGCTGACTTCTTTTTCACCGCCCTTAAATCGTTCTTTAACATCCGCACGCCTGACCGAATCTACTTCACAGGAAACACGCTTGAACGACCTGTCTAGAGCATCTGTTTCGAATTTCGGAATCGTTAATCGCAGAGACTGCATTTGCCGCCAGCGATTTTCGGCTAAAAGTTTTTCGCGGTCAGTTTGAAAATCATCGCCAACTGCAACAACGTCAATGACGAAAGTCGCAAATCGCAGAACGGGTTTTATGTTAATTAAATATTTTCTAACAGTATCGGTAAAATTTTTCTCGTCGAATGTTTCGTCCGCTTCAAACCCGAATAAACCAGCTGATGCGCCCGCCGAGATTTTTTCAAGTTTTATCGTTTTGCCATTACAGGAAATTTCTTTGCCTTCGAGCAAATTAACAGCTTCAAGAATCGCCAACCCGGAGCCGCGAATCGTGCTGAGGTCTTGCGTGTCATAAACGAAATTACTGAGATTAACACCTTCTATTCGTAAGTTGTAATTATCCATTATCTTTTTTTTTATTTTTATTCAGATAGTTTTGGATTATCTTAAAAGGAATTATTAGTAGTCCGAGTGCCAAAAATATGAAGATTATGAAAATCCCTAAATCTAAAAAAACTGTCTGGTCAAAACTTAGATTTTCTGTATATCCCTTCCACAAACTTTTAATTTTTTCGTCAAATTCAGTCCCGAAAAATGCCAAAGCAATACTTAAAACCAACCCTATACCAGCAATTAATGTTAAATTAAAAATTTGAATGTTTTGTTTTTCTTGCCGTCTTTGTTCAATAAATTCCTGTCCATTGTGAATCTCTTCTTGAATTTCTTTGAAAAGTTCGTTTAAATCCAAACACTTTCTTGCCAGTTCATACATTTCCAGTCCTTGTTGTTGGTTTGAGATTAAGGGATATTGATAAAGATTTGTGAACAGGGTAAATTCCCAACGCAACTTATTAAATTTTTCGCTCCATTTCTCTATTTTGTTTTCCCGCGTCTCATCAACGAGCGTATCCGTCGAGATTTTAGTCAGTTCATCGCTGAAACGAAAAAGCGTTACTCTGACATAAAACAGCAGTAATACCATATCGAAATACATCGTTCTCCAATGTTTCCAAAAAGGCGGATTCGGGCAATCCGTTATTAACGCCGCCCCGCTATGATAGCTGAAACCATAATAATTACTGGGATATTTTATTTTTTCTTCCCAACGATGATAAGTTCTCTCTTTCGTCCAATCTTTTTCAAAACTGCTCGTTTCTTGGTGAGTAGCTTGCGGCGTATCTCCGGGTTTATCAACATTAAGCAGTTTTATCCAATGTCCGTAATTATGTGCCTGCCATTTTTCTTCATCGGGTAGGAATTTTCCAAAATTACTTGAAAGATTGACTGCTCCGTTTGGCAATACAACGCAAGTCCACACAAAAGCTCTTGCGTCTGCATAAATATCCCAGTTTTGTTTATCCTTTTTTGGTCTTAAACGCTGAATACTATTTTTATCACTTGATACGATTATCTGCCGAAGTTCCACACCATTTTCAACCTTTATTATAATTGGTTGCTGAAGCAGATAATGCCAATAATCAAAATAATGTTTGATTTTATTCGATTCACTTTTAGGTAGAAGTTTTCTGACTTCTACCGGACTTGCGAAAAGGCTGCAAACCATTTTACGATGCCCTTTAAAAATTTGTTCTTTATAACGCAAGGTTTCATTGATTAGGAGAAAATCGTCTAAAGTAATTTTATCTTCCTTGACAAAATATATTTCCAAAATCAAAAAACCTGTGTTAAGAAATTGCGACACTGATTCTTTTTGGAATAAAACTAATTGCGGCGAATTTATTTGAACTGAAATTACTTTTTTATCACGTTTAATTTGAAATGAGCGAGCATAAACATCACTTCCTTCTTTAAGCAAATACCATTTGGCTTTTTCAAAAAGAACTTTAGCTACTTCAGAGGTGAAGTATTGCTTTCTCCAATCAATATCCATTTTTCCTGTTTCAATTTCTTCACATTCTTCCCATTTTAAAGAAGTTTCACTCGATTTATCACAAATTTTATAGGCAAAAGGAAGCACAAATCTAGTGAAAGAAGCAGACTCGGAAGATGGATTTCCTGTTTTAATATTCATTAGAAGTTATTAGTTTCCTTGTAAAGTTTCCAAGGAACAAACCGAATTCAGTTTTGCTTTAACAAATTACTAATTGTTTTAAAGTAAAGATGGCTTAGTTATGCTTATTATCAATGGAAAAACGAATTTGTCAACAAAAATTTTTAAGTTTTTAATTATGCTTCCAGGACTATTGCAAAGACACGCAAAAATTGGATGAGTTATCAGCTATTGCCATTTCAGAAAGTAATTATTCCCTTTAGGGTGATAAAACAAGATTATGAATATGTTCTAAAATATTGACCATTTGTTCTTTGGAAATAAAGGTTTTGCCAAGTAGATTATCAGTTGAAATTTTTTCCAGTTCTTGCAGATTCAGTTTGTAATCGTGATGATGCAGATGTTTTTGCCGAATCAAATGAATCAAGTATTCAGTTGGATTACAAAGCGGTGAATAGCTGGGGAAATGATGAAATCTGATCGTCATTGGAACATCTAACATTTGGTAAAAATCAGTTTTCATTTTGTGTTTGTGAGTTGGATTATTATCAAGGAAAATATCTGCTGAAGTATAACCTTGAGCACAGAGAGTTTTGGCTAAATCAACCAGACAGTCGGCAATCTCGAAACTCTTGGCTTTTGGTTCGGTTTGAAAATAACATTCGGCGGAAAACAACTGAAGCGGCTAATAATCCATTGGTGCTGTGAATTTACCCATAATCTGTCATCGTGGACTCATAAGCTGTCGTTGATTTACCCATAATCTGTCATTGAAAAGCTTAAAATTTACGAAATCTCTTCTTTCTGAATTTTAGTAATTTCCTTTAATCGAAAAATCTAGCTAATTATTTAACATATATTTCATAGGTTTCTTTACAAAGTCTTGTAAAAAACACGTATAATTACTTTCTCAGGACAAACCTCAGAGTTAACTTTTATGAATAACACCAGAGAATCGGAGACTGCACGGATTACCCGCCAATCCAAAGATATACTTAACAAAAACGGATATAGTTTTCACTACTCTGTCATCCGCGAATTAAATGCAACTATCCAGAAGTGGAAGTTTTACGGAGCTGAAATTCCCGTTTCGACGCGCGGTAAAAACATTCACATAGATCTTGTTTTTCAAGACACTTCCAGTCTCTTTTACTTAATTGGAGAATGTAAAAGAGTGCAGCCAAATTTTTCTGATTGGGTATTTGTTAAAACGCCGTTCACTTCGAGAAAAGACAATTCTCAACCTCCGCTTGTACTCGAAAATCTTCAGGAACTACGAGGCGATGTGCTTCCCGAAGTAAAGAAGGTAGTTACTCATTACTCAAAAGTGATAACTCCTGATATTTATGGGTTGGGATTTAAGGTAAAAAAACACCTCCAAGAAAATGAAATTGAGTGCCAGGAGAACATTGACGTTATAGATAAAAGTGTTGAGCAAGTACTAAGGTCAACGAGCGGATTTATAAATAAGTTGTCTCATATTGTGCGCCCCAGTAATGAAGTCGGTTACTCATATAATTATTATTTTCTTCCCGTTATTTTTACGACCGCCAACTTATGGGTATCCGACACTAATATCGGAGAAGCTGATTTAACAACCGGCAACTTAGCGGAACTTACAGCGGTTAAAGAAGTCCCGTATATTTGGTTTAACTACAATCGTCCACGAGAATTGTCGCCGGGGTTTAGAGAATTTATTTTTTATTACAACCAACCGTTTGCAATTCAAACCCAAGCCCCGTTTGATAGTGTTCTAAAAGAAGCGGCTAATTACGGCACATACGGTTTCGAATATGAAGAGTTTACGCGCTCGGTGTTAATTATTAACAGCTCCAATTTAGAGAAAACAGACATATTTGACTAATCATATTTTGGAATATGATTTAACAAATTTTGGTGAATGCTGCAAAAACTACCTAACGCAGCATACCGACGTTAACATTTGAAATTCAAGAATCTCCTTTCTTTACACATTTCATCAATCTCAATTTGATAGAATCCAATTCCTTAAGAACTTGCTCGGTCGTTTCATCATCGACAGCAGAAGAGTCAACTTCACGCATTAAATACACTAACCCTTTGATTTCTTCCCATAAAAGATGTTCGGTGTCGGATTCATTGAATTCCAGTAGTTCATCGATATTGGCATCGAGCGTAGCAACGGTTGCCGCTAAATTTTCTGCCTGTTTTTTTGGAGTTAGGTTTAATCTTTCATCCACACGCTTCTTTAATTCTAATTGTGTGCCTTGGCGCTTAATGTGGCTATCAACTATTTCCCGGCGAATTTCTGAAGGCTTACGTTTAACGGCATTGCCAAGAGCAACACGATTAATGCGCGCGAGAATGCGGGCTTCTTCTAAGTTGATTTTATGATTGTTGAGAGCAGTTTGAATGTCGTGCGGATAATTTGGAATCGGCAGGTATGTAGTGATAAACCTCGATAGCGAAATACGTCCACCGGTTTCGTTCTGTAAAACAACTTTGATTTTCATCGAGGCGTTAAAGAGAAACGTTTCATCGAAACGGGCGCGGCGACCGGAATTGGATTCTTTTGCTGGAAAGCGTTCTGCATATTGAATGGCGTAGAGTAACTTTCGGAAATCATCACACGATGTGCCTTTCGGATAAACAGCGAGATTCATCTGCTCTAAAATTTCCGAGAACTTATCTCGCCTCTGGTATGGATCAAGATTTCGCTGATGTCTTCTCATAGCTTGATGTGGCACACGCCTATTCTTTAGAAAATTAGTGAGCAGAAGTGATGCTCTCTGGATTTTACAAGAAAGTGGCACGAAATGCTATGTAAAGTAGTAAAATACCTGAATTTCACATTAAGCGCACACAAATGCGTCCCTTCTGTAACCTTGCAAGAATATGAAATTTACGCTAGGATTGAGCCTGCTTTTCACTGAAATTTACAAAATCCGAGCGAGAAACGAATGAATAGTTTCCAAGACCTGACGAAAATCCAGCCGAACGCGGAATTGCAGACTTCCATTCAAAGATGGACGAGCGCGACAACCGATCAAACTCTGACGAGAGCTAGAGACATCAATCGGGATAAAACACGCGCTGTGCAATCGTTTTTCGCGTTAGTTGAGAAACAACCGGATCAAGTTGGTTCGACTGACGTTCTCGAATGGCAGCGGCATTTGAAAGAGCGTACATTATCCGAACGCTACATCTACGCTTCGCTTTCGCACTTGTCATCATATTTCGAGTGGCTCCGAAAAACGGAACTCGCGCCTTTTCTGAAAATCAATCCGGTTCACTCCGTGATGCCGAAGCCGCCGAAGAAATACAATTCGCCGAAAGCCAAATCCCTGACTGATGGAGAATTGACCAAACTATGGTTGTATGTCGAAAAGCAGGCGGGAAATGATGAGAATTTAATTGCCGTACGCGATTACGCTATCTTCCGGTTTTTCACGGCGACCGGGATGCGCCGCGAAGAGGTAATCAATCTCGGAACCGAAGACATTCGCCTTGAAGAGCATCAGATTCTGATTCACACCAGAGTCAAAGGCGGCAATTACGAATGGCGCACGATTAACGACGAGGAAGTCAAAGCCGCATTAGAGCGATACCTGCGACTGACGAAAAGGAAATCAACCGTCGGGCAGAAAGGACGCGCGCTCTGGATTCGTTTTGACCGCGCCGCTGAAGCGGCTGCAATAGACCACCGAATAGATAATCCACTCGGCGATGAACCGCGTCTGTCTTCACACAGTTTCGATAGACAGATTAAGAAATATGCGACCGCCGCCGGCATCGGGCATTTTCACATTCATCAATTCCGGCACACTTTCGCCCGCATCGTGGCGGAAGAATCAGGCAGCATCATCGAAGCGCAGGAAGCACTCGGACACAAAGACATTCAGACGACTCAGATTTACATCAATCGCATAAAATTCAAGTAAGGATAAGCACAGCCGCAGTATGAGAGACAGAATTAAGCCAGTAGAGAAACTTGATGATTAGTAAACAATGATTTTTAATGCCCATGTTGAATCCTATAGGAAATTTTCATATTCCTATGGCTGGATGTGCCGGGACGGACGCGAACCGGCTTAAATAGCGTTTTCGCAGATAACGCCAAACGATAATTGTTCTTGTATCCATTTTGTTTATAACGAAACCTCTGTTTTTGAACCTTATAATTATCAACAACTTAGACTTAAAGTATAGCATTAAAAGGCGTTGAAAGCAATAGCTTTCAGTATTATATTGAACAATACCGTTAAAAATAATTTTACAATACCGTTAAAAATAACTTGCTTAGAATTTAACAAATCTGTTAAACTATGTTTGGCTTGCAGAGCAAAACTAACCTATTTTAGAAAAAAGCTGCCCGATGAAAAAGAAATACTTCTATACGACGGTATTAACCGTTGCGGAAGCCGCCGTCAAAAGAGGAATTCATAATCCATATCAACTACATTTGAAAACGGGCATCAGTGTTCCGCGTTCAAAAAAATTATGGGAAGGCACGGGGAAATTTGAATGTGCCGATATTAATGCCCTTTGCGACGGTTTGCCGTGTAAAATCAAAGATATAATTAAGCGTGTTCCCAAAGGGAGCGATTAGTTGAAGTGGATAAAAAGTAGAAAAAAAGCGATTAACCGCCAAATCCGATGAAAAATGTCATAACTTTTTTAAGTCAGAATCAAAAACTCTGCAACCTTTTGCAAACCGCCCTCAAAGGCTTAGTCGTTATCAGAGCCGAGAATATCGATGCGGTCAACCGAATCGTCAAACAAAGCGGCGGAGTCGGCGCGGTCGTGTTGCATATCACAAATCCAAATAACTGGATGATTTTTGAATTCTTAAAAACCGGCTATCCGAATGTGCCGCGGTTTGCGTTGTTGGCACCCGGCGAGAGCGACGGCGCGGATGAAATAGAGCAGAAGGCTCTGGCTAACAGATACGGAGCGGCGGCGATTGTTACAGAAGCACAGGGTATTCCGGTGCTTGCATCCCTGATTCAAAGTATAATAAATGCTCCCGCAGATTCGGATACCAAAGCCAACTATTTGACTGTTTTCGGCAAGGTTTCACGCGAAATAGCCCGCTTGCAAGCCGAATTTATCGAAACGGCGATGCGAACCCTGCCGCAGCCTGAAATCGGAGAAGACACACAGGAACGCTTAAAAAGGACGCTTATAGATTTGCAAGCCATCAAAATCACGCCCTAACAGATTTTGGTACTAGATAAATAGTGGTATTCGAGAAAAGAAACAAGTATTTCGGGAGCAGTTGAATTATGGAAACACTACAAAACGAGAAATCGGTATTATTTAAAATCGTTTATTACGGACCGGGTTTATGCGGCAAAACGACCAATCTGCAACAAATTTTTGCCCGTCTTAAACCGGAACAAAAACTAACTCAGAGTATTATCGAGATACCAACTCAGACCGACCAGACCTTGTCTTTTGATTTTATGCCGCTCTCGGTTGGCAAGATTGGCAGTTATACAGTCAAGCTGTCCTTTTATACCGTTCCCGGACAAGTTCATTATCAGGCTTCGCGGAAACTTATTCTGCAGGACGCGGACGGCGTAGTTTTCGTTGCCGACTCGCAACCGGCAATTCGTCAGCAAAACCGTCAGACGCTCTCCGAAATGAAAAATTACTTAAAGGCACAGAATCTCGGTGAAATTCCGATGGTTCTGCAATTTAACAAACGGGATTTGACTAATGTGATGTCGGTCGAGGAAATGGCACGCGATCTGCAGGGCGAACGGGAAGCCCCCTGGTTTGAAGCCGCGGCGATAGAAGGCATCGGGGTTATGGAAACAATGCAAACAATAATTCGGATGACGGTGGCGAGTGTGCAAAAAGGCTAAAAGACTTGTATGAAAAGGCAACGTAGTGGGAGACGTTGCCTTTTCATTTGTGCGCTCGTCAAATTAACGAATTTTATAACTCAAATGCCAAATTAAATTTCTAAAATATCCGTATTGTTTTCAAAAGCCGGCTTGAAGTGCGGCTTTTCTGTTTGTTCGATTTCTTGAAAAGCATCTTCCGGCATGTTCAAATCTGAAAAATCACTTTCGGGTTTTGCGGCAAAAGCCTCTTGGTTGGAAGCCTCCGCGCCGAAATCAAAGGGAGCGTCAATTATGTCATCTGTTTTCGATGAATCGAAATAGGTTATTTTTTTTCTTATCCCGAAGGCGAGTTCCTCTAATTCGGATGCCAGAAACACTAAGTTTTTATGGCTGATGCTAATGAGCGGTTGGCGTTCCTGCACGGCTGCCTCCGGCACGGCAGTTCCGATAATGTCCGGGCGGGTATCGTCGGTGTCAATAACAAAACACATTCTCACTATTAATACCAGGTTATCTTGTGCCATCTCAAGCGTATTTAAACCGTTTTGCCCCACAAAAACCACATCCACGATATGACCGTCGAGAGCATAGAGACAGGCTTCGCCGCAGCGCAATAACTCCGGCAAATAACCTTTGGCGATGGCACTCCTGTAAAGATCCGGCTTCCAGACGAGTTTCAAATAGCCGGTAAAACGCAAGTTATGAATGTTGTGAAGAAAATTATGCAGATCCGTATCGAGAAGATGTCCACTGAAGCCGCGTCTCGTATAATCGATATTTGCGCCGCCGCGCAGATAAGTTTCAAAGTCAGGTAGAACCCGCTCGATGCGTGAAAATGCGTCCGCCATTTTTTCAAGGGCATTTGCCGTAATATTTAACGCCGCTTCACTTCCTATTATTACTGTATTGGAAGACTGGATAAAAGCTGCTTCACTGCCGGGCAGAGAAACAGGCGCAATTGATGTCGCCAATTCAAGAGAATTCGCCGAAGTCGCCGAAACTACCGGCATTGAAGACATGAGTTTATCAGGCGAGCCAAACTTTGCCCAGCGCCGCGCTTCGGCAAGCGGAATGCCGTTTAGCACTACGCTACCGGCTGTAACAGACCATTTTCCTAACAGAGAAGACAGTTTTAAGTATAAAGGCACATTCGGCAGTCTTTTGTTTGACGCGGCAATTTCATTTTCGTAGGCGATGGTATGGCATAGGTCTTCAAGTGGTTCTAACTGATTTTCACCGGACACTAATCTCAGCGTTAAGCCGTAAAGCGTAAGCATTCTGCTTAAATCATGATAATACTGCTCAAGTTTTTTCTTTTCAGGAAAAGATATACGTCCGCGTCGCAAGGCAGCTTCTTCAGAGGACAGTCGGCTAACGGCTTTTTCAAAAAAAGTCTGCCCCGAAGGAATATCTCTTTGGGCAAGCGCAATTTCCATTGACACAAGCCACGTCTCCACCGCTACTTCCGCATCGGATCGGTTGATAACAGATTGTCCGTCTTGCAAAACAAGCTCTAAGCCGTCCGTCTCTTCGATGAGGTTACGCGCCGACAGAAAATCTTCCGCATCCAAAAACAAGAGGGAGCGCAGACGTTTGAGCGCGGATAATAAATCAAACGAATCGGCTGAAATGTTCGAGATTGCCCGGTCGCATAGCTGCACCGCTTCGGTGTGGCGGTCTAAAGCGCGTAATGATTTGACGGCTTCGAGATAAATTTCAGTCCGTAGAGGCAGCGCACAAACACTTTCCTGCGCCTTCTTCAGCAGACGCTCCAAGTGGAATTCAAGCCCGTCCATATTACCGGAACGCAAACTTAATCGCAGCGCATTAAACAAATGATCGTTGTTGTTCATAATTTTTCCATCATTGAATTAGAGAATATTGCCTGGTGCGTCCGCCACAGGAAAAAGACTAGAAAAGTATACCATAAAATTAAACAAAATTAAACAATGTTTGGAATGACATTTTGAACAAAAATAAGAATTGGCTGGTGGGAAAAAATGTCTGCAAATATCGCCGTTCGTGTCTGGCGCGAAAAATCTTTTATAAATAATGTTCTTTGAAATAGACGGGCAAAAGGCGTGAATTTTTAACGAAATAAAATGCCAAAGTATTCTATTCGACACATAGATTTGAGATAATAACTTATCAGGTTAATTAAGAATCTGATGTTTGAAAACCAACCATAGCGGCGGCACGACTGCAAGTAGCTGAAAAGGATTGAAGGGTTTCAAACACAACGGACGGTTTAGTAGTTGGAGTAACCACAAAAGTTGGTGAAATAAAACAAAAAACTATGAGGTTGTTACCCGAACATTGCCGAAGTAAGTGAAGGGAGGATGAAACACGGCTTTGGTTGGTTTTCAGGCGGAAAAATTTAATCACTTAAATTTATAGGAGAAGAAAAAAAATGATAGAAACCAATCTACAAACCGTTATTCTGCCCGATGCCGCAACGGTTTTTGAACCTGAAGAACGTCAGATGTTTAGCGAACTCATTGAGTTAAAAAATCAGATTGACGAATTAACAAAGCGATATGATGCACGGCAAGTTTTTGCTAAAGAATTTGTTGAAAGAGCGCGAACCGAAGAGTTAGTAGATAAAACATTTGTTTTAAGCGGGACGCTCATAACTTTTAACACGCGCAAAAACTATATTTTCAGTCAAAATACCCAAAATGCCGAAGATTTGGTGAAAAGATTAAAAGCCGATGAAATTAACAATGGCACGGCAACCGAACAAGACGCGACCACTTTTCTGTCAATTAACGGACGCGCCAATCTCGTTTATGACAGCACAAATGAAAATTGGATTTCCATCTACCAAGCAAAAGCAAAAGGAGCGTAAATTCTAAAGCGGCGCGTGTCGGGAAAGAAAATTCTTTCCCGACTGACTGCCGCCACCCAACTGCCGTAATTCGAGTTCTAAAAGGAGATGTTCAAGATGTATCAGAAATTTTGCGAAGGCTGTGAAAAGGAAACTTTACACCGTTATTTAAATTGCGAGGAGTGCGCCGACGGCGATTGTAGTTGTATTTTTATTTGTTCCGAATGTGGTGAAGCGGACGAAGAAGATAACTTCCGCGCCACGCGCCGAAAACGGATAAACAAACTGCGCGAAAAAATTGGGCGCGTTCAAGTCCGATTGACCCGCACCTACGAAGTTGAATTCAATACTTTGCTCGAAAATCTCGATAAAGATGATTTAATCAGTTTCTCCGATGAAAAACTTACCCAAGCTTTGAAAGAGAAAGCCAGCCGAATCGCCTTTGAGATGTTTTACGAAGAAGTTCTCTTTTTCGCCGAAGATTTAGAAAACTTCGTCGGCGCAACGGCGCAAATTATCCCGCCCGAAGAAATCGAATGGACTCAACAAATAAAACATCTCCCATTGGTAGAAGTCGAAGAAAAGCAACCGATTGAATATCAGGCAAATGTTCGCGCCGATTTTATCTCGACACTTCCCGCAGAAGAAATCAGAGAAAAGTTAGTTCTTGCCTTATGGAATGGCGACCGCACTCCAATTACCGCCGACGGCGCGTCTCGTGAATTTGAAATTCTCGATTATCATTTTACCGATGTTGTTCCCTTGAAAAATGAAAGGGAGTCAAGCAAATTATGAACGCAAACAGCAAAGCTAGAACCGTTTCTTTTGACGAAGATTTCACCGACCCGTATGTAATCGGGCATTTGGACGCGCAACAGTTGGCGGACGAGTGCTTAAAATCTCGCCTCTTGGAATTTAAGGCGGAAAGCGGGTTAGAGATAACCGAAGCGGAAGATTTTGAAGAATTTTTGAGTTGGCTTGATGACCGCTACGATTATTTTCAGATTATCGTAACAGACGCAATGATTCATTTTTGATGGAAAAAGCAAAGAAAAAGGAGAAAAGATATGAACCAAAAAACAACACTTTATTACCGGCGGGGAAGTAGCGACAAGGTTTATCAAGCCGAAATTGTCGAGGTCGGCGCGGATTTATATAAAGTCGCTTTTGCTTACGGAAGACGCGGAGGAACGCTTCAAGCGGGTTATAAAACAATTAGTCCCGTTTCTTTCTCCGATGCCCGAAAAATTTTTGACAATTTAGTTCAGAGCAAAATAAGCAAAGGCTATACCAACGGAGAAGACGGCACACCCTATCTTGCCACGCCCAATGAGGCACGGGTTTCGGGAATTTACGTTCAACTCTTAAATGCGATTGACCAAGACCAACTGGCGAGTTATTTGGCTGACCCGCATTTCGGAGCGCAGGAAAAATACGACGGCAAAAGGATGATTGTCAAGGTTTCAGGCGGGCGTGTTGAAGCGATAAATCGAAACGGGTTGTTTTGCGGATTGCCGCAAACTATTCAAGCGGCGGCGGCGAAACTTGCCGCCACTTTCGGCGACCTTGTTATTGACGGTGAAGCAATTGGCGACACTTTTTTTGCTTTTGACGCGCTTCTAATCGGCGGACGCGGTTTGAGCGAAAAAAGTTTTATCGAACGCTTTTTACTACTTGCCGAATTGACGGAAGAAAATCAAGCTGTGATTGTCGCGCCATTAGCAACCGACACCGCCGCCAAGCAAAGATTGTTTAGTAATCTCGTGCGAGGCAAAAGAGAAGGAATTGTTTTCAAACGGCTGGCTGCGCCATACCGGGCGGGACGACCAAGTTCAGGTGGCGACCAATTAAAATTTAAGTTCCAAGCGGAAGCGACGTGCGTGGTTAGTGGAATTAACGACACGAAACGGTCAGTCAGTCTAGCCGTTTTGGGCGAGAGAGGAACATTCGTTAATGTCGGCAATTGCACGATACCGCCGAATAAAGAAATTCCGAGTGCAGGTTGTTTGGTTGAAATAAGATACCTTAATTTTATGGAAGGCGGAAGCCTCTTTCAACCGTTCTTTAAATATGTTCGGGATGATAAATCCGAAGCGGATTTGTATTCGTCATTAAAACGAAAGCCGCAGATTTATTAAAGTTTTTCGGCGAAAAAGTTAATAAAACCATTTTTTTAATTATTATTTGAGATAAAATAAATATGAAAGTAATCATTAATGCCAAATTTCCGCAAATGAAACCGGCGCATCACGCCTTCATACAATCGAGCGGCGAGGGCAGCAACTTTGACCGCGCCGTGCGCGACGGCATTTTGCAGATTTTTAAAGACAAGCGGTTAAAAGGAAAAAAAGCGCGTAATTTGTCGCCCGTTACTTTTACCGTCGTCCTTATTGCGCCGGAACTGTCAGGAGATGCCGGTGGCTGGAGTTAAATATGAAAAAACATTTATGCCACGCCGCCGATTGCAAAACCGAAGTCGCGCCGAAATTTCTTATGTGTGCCGCGCACTGGCGACGAGTTCCGAGAAATTTACAACTCAATGTCTATCGGCACTATCGCGCCGGACAAGAGCAAGACAAATCGCCGACGCGTGAATACTTGAAAGCCGCACAGAACGCGATTGAATCCATAAATCAGAGCCAAAATTGAATGCACGAGGTTTTGAAAACCAGAAAAATAATGAAAAAGATTGATTTGATATTGAAAGATATTTACCTTATTTTAACTGTGATTAGTGATTTTATTTTCTTTCAACTATATTGATGTTGAAAGATGCTACAAGTAAAAACCATCAATATTACAGTTATTCAATTGAAATTCAATAAACAAGGACACCAAAGGAAAAATCTATGACAAGAAAACATTATGCCCTTTTTACGCTTTTATTTGCCGTATGTCTATGGAGCGCGACGGGGCTATTTACCGTTAGTTCGCAAACTTCAAATACATTAAACGAAGGTTTCGAGACAGGCGGCAAGACCGCTTACGCCGCCGCTAATGTAACTTTGGGTTCGGGTAGTTGGTATCTCGATGATGCTCTGACCGGCAATACATCAAGCGACCAGAACAGCGCGTTCCAGTGCATCAATCAAAAGCAACTCGCCCAAGCCTTGCCCACGCATTTTCACATCCGTCGCAAGTCTGCCGAGATGCGCGGTCGGAATCGGATAACGCGGCAGTTTTTCAGGCACAATTTCAAACGAAACGCTTCCCGAAGAAAGCGTATAATAGCCTAAAACTTCCGCCTCTCCGGGCAGAACCGCAACAAATGTGCGCCCGAAACCTTTGGTGCTATTTTGGCGAGCGTATTTTTGTAGAAATTCATTCAGAGATTCTTCACCACAGTCAAAATGAGTGCGTTTGTGCTGTTTGCCCAAAGGTTGAATAACAAATTGGAGATTCATTTTTTGACAATTCTCTTTTTGTATTCTTTCACCGCTTTTTTCAACGCCGCACTCGGTTCGGGCGGTTCTTCCAGCATTGCCAGAAAAATATCGCGGTCACGGTCGGAAAGCACTCTTGTGTGATGTTTTTCCAAAACCTCTTGCGCCGTATTTGCCAATGCGGTAATTGCAAAATCCGTTACGGTTATGCCTGAAACGAGTGCGGCGTTTTCGATTCTCTCTTTTATTTCCGGCGGTAATCTGAAATTCAGACGTGCCGCTTGCGATGATTGTTTTTCTATTGTCGGCATAGTTTCACCTAAACTCGAGTTTATCACAATCGGTGGCAATTTGCCACGCTTGTCAAGTGATTTACTGCGTGTCAATGCTGTTTTCAATCGTCTTTTCGATTGAATCAACGACATTGGTAAAGAAATCATAGCCCGTTGTTGTTTCAACCGAATCAACGCTGGCGCGGTATTGCTTCCAATCTGCCACCACCGAGTTGTTGTTCGGAACAAAGACGGCAATCAAGCGCGTCGAGGTCGTTACCCGTGATACGTCGTTTGTTCCCGACGGCAGAACCATCACTACTTTCCAAGTGTAAGTCGGAACTGCGACGCGCCCCCCCGCAATGTAGCCCGAAACACCGTAACCGCCCGAAATGATATACAGTTCATTGCCCGCCGCTGCCAAGGAGCGCAGATAGCTTTCCATATTCGCCCACGTCTGCTGGTTATTGACAGGAGCTTGCGGAATCATATTCGTCATCAAAAAGGTCGCTGAATTATCCGCCACCGTTTTTGTCCTATCGCCCGAAGGAGTCATATGCCCCCTGTCATAACCCGAACCGGAGTAATCTGTTGCCAGCACTCGATACCAACCGCTCGGAAGGGTCGTATCGGGGCGAAAGTCATCTTGTCTGGGGGTTGAACCAAGCCAACTTGAATCGAGATGCCACGAAACCCAGTTCGGTCTGCCGTTGTCGCGGTGATAGGAAAGAACATACTGCGTCTTTTCCAGCAGGTAGTTGGTCGGGAGATTGACATCCGCTGCTGCACCCGACGGATTGCCCATCGTCAGATGGACGTTTGACGACGGCGGAGGTGTCGGCGTTGGGGTAGCGGTCGGTGTCGGCGTTGGTGAACTATAAGCAGTAGCGACAATGTTATCAATATTAGACATTATTGGAAATAAATAAAATCAATTAAACTATGTAAATGTTAAAATATCTTGAGTTAAAAGAAAAGCCGAAAGAGTTTCTTGCCGCCACAGGTTTGACTGATGAAGAGTTTCAATGTTTGTTGCTGACTTTTGAAAAGTGTTACGAGCAAGTTGCTCTAAAAAAGTTGAAGCCTATCAAAAAGAAAAAACAAAGAAAATCAGGCGGAGGCAGAAAGTCGAAATTTGCAAATTTAAGCGATAAGTTATTGTTTATTCTCATTTATCAAAAAACCATTCCGCTGCAAACGA
>MWVX01000233.1_pt1 | contig 16093 bp, 14 predicted proteins | sample 1047311 | NCBI WGS metagenome assembly MWVX01 (sample SAMN06349984, study PRJNA376086) | soil metagenome | isolation source: MtG-4 sample Antarctic (ecotone) soil | place: Antarctica | collected 2015-01-13 | reverse complement strand
CGAGCAAAATTCTTTATTGCTCATCACAGGTCATACGCATCAACCCGTTTTTGAATCACTCACTTTCATTGAACGTTTATATCGACAGTTATTAATGGCACGGGCAGGCGGCGACGAAGGCCTGGTTAAAGAAACGATAGCTGAAATAGAAAGACGAAAGTTTGAATACAACCATGTATCAAACGATTATCTTACCATGAAACCCACGTATTTTAATTCGGGCTGTTGTTGCTACAATGATGGCGACATTACGGGTATTGAAATTGAAAATGGGTACCTGCGTTTAATAAAATGGGCAGCAAAAGACGGAACGCCAAAACGGGAAGTTTTAGAAGAAGAAGAGCTGGAGATACTATTGAAAGCGGTTAGCTAATATTAGAAAGGAGACATTCCCAAATCAATTTATTATGAATAGTACAATACGCCGTGCGGTTAAAAATGACTGTGCAAGGATTTTAGAGTTGGTAAAAGAATTAGCCATTTACGAAAAAGCGCCGGATGAAGTAACGGTGACCTTGGAGCATTTTGAAGAAAGCGGATTTAGCGAAAACCCAGTATGGTGGGCCTTTGTAGTGGAGCTGGATGGACGGGTGCAAGGCTTTGCTCTTTACTACATTCGCTTTAGCACATGGAAAGGCCAACGCATGTACCTCGAAGATTTTTTAGTAACTGAAAAACTTCGTGGTGGTGGTATGGGCAAACAACTCTTCGACAAGCTAATAATTGAAGCCAAAGAAAAAGGGTTCAGCGGAATTGTATGGCAGGTGCTTGACTGGAACGAGCCGGCTATCAACTTCTACAAAAAATACAATGCTTCTTTTGATGCCGAATGGGTGAATTGCGCTATTTCTGTTTCGTAAAACCGGGCAGGCAAAATATTTGCTTAGATGTGGTTACAAGAAAATGAATACAGGAATAAAGATCAAGATATTTTTTACACTGTTGGTTACTGCTTTTTATCTTCCGGTTCTACCGCAGCATAACCATTCAGTTGCGTTGCACAATACCGCGAATGATTCAGTAACAACCTATGCCAGCCTTCGCTATGAATCGCATTCTGTTTTAAGACGCCTTTTAATGGGAAGCAATTACCGCCAGGCGTGGAGCCAGCCTGTAAAATTTCCCGTTTTTCATCTATCCGGGTCGGGATTTACAATCAAAGAATTAGGAGGGGGACTACAAACAAAATCATTACAATTATTGGATGCTGCCGGTAAACAATGGTCGTTACGCTCAGTTGAAAAGGAGGTAACGAAAGCTATGCCCAATTTGCTTAAAAATACTTTAGCCCAAAAACTATCGCAGGACCAGGTATCGGCTTCTTTCCCCTATGGTGCTTTTATTGCAAGCAGACTGGCAACGTCCCTTGGTATTATAGCCCCTCACCCTGAATTTTTTTTGTTGCCGATGATACGGCATTTGGTGTTTACCGATCCATTTTTGCTAATACATTATGTTCCCTGCAAGAACGCGATGGTGGAGTTGATAGCACAGTAAGTTCAAGGCAGCTATTTACCCTCATGCGAGAAGAAAATGTGCATGCAATAGATCAGGGAGCGCTATTAAAAGCGAGGCTTTTAGATCTGTTGATTTCAGACTGGGACCGGCATGAAGATAATTGGCGCTGGCAGGTGAAAAAAGTTGGCAACAATTTTCATTACATCCCCATTGCAAGAGACAGGGATTGGGCTTTTTTCACAAGCAATGGTTTGCTGCCTTTCGTAGTACGGTTCACAGGTATGCAATTTTTAGTGCCTTTTAAACCAAAAAGTACAGACCTAAAAAACTTAAGCTTTAAAACCTGGCTTTTTGATAGAACATTATTAAACGGCTTAGATAAGGCCCAATGGCAAACTATTAGCCACGGGTTTGTACAGCAAGTAACAGATTCGGTTATAGAAGCAGCCGTGCATACACTACCCAAAGAAATTTATGCGCTTCATGGTGAACGGTTTGGTTGGTAATATCATTAATGAGCGCAGCTTTATCACCGGCGAAACGTATGGCATCACAATTAATACTTTTAGTGGCAACGACAGATTTGAAGTAAGCGAGAACACGGTTTCAAAAATAAGGCTTATTCTAAATGGCGGAGAGGGGAACAATTACTACCAGCTTGCCAGCGGTGTTAAAACAAAAGTGAAAGATGCATCCTATAAAACAACTAATCTTCGCTAAGCAAAAAGCTGCGGTTTTTTTTTCAGTAAATGGTTGGATATTCGCTGGCCATAATGAAATCATGAGAAAGTTCCTTCGTCCTTTTTTTATCGCAGCTCTTTTTTTACTAATGACTTCATCCGCTAAAACGCAAACGCAGTTCAGTGGATGGCTGGCCTCTTTCAATACGTTTAAATTAAACAATCGCTTTAGCCTGCACTTTGATGCACAACTTCGTTCATCAGACGAACTGCGGCAAGTGCAAACGATTTTGTTGCGGCCCGGTTTAAACTTTCATGCAACTAAAAGTTTGATTCTAACTGCGGGCTATGCATTCATCACTAACCGTCGCGCTGTTAGCAGCCTTTCCGAACTATTACCCGAACACCGCATTTGGCAGCAAGGTATTTTTAATCATAAATTAAACAATATCTCCATTGCTCACCGCATCAGGTTTGAAGAACGTTTTATATCAAAAGCAAAAGTGGTAAACAATAGCCTGGAAACAGATGGCTATAACCAGGCATTTCGCTTCCGCTATTTTATTAGAAGTCTCTTTCCATTAACAGCAAAGCCTTCTTTTTCAAAAGGCTTTTTCCTTGCGTTACAAAACGAAGTGTTTTTAAACACCGGGGATAAGAGTGCTGTAAATGGAAAATCTTTTGATCAGAACCGTTTGTATGGAGCAATAGGTTACAGGCTGCCCAATAAATTAGATGTGGAAGCCGGTTATATGAACCAATATACATCCACCCGAACTTCTTTCACCAATAATCATATTGCACAAATAGCTTTATATAAAAGGTTATAAACAAGAGGTAGCCGATTTTTTTGCATTTTTGCACCTATAATACCTGCGGATGAAGATGAATGTTTACCAGTCTCTGTTAGAAAAAAAGAATAGTGGTCACAAATCCTTTGCTGTTTTAATTGATCCTGATAAGATCATTTCATCTTCACTATTTGCCTTGGTGCAATCGGCCAACAGGTGTAAGGTAGATTTCTTTTTTGTAGGTGGAAGCCTTGTGGTTTCCGATCATTTGGATGATTGCATTAGGCAAATAAAACAGGAATCTTCAATACAGGTAATTCTTTTTCCCGGCAGCCCGGCGCAAATAAGTAAACATGCAGATGCGCTATTGTATTTGTCACTTATTTCGGGTCGCAACCCCGAACTTTTGATTGGCCAGCATGTCATCTCTGCACCCTTTGTGAAAAAGAGTGGACTTGAAATTATTTCTACCGGTTATATGGTGATTGACGGTGGTGCGCCTACAACTGTTTCTTACATTAGTGGCGCCGCACCCATACCTGCCGACAAAGCCGAAATTGCACTTTGCACCGCCATGGCCGGTGAGATGCTAGGCAAAAAATTAATTTATATGGATGCCGGCAGCGGTGCTAAAAAAGCCATTGGGGAAGAAATGATTGCACTGGTAGCTAAGAACATTGATGTGCCTTTGGTTATTGGTGGTGGCATACGTGATGCAGAAAAAGCGTACTTAAATTGCAAGGCTGGGGCCGATGTAATTGTTGTAGGCAATGCCATAGAAAAACAACCTTCGCTGTTAGAAGAAATGGCCGCGGCTATTCACCAGGTGCATACGGTTTTGTAACATTCAGCAACTTCCCACTTATAAATTACTATGCGTGCTATGTCAAATCCTAAGTTGGGCGTGTCCCTCGCAGAGCCTCGGGCCGGGCTATCCGCTGCAATCTTTTTGGGAGGCCCAAAAAGGATTTTCGCTTCTATCCCTCACCCAAACGCCACATCATACTTAACATAACAACACATGCACGGGGCTTTACAAAAACTGGCTTCCCATTCCATAATTGTATTTGTTATAGTAGCGGCTATCCAGGTATTGTGCGCTACTTACTTTTTAAACATTCCCGGTTTTGGTGCAGTCAACAGCGTGCTTTTTTTATGCTGTGGAATTGGAAGCAGTTTCTGTATTTTATATCTCCCCTCTATTGAGTTTAGCAAAGTAGCCATCATAAACCGCCAATCTTTGCTAAAGCTTTTGGGTGTTGTTGCTTTATTGCCCATAAGCTATAGCCTTGCACGAAATATACTTGACAGCACACCTTTACGCATTGAGTATGCCGATATGCTGCCTGTTATTGGAGTAATGTGCTATCGTTTTTTGGCTGGGCAATTCAACCAAATCTATCAGCCCATCCATGAGATATGGAACGGCGTACAGCCAATTTATTTGCCGGCATTGTGGCTTCCTTTCTGCACTTCGTTTCTCTTTCATTTTGATATGCGATGGGTTACAGTTGGCGGAATTTGGTTAAGTGTTGCACTTTGCATTCTACCGGCATGGAAAAAAAATAGCACGGTTTTATTTTATGTGTCCGCCCTATTGGTTTTACTTACTTGGCTGCATTTTAATCAAACTAATAATGTTATCAGGCTTAGTGAGGAAGGCGTCATCTTTTTTTATTATTCATTGATGGCAGTTGCTATTATTTCTGGTAATGCCTGGTTCATTGGCGCTGCTGCAGCGATATGCCTTTTAAGCCGCTATGCCATTATTGGCTGGTTGCCGTTTGCTGTTATCTGTCTGCTATACAAACGGGAATACAAACTTTTATTGAAAGCCCTGGCAGCCGGAAGCGTTGTAGCCGCACTGCTAATCCTGCCTTTCGGTTTGAACTTTCTATCCCTTCAACTGCAGTTGCCGCAGCAATACATTAGCCATGCAGAAAGAGTATGGAAGGAAACGCCTGAACATTTTTATCAATCGTTAGGCATGGCAAAATTTTTCGGTCCATCGCATTTCAACTTACTGCATATCATTTTAGTTTGGGGAAGCTTTCTTGTACCGCTACTCTTTTTTATCTTTTTACGAAAGAAAAATTTTAGCACCGTTACTAATTTATTGGCAGGTTTTCAACTAAGCCTTAGCTTTTTTTATAATTTTTTAGACGTGAGTTACCTCTACCTTTTTTATACACCGGTATTTGTGAGTTTAGTTATTGCAGGATGGTGTTTAACTGGCAGCAATAGGAGGATAGAATAATTAATTCATGCCTTCCGCCTTCACTCTTGAGGGTGTATCCTTACCACTTACAATTGTTTTACTGCTTTCGGCAATGGCTTTAATCACCTGCGCCATGTTCTCTAAATCCAATGTACTTACTTCATCGCTTGCCTTGTGATAGTTAGGCTCGCTGTCCATTTTAGAAGTGGAGATGGTATGTGCAGGAACACCCAGGCGGGCAAGGGTAGCGTTATCGGAGCGGTAAAATAAATTCTCCTTCGTGTATGGATCCGGATAAAACTGGAAAGCAGTTCCTTTCAAATTCGCCTGCAATATTTCACCCATGTTTGTTTTATCAAACCCGGTAATGTAAGCAGAGTTCTTGCCCCACTTGCTTTCGGTACCTATCATTTCAATATTGAACATAGCACTAATGCTAGAAGGACTCATCTGTTGCGAAAAATATTGGGAGCCGAAGCCGCCGATTTCTTCAGCAGTAAAAGCAACAAACACCAGCGTTCTTTCATTGTTTCCTATCTTTTTAAAATGATCGGCCAATAAAATAACGGCAGTAATTCCTGCGGCATCATCATTGGCGCCGTTGTAAATGCTGTCACCGGCTTCTGGTTTTCCCACACCCAAATGATCATAATGGCCGGAGAAAATAACCTGCTCTTCCTTTTTGCTTCTGCCTGGTAAAATGCCCACTACATTTTTAAATTTCATTTCCTCAAAACTGTGGGTTGCAGTTATAGTGAAGCCATTGGGCAGGCTGGAGCCTAAAACAAAAATGGTAGAAAAAGGTGTCCGAAAAATTTGACGCTTTAAACCGGTAAGCCCTGCAAAATTTTTAAACATACTTGTATCTACCAGTACAATTGTATTCTTCTTTTCCCCTACAAGACGTTGAGCTTTTAAAAACAAATTCTCACCAGCGGCGATGGTGGCTATCGTGTAGCCAGATTTTTCATCGACATTCAGCGATGGCTGGCTTGTTACGACAACTATATTTTTACGGTCAATTTCAGTACCTCCAACAACATATTTTAATTCGCCCAGCTTGGGCCTTAGCATTACAAACTCCTGCAGATATGTATCACCTGTCAACGGTTGCAAGCCCGCTTTTTTAAATTCAGCAGCAATAAAATCCGCAGCTTTATCAATTTCAGGCGAACCGGTTTTACGGCCGCGCATTTCATCGGAAGCCAAAGCGTTTTCTATCCGGGCTACTTCGCTGGTGCCAGCAGCCGCAAGGTTTGTACTTGCACTTGTGTTTTTGCTTGCCTTTTGTACAGAACATGTTGTGGTTGCTGCTATAATAAATAAAGCAGCGGCTGAAGAAAAAAAGAATTTATACATAGATGGTTGAAAATGGTAGCGTAAAATAAATGTTCCCGTTCGTATCTGTTTCAATAATCTGCAAAACAACCCTTTGACTGATGAAAGGGTTGCTTTTCTTACAAAGTAAATCCACTAAAAAAACTTATCAACTTATCAACCTATCACAAGCTCATCATCTCTTTAAACTTCACTGTCTGCCTGCGGCTTACTTCAATTTTTTCACCGCCTTTTAATTCAAGCAACAAGCCCCCGTTAAAATACGATTCAACTTTTTCAATCATCTGCAGGTTGATGATATGCTTGCGGTTGGCCCGGAAAAAAACTTTGGGATCAAGGCGTTCTTCTAATGCATTCAGAGATTTTAATATGAGTGGTTTGTTAGGCCCGAAAAACACTTTGGCGTAATTGCCAACACTCTCAAAAAGACGTACTTCCGAAAGACGCACGAACCAACAGCGTTCTCCATCTTTTACAAATACCTGGTCATGTTCGCCCAGTAAACTGTTGTTAGTAACGCCATTTACAAAAGGAGCCGCTGCTCTTTGCGATTGCTCTCCTACCACCTTTCTCACCTTTTCAATCGCATCAGCCAGCCGCTTTGGTTCTATTGGCTTTAGCAGGTAGTCAAGGGCATTCACTTCAAACGCTTTTAAGGCATAATCGTCATACGCGGTTGTAAAAACCACGGTGGGAGCATGGTCTAAATCCTGCAACATTTCGAAACCTGTTTTGCCAGGCATTTGAATATCAAGAAAAATGAAATCAGGGTTATGGCTGTCAATTTTTTGTACGCCTTCTTCAGCGTTTGACGCCTCGTCTACAACTTCAACTTCGGGAAAGTCTTGCAACAACTTTCGTAGTTCTGCACGGGCTAAACGTTCATCGTCAATAATAATGGCTCTCATGTACAAATTTTGGGTTTGAGGTTTATAGTTGGGGGTTCATTAATACTGTCTCTCTTTTCATCACGCACTATTCCTTTGTTGTTAGATTTTTTGGTATGTACTATACTGGTGCCCGCTGGTCCGCATATTCTTTTAACTTCCCTTCAACGGCATCAACACTTTTGCTTCTACCAACACAGGGTCAATCTGCGTTATTTCAAAGCTTGCTTTTTCACCATACAATAAATTTAAGCGGTCTTTAGTGCTGGCAATTCCAAAACCGGAAACTTTTGCATAACCGTTCAAGTGCCCTGTATTCTGCACCAAAAGTTCATGCTGATTTTCTTTTACCTCCGAAATTATTTTTATCACCCCTCCCTTCATTTGCTTACTAATGCCATGTTTGATGGCATTCTCCACAAGGGTTTGCAACATCATGGGCGGCACCTGGTTATTCAGCGTTTTTTCATCCACTAAAAATTCGACCTGAAGGCGGTCTTCGAAGCGCATACTTTCCAGGGCGAGATAATCTTTTACAATCTTTAGTTCCTGTACCAACGAAACGGTTTCTGCTTTTTCGGCACTTAAGCTGCTGCGCAAAATATTACTTAACTCCGTGATGGCGGTACGGGCTCTTTCCGGATTCTCATCAACCAAAGCCCTGATGCCGTTCAATGCATTAAAAATAAAGTGCGGATTTACATGCGCTTTAATAGTGTCCAATTCCAACTGTCGCACCAAAGCTTCTAATTTAATAGTATCCATTTCCTGCTTGCGTGTTTTAATAATGAAATGGTACATGAAATAAATAGCGTTCCAAATGAGCAGCAGCGGTATAAACGAAACGAGGTTGGTAATAAATAAGGATAAATAAGAAACAGGGTCGCCTTCTGCGTTGGTACGCAACTGAAACAATTGCTCAAATGGCGATACAATGCAGGTAATAAAAAAAGAAAATGCAATTGTCAGTAAAATAAAGGTCAGTATCTGCTGGCGGAGGTCTTTTAGCAGAACAGAAGAGCGATGAATTACTTCCCGCATAAAATGAGAAAAGATGACGCCCACCTCCATAAAAAACAAAATTCGCTGTAAGATTTTGGGTTCGTAACTGTTAAAAACAAGCGCAAAAAATACATTGATCAAGGCAAACAGGCCCCACCCCGCAAATTGCGCCACCCAATACCCTGACAATTGAAACGACTTCATCATACAAAGCTACGACAGCCCGTTTGTTATAGTTGTCTGTAAATATATCAGTGGGCGAAAGATTTTACAAGCGGGACGCGGATTGTAATTTGCACGGTCAATTTGCAATTTGCAAAAAGTAGCTACGGATTAGCTAGTTGAAAAGATAATAGCCCTTGAGATTGCCCATTACTAATTGCTTATTGCCCTTCAACCAATTCCTTTGCAGTTTGTTAAGCGTTAGCACACATTCGGTAAAATGTGAGAAAATCAAATACTTTTACGTCTTCAAACAATCCTTCATGCAACTACCCGCAGGTGCTTTGCTTCAAACCATAAATACACCCGAAGACTTAAAAAAAGTACCCAAAGAAAAGCTTCATCAGATATGCGACGAGCTTCGTCAATATATTATTGATGTAGTGAGCGTACATGGCGGGCATTTTGGCGCTTCGTTGGGTGTGGTGGAACTCTCAGTGGCTTTACATTTCGTTTATAATACGCCTTACGATCAATTGGTTTGGGACGTCGGCCATCAGGCTTACGGACATAAAATACTTACCGGCCGCCGCGATAATTTCATGACCAATCGTAAATACGGCGGCCTAAGCGGTTTTCCTAAACGCACCGAAAGTGAGTATGATACATTTGGGGTGGGGCATTCCTCAACCTCTATTTCAGCCGCTTTAGGAATGGCCATGGCAGCTAAATACAAAGGCGAAACGGACAGAAAATCAGTAGCCGTTATTGGTGATGGTTCTATGACGGCGGGGATGGCTTTCGAAGCGATGAATCATGCCGGCGTAGCCGATACGGACATGCTTATTATTTTGAATGATAACTGCATGAGCATTGACCCAAATGTTGGCGCTTTAAAAGAATATTTAACTGACATTACCACCTCTCAGACCTACAATAAATTCAGGGATGATGTTTGGAAATTAATGGGAAAGCTACCTGTAGGAAAACGATTTACCCGTGATATGGCTTCTAAGCTGGAAGCCGGTATTAAAGGCATGGTTACCAAAAGAAGCAATTTGTTTGAAGCATTGAACCTACGCTACTTTGGCCCTATTGACGGCCACAATATTACAAAGCTGGTTGATACCTTAAAAGACTTAAGGAATATTCCCGGTCCAAAGATTTTACATATAATAACAGTAAAAGGCAAGGGTTATGCGTTAGCAGAAAAAGATCAAACCAAATGGCATGCACCGGGTTTGTTTGATAAAATAACCGGTGAGATTTATAAAAAGAAATATGAGCTGCCGCAGCCGCCAAAATACCAGGATGTTTTTGGACATACGATTATTGAATTAGCTGAGCAGAACGAAAAGATCATGGGTATTACACCCGCAATGCCAAGTGGTTCTTCTCTGAAATACATGATGGATAAAATGCCGCACCGTGCCATTGATGTAGGCATCTGCGAGCAACATGCGGTAACACTTAGTGCAGGGATGGCTACGCAGGGACTAAAAGTTTTCTGCAATATCTACTCCTCTTTTATGCAACGGGCTTTTGACCAGGTGGTACATGATGTGGCTATACAAAAACTGCCGGTTGTTTTTTGTTTAGACCGTGCCGGTTTGGTGGGTGAAGATGGTCCAACCCATCACGGAGCTTATGATATTCCTTACTTCCGTTGCATACCAAATATGGTTATTTCTGCGCCGATGAACGAAGCGGAATTACGCAACCTGATGTACACGGCGCAATTAGAAAGTACAAAGCTTCCATTTGTTATTCGCTACCCACGAGGCGAAGGCGTTATGCCTGAGTGGAGAAAACCAATGACCGAAATAGAAATTGGTAAAGGAAGAAAGCTGCGTGATGGCAAAGACATTGCTGTTTTATCATTTGGACATCCGGGTAATTTTGCCGCTGCGGCAATCAGGGATTTACGAGCAGATAGGTTGCAGCCGGCGCATTATGATATGCGTTTTGCGAAGCCTCTGGATGAAGAATTACTACACGAAGCATTATCACAATACAATAAAATTATTACCGTAGAAGATGGAACTGTGGTAGGTGGGTTTGGTTCAGCCGTAGCAGAATTTATTGCGGTGCATGGCTACAAAAACGATCTGAAAATTCTGGGTATTCCTGATAGGATTGTGGAGCACGGCACATTAAAAGAATTACACCGTGAATGTGAGTATGATGCGCAGGCTATAGCCGATGCAGTTAGGAAAATGATGAATGAATCAGTCGAAGCTGTTAGGCCCCTCTGAGCAGCCACACAGCTATTTCCATATCTTTTATAAACAGCAGGTTCAGCATGAACAGAACTTTTCCCGAAAGAATACTGAGACCGCTTGGTTAGATAGATGATGCCTGTCATATTTGTTTGATTACGTACCAGATCATGAGCGATTTAAAAAACATTTGAACTAACATGTTTTTCAACTCAATAGAGTTTGCCCTCTTTCTTCCTATTGTTTTCTTTCTTTACTGGTTTGTCGCCAGGTCGGTTAGAAATCAAAATATTCTATTACTAATTGCCAGCTATTTTTTTTATGGCTGTTGGGATTGGCGCTTTTTATTCTTATTAGCCTTCTCCACTTTATTAGACTATTTCACCGGGCTTAAGATTTATCAATCCCAAACCAAAGTCCGGAAAAAGATGTGGTTGCTGATTAGTGTTATAATAAACGTTGGCTTCCTCGGTGTTTTTAAGTATTATAATTTTTTTGCAGCTTCTTTTGCGAGTTTACTACATTCATTTGGTTTACAGACTAACCCCTCCACGTTAAATGTAATTTTACCTGTTGGCATTTCCTTTTACACCTTTCACGGGCTTTCTTATGTATTTGATATTTATAATGGAAGAATTAAGCCTACAACAAACCTGGTAAACTATACTTTGTTTGTCAGCTTTTTTCCCTTGTTGGTAGCAGGTCCTATTGAAAGAGCTACACACCTTTTACCGCAAATGGAAGCACCAAGAGTGTTCGATTACAGCAAAGCGGTGGACGGCTTGCGGCAAATTTTATGGGGACTGTTTAAGAAAATTGTTATTGCTGATAACTGTGCGGCCTTCGCAAATGTTATTTTTGATAGTTCTGCCGATAATTCCGGCGCTTTACTATTATTAGGCGCCGTTTTTTTTAGTTTTCAAATCTATGGCGATTTCTCTGGTTATTCCGACATAGCCTTGGGTACAGCCCGTTTATTTGGCTTCGAGCTATTAAGGAATTTTGCTTTCCCTTATTTTTCCAGAGACATAGCCGAATTCTGGCGCCGATGGCACATCTCCCTTTCCTCCTGGTTCAAAGATTATTTATATATACCGCTCGGGGGGAGTTCGGGTGGCATCTGGAAAAAAGTCCGGAATACATTTATCATTTTCCTTGTCAGTGGCTTTTGGCATGGCGCCAGCTTTACATTTATAGCATGGGGATTTTTAAACGCACTTTACATTATGCCCTCTATTATTTTTAAAACAAATAGAACAAACCTGGAAATAGTGGCCAAGGGAAAGCTAATTCCCTCCCTGAAGGATGTGGTGAATATAAGCATCACTTTTTTTCTGACTACAATTGCATGGGTATTCTTTAGGGCCACAGGCCTAAGGCATGCTTTTAATTACGTTTTTGATATGATTACCGGGCTTTTTAATAAAACATCCTACACAAAAGCAAAAGATTTTTTAAACGAGAATGATGCATATATGCTGCTTGCATTTATTATTGTTTTTATGTGGGTTGAATGGATAGGCAGAGAACATAAATACGCCTTGGGAAATTTAAAATTCAGGTCTCCGGCATTTTTAAGATGGAGTTTTTACTATATGATTATAATAGCCATCTTTTTTTACTCCGGTCGCAAAGAACAGTTTATTTATTTTCAATTTTAAGCCAGTGAGAAAATTTTTAATAAGGACGCTCCTGTTTTTTATACCGGTTTTTATATTCACTTTCTTAGCTGATTGGCTAATAACCCAGGCTTTGCAACAATCAAAGCAAGGCAACTATGGTGTTTGGAATGATATATTAAAAGGCAGGGTAAACTCTGATATAGTTATTTACGGCTCTTCAAGAGCCTGGGTACATATTAATCCTAAAATTATAGAGGACAGCTTTGGAACGAATGCTTATAATTTTGGAGTAGATGGCCACTATTTTCACATGCAGTATGTAAGACACAAGCTTTTTTTGGAAAATAATAAATTTCCAAAACTAATTATTCTCACGTTAGATAATGTAACGCTTGATAAAAGAATTGACTTGTTTGAACCGGAGCAATTTGTCCCTTATTTTTCAAACCAACACATTGTTTCCGCTATAAAAAAATTCAAAGGTTTTGATTATTATGATTATACACTGCCCTATATGCGTTATATCGGGCTAAAAAAAGCAACGAACAAAGGTTTATCAATTATTTTTTCAGGTGTTGATACGCCTGACAGATATAAAGGTTTCGCAGGACACAACCTGCCGTGGACAAATGATTTTGTTATGGCTTCCAAAAAGCATAGAAAATATGTTCAAAATTTAGATACAGCTACTATTAATTCATTTGATTCTTTTTTAAAAGAAACCCAAAAAGCCGGAATACGTCTTGTATTTGTTTACACTCCCGAATATATTGAAGGGCAAAAATTTGTTTCCAACAGGGAGGAAATATTTTCCTATTACAATAATTTTTCAAAAAAATATAGCATTCCTTTTTATGATTACTCCGGCGATTCTTTATGTTATAACAAAAAATATTTTTACAATACGCAGCATTTGAATGCAACAGGTGCAGATATTTTTACAAAAAAACTCGTGAAGGATATACGCTCTGTCTATCAGCAATAAATAAAAAGTAGGTTTAGGAAAAAAGTGAATCTCAGTGCTCTAAGCGGCCAGGCAGCTATAAAAATATGCAAAGACGCTTATGACAGTAAGCGGCGTTTTTCGTTGCTATAAAAACTTAGCATCGTCTTATTGCTTCTTCTTTTTACAAGTGTCATTGCAATAGCATGGCTTTCCTATACAAAGGCAGATAAAATATTTTCGGCCTTGAGCCTTCCTAAAAAGCCAACCACAGTTATAACAACTCCAAAAACTCTTTTAAAGATCCAGGCAAAAGCCACAGACGCAAAAATTTATGCAAAGAAGAATAAATACAATGCAGACTTCCGCTTTCTTATTGATTAAAACTGCCTTCTAACCAAAAACGTTTTTTTATTTATGATCTTCAAAAAGACAGCATCATAAATTGTGGCATTGTAACGCATGGCAATTGCAATGAAAGATGGCTTGCAGGCAGGCGATATAGTAAGACCGTTGGCTGTGGCCGTTCTTCCATCGGCAAGTATAAAATTGGGTCTGCTTACTATGGCCGATTCGGGCTTGCCTTTAAGCTGCACGAACTGGAAATCACCAATGATAAAGCGATGGACCGCTACGTGGTGCTTCATTCACATAGCTGCATTCCGGAGACAGATGTTAGCAGCGACATCTGCCAAAGCAATGGATGTCCTACCGTTTTGCCTAATTTTTTAAAGGAAATAGAACCGCTGATTAAAGGTTCGAGAAGACCGGTGTTGTTTTGGATAGTTGATTAATGTACAGTGCTATTAAATTAAGGCGTCTCAATGTTTTCTGGCTTCGTGCTTTTTCAGAATTTTTATAGCGTTCTCGCCATTTTTTATCTTACAGCAATAAATTAAAACCTTTTGATTCTTCTGCTTCCATCCAATCTTGCTATCAAAAGACAGATACTTTACCGACAGAGAAAAGCATCTTAAACATCAAGGACACTACCGTTCATCACGTAGATATTGAAGCTACTGTTGATGCCATAAAATGGAGAAAGCCACTCTTAAAAAAAATTGATAAAGTAGTGGACAGGCCTGCCAAAAAAGGCATGCCGCCGGGAACCTATTCGGTCAGCGTACGTTTTTTGTTAGAATAGACTGCAGCATAAATTTTGCGGAAGCGACAACTGATCAGGGTTACGGAACCGGGATGGTTTAATTGATGTAATTAAATCAGCGCCAAAATGGAAACCGGGTTATCGGGATGGGAAACCTCTCCGATCTTGCCATACGCAGCCAATGACCTTTATTATTGATAAAAAGAATTAGTACAGTTTTACAAGCAGCGGCTCAGAATAGAATTTAGTGCAGCCTCCATTGTCTTTATGCAACAACGATATTGTTTATGAGATCCAAAGAATACTTCCTTCTTTCAACTATTTGTTTTTTCCTTATTGGAATTTCAACTGCTCTCGGCCCCCAGGAAACAGATAACATGATGACATTATTTTTTGCATCCTCGCTTGTAAAAGAAGGTGCCTGAAGGCTTTGAAGGTCTTTATATATTTTGGAGAGGCTAACATTATACCGGGCGCCAATAATTAACCCTAAAACCGGATGCACTTCCGCACCAACAGCATAGCCGTAATCTAAGCGGTTATATAAATCAATGATCTTATTGTCGGTACCGTTTCCGCTATTGCTGCTATCTACATTGGCACTAAGTAAGTAAGAGGTTTGCGCGCCAAACATTAGGGAGATGAATTTAGTAATGTTGATGGATGCTAACTGGCCCATCTGAATGTAATCAAGGTTTACCTTACCTGTGTTAGTGCTGGATTTATAGTCGTAACCCTGGCGGGAGAAAATAAGTTCCGTACGCGAACTAAGAATGCTTTTTGAAAGTGGCGCCAGAAATACCCCTGCATGAAAGCCGGACTTACTGCTGCTGTTAATGTCGGAGGCTTTGGAAACTTTGGCAAAGTTTAAACCTGCTTTTATACCTATTTGTGCATGAAGCAATAGCGGACAAACCAGGATGAACGAAACAATAAGCTTTTTCATTTTTGTTGGTTTAGAAGTCAAAATTTTGGTTACTATCTATAAAAAAAGATTTGTTGCTCATTATCTTCTGACTCATAAAAGATAGTTCATTTTTATTTAATATTTTGCTTTGTATATTTCAATGGGTTGGATGTCCTTTGTAATTTTTTGTAGATTACTGTTTTGGAAACACCCCGGAATAAGGGAGGCAAAATGAGCACGATGAACTGATTCACTACTATAAAAACTTTTTACTTTGAAAGCGTTTTGGCGATAAGGGCTTAGTTTAAAGCTCTGTATAGCAAAATGATTTCGCAATAGCTATAGCCGGTAAGTAATTCATATCTATAACGAACCGACACCGCTGCCAAAGGCCGTTTTGTTTGCAATGATTTGCTTTGGCTTCTGTTTTTTAATCGTCGGATTAGTGTTTGGTAAGTATACTAGCATCTATGTCCACAATAAAACGCACACTCACTGTGTATCGCCCTGGCAAGATAGCTGCTTTAACTGCGGCATCCATTAACGGAACTATACTAACTTCTAAATGCCGTTGCCATAAAATCCTATCTATACTTGCTTTTGTTTCTGTCTTTTCATAAAGGAAATCTGCACTTTTAACAGGAACACGGGTCGAATTAAATTTGGTGCTATCTGTTTCCTGGGGGCCGAGAGCAGTTGAAATTCCAATAAGGAAAAAACAAATAGTTGAAAGAAGGAAGTATTCTTTGGATCTCATAAAC
>MWVX01000232.1_pt1 | contig 16142 bp, 12 predicted proteins | sample 1047311 | NCBI WGS metagenome assembly MWVX01 (sample SAMN06349984, study PRJNA376086) | soil metagenome | isolation source: MtG-4 sample Antarctic (ecotone) soil | place: Antarctica | collected 2015-01-13 | reverse complement strand
ATTTACAGAGGGAACACCTTTGATGCCATATACCCCTGCCAAACAGCATAACTGACTTCCACGCACCCATGTCCACTGGTTCATTTGCGGATCATATTTCCACATCGCACTTTGCGCACCGTAGCTATCGCTTCCACCGAAAATATAAAAGTTGCCTTGTGTATCCTTCCATTCAGCAGGACCGTATATTCCACCGGGACTGTTCAAACTGTCAGCTACTCCCATGGTTCCATATACGGGATTCGCATTGCTGATGCTGTCGCCTTTTATCCAAATCCATTGCCCTGATTGCGCGAAAGAATTGTTTAGGTTCAATATCAACTGAACAAGAAGCAACAACACGGGGAATAATTTTTTTTTCATGAGGTAAATTGTTTGATTATTGTTCTCACAAGTGTATTTGAAAGCATGGAATGTGTTGCTTTGAAAATTGAAAAGATGATCTTTTATTCTAAAAAACTCGAAGACTCCGCAATGAGAATTTTTTTCAAAAAGAACTGATCGCGTACTTTACATTGAATCAGGTAAACCCCCGTTGAGAATTTTGCTTGAATCAATTTCTTTTTTGACTTCTCGCTTGAAATTTTTTTCCTCCCCGGCATAAATCAGTTGACCAATTGCATTAAAGATTTAAATCGTAACATATTTGGTTAAGGCGGCTGCCCGTCCGAATAACCATAAATTTCCAATAGAATCAATCCATGTTGCCGGACCATACAATGCAGGTGGCGTATTATTAGGTGCGGGCACTTGAATAGTTCCAAAAATACCTGGTGCTCCGGCATTGCTGCTCCCGGTCATCCATGTCCATTCTCCTTGCTGAGCTAAAACGAAAGGCGATAAACCAAATGTGAGGCAAACATGAAGTAAAATTTTTTTCATAGTGAAGTTTATTGAATTAGCATTAACTTATTCCTCACTACGGTTTTGCGGGATGTTATTTGGATAATATACGCACCGGAAGCTTTATTGCTCAAATCAATTTCTATATGGTTAGCTATCATCTTTTCTTCGGTAAAAAATATTACCTCACCGATTGCATTAGTTATTTGAATCTGTATTTCATCTGCATTTGAATTCTTGATTTCAACTACAAAATCCCCATTTGTAGGATTTGGATAAATAGAAATATCTGCATCTTCCATCACTTCATTTATTCCGCTGATCACAACTTCAATTGATGCAGAATTCACACATCCAATGGAATCGCCTATGACAACAGTGTAATTACCGGATTGCAGAACAGTATACGATTGAGCGGTGGCTCCCGGAATATCAATAGCATTTAATTGCCATTGGTATGAATTCGCAGGACTTGATGTAAGTATGTTGCCAACTTGCGTGATTATAGGGAATAGCGGAGTTGGATAAACTGTGATGTAGCCAGTCAATGTGAGTGTGTCGCTTCCAGACGCATTCGTAGTAATAAGTGTTACATCATACGTGCCCTGGGTGGCGTAGCAGATGTTCGCCGGGTTTTTGTCAGGGGAAGTAGATGGGGTGCCACCTGGAAAAAGCCATAGCCAGGAGGTGGGATTGTTTGTGGAAGAATCCATAAAATTGGTACAAAATTTTTCGCAAATGGAAGTATCAGCAGCAGTAAAAGTAGGAACAACAATAAGCTCTTCCACAGAAACGTCATCTATATAGTAATAGCTTCTGTCAAAAAATACAGTGGGATTAATATGGACAATATCGGTTAGGGAATTATTCAAAAAATTACCTATGATGAGGTATTGCCATTCGGCAGTTGCTATGATGGTGTCAGTTAAATAAACCCAGTTAGTTGTTGTATCAGTGATTACATCGGTGAAAATAATCTGTGGAGCATATCCTAGTTCATCCTGTATACTGACATTCGTAACGGTATCTGAAAAGCCAACTCCCATATTATTTGAGGCAAATTGAGAGTTATCTGCGAGGGAAACGTACATCGAAACTTTGTATTGATGGCCGCTATCCATTGGCTGAACTAATTGCACCTGAATATATTCCCGGTATGAGGGATATAAACTATCGTAAACATAAATGCCGGCAAAAATATTTCCGCTGTGAGGCGGCTGATATCCGTTGCAGTATGGAAAAGTGCTATATGGCGAATAGTTTGGACATGACGGAGTTATGAGCGTGGAAAGAATATCCGGTGTGGCCTGTGTAGGCGATGTCCAGCTATCGGTGGCCGCCGCAAAAACGGCTGCTGATGAGCTCCATCCACAAGGCACATTTCCATAAATCTCAAAATCAGGATTGGGAACAAGATTCTGAGCGGCAGAATAATAAATGCAGAATAGAAAACTGAGAAACAGTAAAAAATTTTTCATCGATGAGAATGATTTAGATCTTTAATTAAATATGCTGAAAGCACGAAGTATATTACCTTAAAGTTATCGTTTTATCATCAAAAATTATATTATAATACGATTTTATCCCGCACCCTCATAAATGGGAAGGCACTTCTATCTTGTTTTTATATCAATAAAGTAAACCGCTTTCGAAAGTTGTGATAGTTTATAGTGTGGTAATGGTGGGCCCATCGGCATTAAATGATGCGTTAACTGTGTAAGCCAGGCTAACTCAATTGAACATAAAACCCTGCCATCATAGTGCTCAATAAACTATGCTGATAAATACAATTTCCTTTGATTCTTACAATGTCGTTAAAGGAGACACGGCGACCTTAGCGCATCATTTTGTACTATCGAATAATTACCTCTTTAATCCAAACCTCAGGATCAAAAGAGAGATCTATTATCAAAGCCTGTTCAACATTCCTATAACAAAACATTCGGTTAATGCTTTCAGCATGATAAATGAAACCCGAGCAACTACAACTGATGCATTAGTGAATAAAGGAACAGGCGAGAATTATGGAGTGGAAGTGTCGGTGGAAAAGTTTCTTTCCAATAGATATTATTTTCTGCTTTCATCTTCATTCTTTAAATCTAAATACACCGGCTCAGATGGCATCGAACGGAATACACGCTGGAGCAGCAATGTCAATGGCACATTTACAGGAGGAAAAGAATTCGTGCTTTCAAAGGGAAGTGACAATACACTTCTGGGTTTTAATACGAAAGTGACCTATAGCGGAGGGTTGCGTACAACACCCATTGACCTCGATGCTTCGATTGCAGAGGGAACGACAATTTTTGATGAGAGCCAGACCTTTTCACAGCAGAATCCCGCGTACTTCAGAATAGATGCGGGCATGTGCCTGAAGCTGAACCGCAAAAAAGTGACCAGCACTTTCTTACTCGACACACAGAATGCTACAAACCGGCAAAATGTATTCGGTCAATATTTTGAACCTAACGAAGAGATTGTAACCTATTATCAGACATCACTGATACCAGTTCTTAGCTACCGGTTGGAGTTTTAAGTTTGTTGTCTTCTTAATATACCAAGCCTTCGCTTAGAAATGATTTCACCTTACCCTATTACCGTCTACTCTACAATACTTAATTGCAGATGATTAAGCACTATTTCATTAAAATTCATTTCCAACAAATACGATCCTGATGAAAGATCATTTATCGGCAGGGTGTATTGATGCAGGCCAGTTGGTAAATTTCCAGCAGGGTGCTTCAATACCACTTCACCGAGCACATTATAAATGGTGAAGGAAACACTACCAGGCTGATCAATACCAAATGAAACCCTGGTTTCCTCATGAGCTGGATTAGGGGCAAGAGAGTATAGCTTTGCATAAATTTCTTTAGGCTGATTTGGTAATGCCGTAGGCACCACTCCGCAGGATGTAAAATAAGAGTCGAATTCATTCACTGTGGGGGGATAATTTACATCCCAGTAAACATGCTTATCAGGGCAAATGAATGTATAGGTAGGCCAGCCTATAAATTCAAATTCGCTTATATAAGCAGCGGTGGCTTCATTGCCTCCACCCTCGGTGCCGCTTGCACACGGATTTTCGATGTTATAATCCTCAATATAATTTATGACCTTCTCTGTGTTATCACCATCATCAATTCCCCAGATATCGAAATTCCAGCTTCCGGCACCATGCTCCAAATATACTTCATCAATCACCGGTGCATACTCAATGCAGTAATAGCAGGTAGTGAAAAAGAAATCGAGCATGATGGTACTCCCGCCATCAAGGGTATTAAATAGATTCCGCTCTACACCATCCGTCGTGGTAATGGTGAAATCAATAGCTGCGTTAGGCTGGGCAAACGAGCAGGAAGCAGCAATTATAAGAGTTAAGCTAAGTATGAATGTCTTCATGATAGGAGAATTTTAGTAAAGATAATCAACATGAATGATAGAAATTTCTCAGAGCCTTGCGAATATAGTATCTCTCCTGCATCCGATTTCACTAATCTGCTTGCTCAATGTTATAATGATCTATTATAGCAATTAATTATTTGAAGCTGATTGCAGGTTACTTTTGGTAACCCTTCTCCTATTAAAACATTTCCCATATCTTGCATCATAAATATCTTCTAATGCAAAAAGCATATGCTTTTTTATTGCTTGTTAGTTGCTTTTGCTCTGCATTCTGTCAGCAGCCGGAAAAAAGAAAGGCGGAGGCTTCCATTGATGGAAACTCAGTGATTTCCATGTATCCCTTTCAGTTTATTTTTAGCAGCTTTAAGCTGGGCTTTGAGCAAAAAATTTCTGAGAAACTGTCTTTCAAAGGCATGGCTTCTTTAGGGTTAAATGAACATTCGTTGATTTATGATGTGGAAAATTATTCTGCTTTCTCTATAGAGGGTCAACTCAGATACTTTCCTATGAAAAAGTCTCTTTCAGGTATCTATGGTGCTGTTTATTTTTACGACAGAGGCGCATCTTTTGAAGAATTTATAATTTTCCCAGGGCCTTTTCCTATTCCCGCAACGACAACTTACAATCTCAACTCTATTGGTGGAGGTGTATTATTTGGTGTTCAGTTGTTTGCACGGAAAATCGTCTCCTTTGATTTTTATGCCGGAGGAGGTCCAAACATTCCTATTAAGAAAGCGCCAACCAACAATCCTAACAATACCTTTGGGTCCGATTTGATTTTTAACAACTACCGAAAGGCTATCGGTTTTCACAGTGGCTTTAGTATTGGATTGGTATTAAAATAACGGGCTTAGACTATTTCATACTCAATAGCTTTGCCCTGATTAATGTTCTTTCGAGCTAAGCAATTGCAGAAGACGATCCGGCCTTCTATATCATCCAAATTCCTTCCACAAGAATAGGTTTATCATCATTTTTAAATCAAAATTATCCTTTAGCTTTGTCGCTTCTAAATGGTCAGATGGCCGAGTGGCTAGGCAGAGCTCTGCAAAAGCTCTTACAGCGGTTCGAATCCGCTTCTGACCTCATCTTTATTAAACTTCTTTTGTATTAATTAGTCTGCTATAGACTTAATCAAATCACCCATTCACGCTTAGTAAAAGTTAGATGGGTGCGCAGTTACATTGTCATTACTATGTCATTAGCCAGTAACCAAAATATTGGATCCTTTTCATTGGCACCTAATTGGATATGCATTATTTCTATGATCTGATTCTACATTAACTATATTGTAAATCCACTTTCATGAGAATTAATCGTCAGCGCTTCGTGCTGCTTGGTGTGGCATTGATTTCTTCTGCTTTCGCGTCAGCACAGGAGTATTTCGGTCAGAATAAGGTGAAGTATGATCAGTTTGAATGGTCAGTATTTAATACTCCCCACTTTCAAATTTATTATTATGAAGAGGAGAAAGATGCCGTAAAAGATGTGGCGCAGATTTCTGAAATTTGGTACGACCGACTTTCGAAGATATTCAGACATCAGTTTAGCGAACTCAACCCATTAATCCTTTATGCAAGTCCTGAGCATTTTCAGCAAACAGACATCATTCCGGGTTTGATCGGTGAGGGGATCGGTGGAGTTACTGAGGGAAACAAGAACCGTGTAATTATCCCGTTAGTCGGCTCATGGCAGGATAATAATCACATTATAGGGCATGAGCTTGTGCATGCTTTTCAATACGATATTCTTACACACGGAGACTCTACAAGTATAAGAAATATTGGCAACCTGCCTCTTTGGTTCATTGAAGGACTGGCAGAATATCTATCAATCGGTACTTATGACCCAAATACAACCATGTGGCTAAGAGATGCGGTGATGAATGATAAATTTCCCACTCTCCGCAAAATGACAAACGACTATCACTATTTCCCCTATCGCTGGGGACAGGCCTTCTGGGCTTATGCAACCGGCATTAAGGGAGATAACATAATTCCTGAATTGTTTAAAGAGTGTGCTATATATGGTTATGAAAGGGGGATCGAAAGAGTCTTTGACATAAAATCGAAAGAGTTTTCAAAAAGATGGCAGGAAACAGTAGAATCTTATTATCGCCCTTACATCAATAGCCCTTCAGACGAATATAGCTCTGGCCGGCGGATGTTCGAAGACCGGAAAGCGATCAATGAACAGGATTTTGCTCCTGCGGTTAGCCCTAATGGTAAATATGTAGTTTTTCTATCCGCACGAAATGTATTTTCTCTTGATCTTTTTCTTGCCGATGCCCGATCAAGGAAAATAATCAGACGCTTAAAAACAGAGACATCTAATTCTCATGGAAATGCACTGCGGCTGATAGAATCGGCAGCAACATGGTCACCTGATAGCAAAAATCTTGCTTTCGTCAGCTATGAGGCGGGCAGACATTACATCAACATTGTAGAGGCAGTAAATGGTAAAACAAAAGAAAAATTTTCTATAGATGATGTTCAAAGCCTGCTAAACCCGTCATGGTCGCCGGATGGTAAAAATATTGTGTTCAGTGGTGTGAACCAGGGAAGCAGCGATCTTTATCTGTATGATCTGAAAAACAAGCAGACTACCAAACTTACTCATGATAAATTTTCTGACTTGCAGCCATCTTGGTCACCAGACAGCAGATCAATTGTATTCACGACAAATCGATTTTCAGATACCGATTTCTCTAAATATGTTTTTGGCAATTATGAACTCGCCACTCTTGATCTGCAGACTCATTCCTTATCAGAGATTTCCTTATTTCCTGATGTAAACCATATCAACCCCCTGTTTGGAAAAGACAGCCTTCTATATTTTATTGCTTCTCCTGACGGTGTGAGTAATATTTATAGATATAATTTTAAAACATCCATGGTTGAGGGCATCACCCATGAAAAAACAGCAACCGCTGGTATTACTGCTCTTTCGCCCGCCCTTTCTATTGCTACAAAAACCGGAGACCTCTTTTACTCCGTATTCAAAGGAACCGGATATCAGTTGTATTCCTTAAAAATGGATAAGAAACTAAAGGCTGTTCCTATTGATATGAATGCAGTTTCTAATAGGGAGGCTGGTGAGCTACTTCCGATAGATAGAATTTCCGGTAGTTCTGTGAATGAATACCTGGAGTCCATTCCTTCATCCATTTATAAAGATTCTGTTTTCAGCAACCTTCCCTATAAGCCTAAGCTTTCCTTGTCGAGCATCAGTAATGCAGGTATTGGAATAGGAATGAGCCCCTATGGTGCCGCTTACGGAGGTGCGGTAAGTCTCCTGTTCAGCGATATGCTTGATCAACACTTAGTATATGGCGCTATTTCATCTTCCGGAAATATCCTTGATATAGGTGGAATAGTTGGATATCTTAATCAAAAAAGACGGTACTCCTGGGGTCTGTCGCTTTCGCATACGCCTTATGGTGCAGGAAGCTTTATAAGCTATTATGAGACAGTAACAGTAGATGGGATACCTACAACTATTTATGTGCTCGATCAATACATCCAGCGACAGTTTGATGATCAATTAAGTGTGTATGCCAGTTATCCTTTCACGCGAGTTAACCGAATAGAGGGATCCTTGTCCTTTGACGTAGTTAATTATTCTTACCAATTGGTTAAAGATCAATACCTCCTGAATGGCTTTCTTCTTAATGAGGATCAGTATAAACTTGATGCGCCTCCGGGCTTTCAATATGGCACAGCTTCCCTTGCATTGGTAGGTGATGATTCAAGATTTGGATTCACCTCTCCTTTAGATGGTTACCGATATCGCATGCAGGCTGGTGCTACTACCGGTTCCTTCACTTTTGGAACTGCGCTGGCAGACTTCAGATATTATAAATATGTGAAACCTCTCTCTTTTGCGTTCCGCGCCATGCATTATGGCCGCTACTTTGGAGCTGCTGATTCTTCTATCATCTCCCCACTCACAGTAGGGAATGATGCTTTTGTGCGAGGATATAATTTTTATTCTTATAACCCCAGCGAGGTCACTTATGATGCTTCAGGCAATAGCATAGAGATTAATAATCTCTTCGGAAGTAAGCTTGGTGTGGTGAATTTCGAAATTCGGTTCCCCCTGACAGGCCCGCGAGAGATCGCTCCCATAAAAAGTCTGGCGCTGCCTTCCACAATCAGTTTATTCTTTGATGGAGGCATTGCATGGACAGGATCTGAAACTCCAAAATTAATGTGGACGGACAATCAATTGGAACGTACTCCTATATTTAGCACAGGATTATCACTTCGGGTAAATATCTTCGGATACCTGGTGGCAGAAGGATTTTATGCAATACCATTTCAGCGTCCTGCACATGCCTCTCTTACAAAAGGTGTGGTTGGATTGCTGCTGTATCCGGGTTGGTAATTAATTAGACCTGGATATTCATTGCTCTAGCCTTGGCACTATGTATTTCAGGAATATTTATTCTTCAGGAATATTTGCTCTTATGGAAACTATCAGTGATTGTAGTTATTATTTCAGGCTTATAAAATTCTAACTGACCTGCTGAAAGCCTGAAGGATGTTTTTCTACTTTTAACATCATGACGTCATTAAAGTACACCAACCATCGAATAATTAATAAGCTCAGCTTCAAAACAGGTTATTTTACCCGACATTTAATATTGCCTGCTTTCCTTTTTATATCTCTTTATCACTTCTCATTTGCCCAATCCTCTGATTCACTATTAAGAAGCAAGGAATCAGATTATTCATCTTTAAAGGAAGCTCATCACTCTTATGACCCTTATCTTAGAATTGGAGTTCCGGCCTTAATGATTGGTTACGGCTTTACAGCCCTAGAGAATTCACATTTAAAGTCTCTGGATATTTCTATAAGAAATAATGTAACTGAAAATCATCCTGATTTTAGTACCAGTCTTGACGATTACCTGATCATCACGCCTGCGGTTGCGGTTTATGCATTGAATTTTTCCGGAGTTCATGGTACAAATAATTTCCGAGACCGAACCATTGTTTTAGGGATCTCACTAATAGCAGAAAAAGTAATTGTGACAAGCCTCAAGCACTTTTCCCATCAAGAAAGACCTGATGGAAGCGACTATCTTTCATTCCCTTCAGGACACACCACAACGGCTTTTGCCACTGCCGAATTTCTAAGGCAAGAGTACAAAGATGTTTCACCCTGGATAGGAATTGCCGGATATGCAACAGCTACAATATCCGGTGCACTCCGAGTATATAATAATCGACATTGGTTCAGCAATGTAGTGGCAGGTGCCGGATTTGGCATTTTAAGCACTGAATTCGCCTATGCCGTTCTTCCCGTCATCCAGAGAAAAATATTTTGCCATTCAAAATCAGATGCATTGTTACTTCCATACTATAATAGCAGTGGAAAAGGGCTTACACTCGTAATTTATTATTGAACGGAAATCTTCTTTTTTCTCAGTGAAATATAAAGGATTATCAGAAAGAATGTTCCGGATTATTTGGAAGCGGTTTCTACCGGAAGATACAGCGTCATGCCTCCCGCAAGGGTGAGATCATCAACATGCCCCGATACTGTTTTATCATTACTTACAAAGTGCAGATGCATCTTTGTGTCATGCTCAGCGAGAACCCTGTATTGTTTTGTGCAATAGAACCCTAAAATCGTTGTATGAACATTGCTTGCTTCGCCTTTCAGCCCGGAGTTCTTAACTTTTTTATTTGTTACCTCCTTATCATTCTCTTTCCAATCACTTACTCTCCAGTTAATTTTTTGAGCTGTACCTTTTAATAAAAAGGGGAATGGCTCATTGGCATTTATGTTTTCATTTTTTGCTGAAGTCATCACGAAATTTTCAAGCTGTTTCCAGCTCAACACCGATGCAGGCAGTGAAATTTCTTTCCATTCCTCCACCTGCGCATAAACGAGCAAGGTTGCTTCTGTATTCCAGGATGAATCAATTGAAACAGAATTTCCATGAACAAAGGAGGTATACGGCCTTCCATCTTCAATTACAATAAATCCATTCAAATTTGTTGCAGAGCCAATGGCATACATATCGGACTTGCTGGCCAAATCCTGCAAGCTGATATGTGTCGACATATCTCCTTTCTTTATAAGGTTCTCCATTTCACCTACTGTAACAGCATTATAGCTTTTTTGAGAGTTGCACGAAAGAATACAAATACATGCCAACGGGAAAGTGAGAATAACAGCTCTGGTAATTTTCATATGTTGAATTCGCGGTAATATAAAGTTTAATAGCCCCTTGAATATTCTTCAGTGCTCCTTATTTCATACACATAATTATAAACGTCCTTAGAACGCAGGAGAAGTTGAAAAGTGATTAGTCTGAGCTAATCTGAAGGGTCGGCAGGAAGATACAGAGTCATTCTGCCATCCAGCTTCATATCTTCGATTCGCCCCGAAAGTGTGTGCTTTTCATTTATAAAATGAATGTGTAAAACGGTTTCCTGATGTACAAAAATTTCTTTAGGGTCTTTAGAGTAAAAACCTATTGCAACAATTTTTTCATCTGCTATTCGCCCGGAAACACCTAATGTGAGTATTTTCTTGTAGGTGATTTCCTTAATATTTGGCCGCCAATTCAACACATGCCAATTTAATTCAGCGGCAGTACCCTCCAGCATAAATGGAAAAGCTTTTGTGCGTGACACATTGTATTTATTGGCCTGGTTAGAGATAAGCTGCTCCAATTGTTTCCAGGTTATTACCTCCTTCGGAATCTCATATGGTTTCCATTTCTCAACATGGGAATAAAGCAGCAGCGTGGCTTCTGCATTATAGGAAGAATCAATACGAGCATTTTTGTTGGTATCTACATAGCTGGTAAATGAACGCCCGCCCAGGATGGTAATAAAGCCTTCATTATTCGTGACCGTCCCGATGGCGTAAAGATCATTTTGATCTTTGAAATCCTCTAACCTGGCATGGGAGCTTAAATCCCCATCACGTATAAGATTTTCCAGCTCACCTACCCGTGTTACAGTAACAACATGCCGGTGATCGCAGGCAGCTATCAGCGAAAAGATCAATAAAGAAAGACTCCGTAAATAAATTCTTATCATGAAAACACAATCAAATTAAACAAAAATATAAAAAGTGGACGTTGGGGTGCTTTATACTAAATTTATTGTAAGGGGCTTCTTCCGGATAAATTAAAATTGAATTGAATACTTTTATTCCCATCCCAAAAAAATAACATAATGGAATATAAAAGATTGGGCAAGTCAGGTTTGCCCTTAAGCGTTTTTTCACTGGGCTCATGGCTTACGTTTGGAAAACAGATAGACGATGATGTTGCAGAAAAGATAATGAAAATTGCCTATGATAATGGTGTGAATTTCTTTGATAATGCTGAGATATATGCGCGTGGCAAATCTGAAAAGGTGATGGGGAAAATCCTGAAGAAGATGAAGTGGGACAGGGACTCTTATTGCGTTTCAAGCAAAGTTTTTTTTGGGGTTGGAAAGCTGCCTACCCAAAAAGGACTTCATCGCAAACATGTAACTGAGGCCTGTGAACAGGCAATGAAAAGATTGAATGTAAAATATCTCGATCTTTTCTTCTGTCATCGTCCTGATCCTGAAACACCTGTTGAAGAAACCGTATGGGCGATGCATCATCTCATTCAACAGGGTAAGGTACTCTATTGGGGAACATCGGAATGGAGCTCTGATCAGATCATTGAAGCGCATAATATTGCCGAACGACATCATCTGATTGGGCCTACAATGGAGCAACCTCAATATAACATGCTGAACCGGCAAAGATTTGAATCGGAATATAAGGAGCTTTATATAAGGTACGGAATGGGAACAACGATTTGGTCTCCACTGGCATCAGGGTTGCTCACGGGAAAATATCTTTATTCCCATCCAGAAGATACCCGTTTAAATATGGAGGGTATGGAATGGCTGAAGGAACAAAAGCTCAATGACCCAATGGCTCTTCAAAAAGTAGGAATGATAAAAGCTATTGCTGATGACCTTGACATTTCTATAACCAAATTATCGCTTGCATGGTGCCTGAAGAATCCCAATGTCAGTACTGTGATACTTGGTGCATCGAAAGTAGAACAGTTGAAAGAAAATCTGACAGCATTGGATGCTCTGCCGCTGCTGACGGATAAAGTTATGGAGAATATAGAAGCTGTACTTCAAAACAAGCCATAATTACCAAATTATATTGGTGACTATCTTATCTGAATGATTTATATTCGTTTCGTGGTAGCTAACTTATAATATGTGCATGAGGTCTGTCTATATTATATTTTTTTCTTTTTTCCATTTGCTGCTTCATGCACAGGTTCAGGATGACTTTTCTGATGGAAACTTTACAACCGACCCTGTATGGGAAGGCGACTACACCAAATTTGAGATAAACGCCGCACTTCAACTACATTTAAATGCACCAGCGGTAAGTGATACAGCAATATTATATACTGAAAATAGTAGCATAGACAATACCGAATGGAATTTTTTTGTTAAGATGGATTTTTCTCCATCGGCAAGCAATTATCTGAAAGTTTACCTTGTCTCTGATCAGCCTGATTTTAAAAAACCTCTCAATGGATATTTTTTGAGATTGGGTGAAGACGGAAGCAATGATGCAATCGATCTTTTTCTGCAACAGAGTATCACCGAAACTTTGATTCTATCCGGCATAGATGGACATGTAGCAGCAGAGGAGAACTCACTTTCTGTAAAGGTTACACGGGATGATGCCGGCAATTGGGCTCTCTATTCAGATACTTCAGGCGGTATCAGTTATGAATTAGAGAGCACAGCTATTGACAATACAATAACCACAACCAATTACTTTGGATTCTTCTGTAAATATACAAGCACAAGATCCACTTCTTTTTATTTTGATAACATCTATATTGGCCCCTCTGTTGAAGACAATGAGCCACCGCAGATTTTACAAGTAACTCCGATTTCTTTCAATCAGCTTGATGTATATTTTACTGAACCTGTAGAACTCACATCAGCGGAAAACTTGATTAATTATTCTGTGGATAACGATATTGGAACTCCCTCTTCTGCAATTGTTGATTCAATTATTGAAAACCTTGTTCACCTTACCTTTGCGACTGATTTTATCAGTGGGGTCAATTACACTCTGACTGTTTCCAGCATAAAAGATTTTACAGGAAACATGCTTACATCTGCATCCGCAGGTTTTCTGTTTTATGAAACTCAACAAAATGATGTCGTCATCAATGAGATTATGGCAGACCCTGATTCGCCTGTTGCCTTGCCAGCGGAAGAATTTGTCGAGCTCTTTAATCCGTCTGCCTATCCGGTAGATCTCACGGGGTGGACATTCAGCGATGCTACTTCTGCTGTTACACTGCCATCAATTATTCTCCAACTTGACTCCTTTTTAATCTTATGTAATGAAGCGGATGTAAGTTTATTTGTAATATTTGGAATGGTGGCCGGCTTATCTTCTTTTCCGTCACTGAATAATGACGCTGATGTGCTAACTTTGAGGAATGCTTTCGGAGAAGTAATTTCCTCGGTAAGTTTTAATACAACCTGGTATCAGGATGAGGTGAAATCAGATGGTGGATGGTCCTTGGAATTGATTGATCCAACGAGTACATGTTCCGGCATAAACAACTGGTCAGCATCAGATTCACCCGCGGGCGGTACTCCTGGAATGCAAAATTCTATTTTTGGAGCTTATCCAGATTCAAGTGCACCTCAATTATTGTCAGCAACCCTAATTGGATTAACGCAAATTCAACTAATCTTTGATGAATCGGTAGATAGTACCATTGCGTCAGCCATTTCGCACTATATAATCGAACCCTCTTTAACTATAATTTCTGCTGCTGTATCGGGCCCTGAATTCACCATTGTTGAACTCACTATTAGCACCGCGATAGATTCAAATGTGGTTTATACTGTTATTGTTTCCGGAATGGCTGATTGTTCCGGCAATGTTGCAATAAATGACACCATTCAATTTGCTCTGCCCTCTTCGGCAGTTACAGGCGATATTATTTTGAATGAGATACTCTTCAATCCGAAATCAGGGGGATATGATTATGTTGAAATCTATAACAACAGCGACAAAGTTTTTGACCTCCAGAATTGGCAGCTTGCAAATACTGACAAATATGATTCACTATCATCTCTTAATCCGATTATTGGAGATCACTATCTTTTTTTCCCGGGTCAGTATCTCGTTTTCACAGAAAACGCCACCGTGGTAAAGCAACAGTACATGGTAGCAAATCCTGATTTGTTTGTTGAGATGAGCCTTCCTTCATTAAGTGATGATGAGGGAACAATAGTGATTATAAACACTGCAGGCGAGCGTATGGATCAATTGCACTATTCAGAAAGCTGGCATTTCCCTTTAATTGATGAACAAGATGGCGTGGCGCTGGAACGCATAAGCTTTAAGGCACCCACACAAGATTCTTTGAATTGGCATTCAGCAGCTTCTACTGTTGGCTATGGAACGCCGACATATGAAAATTCTCAGCACGCTGAAACTGTTGCACAAGCGGAAATTTCAATTGATCCACAGGTATTCTCACCCGACCAGGATGGATATAATGATGTGGTTTCAATTCATTATCAGCTTAAGCAGGCAGGGTTCATTGGCAACGTAAAAATATTCAACAGCAGAGGCACCGAAATTAAGAATCTGGTTCAAAATGCTCTTTTACCCGCTTCCGGCACTTTTATATGGGATGGCATTACTGATGCAAATGATGTAGCTTCTATTGGCATATATATCATTTACACCGAAGTATTTGATCTTGCAGGGTTAGTAGAGCATTATAAAAATGTATGTATAGTTGGGGGAAAGAAAGATTAAAAATATCTATCAGGTAATCTATAACTTTTTCCTGGCTTTTACGTAATTATACTCATCATCACCATAAATTCTATCTCTTGCCTCATACTTTGTTACTGGTAGATGACGATGTCACCTTTACTACCGTTATTAAATCGTCACTCGAAAAGGAGGGATATCAGGTTTACGCAGCCAACCACGCAAAGGAAGCAATGGAGTATCTCGATCAGCATCATCGCGATATAGAAGTGATGCTGCTTGACTGGAGCATGCCCGATGTCTCCGGCATTGAATTGCTACGGCAGGTGAAACAGGATAAAACCTACGAAAACATACCGGTGATCATGCATACAGTGTTGGGAAACGCTGAATACATACAGCAGGGCCTGGAAGCAGGCGCATTTTTTTATCTTGTAAAGCCTGTAAAAAAAACGCTTCTTATTTCTACTATTCGCGCTGCACTCCTTGATCTTAAACGACGGCGTGATCTGCTATCAAAATTGAGGGATAGTCAACGGGCTCTTCGATTTATGGTTGAAGGAACTTTCCATTTTCGGACGGTTCAGCAAGGCGATAACCTAGCAGTTCGCATCGCAAATGAGTGCCCGAATCCACAGGAAGCCATTTATATATCTGAACTGTTTGCAAATGCAGTAGAACATGGCAATGTAACTCTTAGTTATGATGAAAAAACAAAACTCATCTCACAAAATAAATTACAGGAAGAAGTTGAGCGGAGGCTTGCACTTCCTGAACACAGGGATAAATATGTAACAGTCACTTTCAAAAAAACCCCTGACCGCATATCTATTCTCGTAGAGGATATGGGAAATGGTTTCGATTTTATAAAATATCTTCAGTTTGATGACGGCCGCGTTTTAGATAATCACGGCAGAGGCATTGCAATAGTAAATGCTCTTCTCACTCTAAATTATCTTGAAAAAGGTAATAAGGCGGTTGTAGAGCCATTGGGTCATTGAGCTTTTGTTCCTTCAGCCATTCCATACCCTCCATATTTAAACGGGTATCTTCTGGATGGGAATAAAGATATTTTCCCGTGAGCAACCCTGATGCCAGTGGAG
>MWVX01000231.1_pt1 | contig 16147 bp, 12 predicted proteins | sample 1047311 | NCBI WGS metagenome assembly MWVX01 (sample SAMN06349984, study PRJNA376086) | soil metagenome | isolation source: MtG-4 sample Antarctic (ecotone) soil | place: Antarctica | collected 2015-01-13 | reverse complement strand
ATTTTTATCCGCCTCCTTTTCTTCTTTTTGCGGATTTCCGCTGAATTGCCATTTAAATAAATCTTCCACGTGCGGCAAAAAAGCGAATTCGGCATTGACGAATCTGCCTTTTTCATCAACCGGAGTTCCCTGCCAATCGCTTTTAATCGTCGGTAAATTTTCGTTTCTAACGTGCTTTGCAATCACCGCTTCGTCCTTTTCATCCAAAAAAATCACAATCATCAAAGCCGTTAAAATTATGGCAAAAAGGCTGGCGAGTGCGATAAGAAACTTGTTCATATTCTAAATATCAATTGCCGTATAAAAAGATAGAACCATCCGATTTGATTCCGCAAATTTCTCAAAGCATTTTTTATTCGCCGCCGGTTTGTTTTTCAATTTGTAAATTGTGGAATTAACATAATACCATTGCAAGATTATCGAAAAGTGGAAATTATGAATCAACTGACAAATGCCAGCCTGACCCGCATTGCGCGCCGCGCGATGATTGAAAACGGATTTGCGCCCGAAGAGCCGCAAAAAGTTATCGAAGCCGCAGAATCACTCGAAACAAAACCGCCGGATTTAACGGCGAGTTCTTCCGTTAGAGATTTGCGCGCTCTACTCTGGTCTTCGATTGACAACGAATCTTCGCGCGACCTCGACCAGGTTGAATACGCCGAAGAGCTTGAGAACGGCGACATTCGACTGCTTGTCGGCATTGCGGACGTTGACGCGCTTGTGCCGAAAGATTCTGTGATTGATGCTTTTGCGTATAAAAATACGATTTCCGTTTACGCGGCAAATCACGTTTTTCCGATGCTGCCCGAACAGCTTTCCGCCGATTTGACTTCTTTGCGCGCAGGCTCTGACCGTCTCGCCGTTGTCGTTGAAATGATTGTCCGTGCAGATGGCGATGTGCGAACGAGCAATGTTTACCGGGCTTTGGTTCGCAACCGCGCCAAATTGTCTTATGCGGAAATCGGCGCGTGGCTCGACGAAAATTTACCAACGCCCGAATCGGTTGCTGAAGTCGAAGGTTTAGACGCGCAGATTCGTTTGCAGCAGAAAACCGCCGCGCATCTTTACCAGTTGCGAAGGCGAAACGGCGCTCTTGAGTTTGAAACCATCGAAGCCGCGCCCGTCGTCCTCGACGATATGATTTCCGACCTCAAGACGCAACGCCGAAACAACAGCGCACGCGAGATTATCGAAAATTTTATGATTGCCGTGAACGTCGAGATGGCGGAATTTTTAGAAAGTCGTCATTCCCTGTCATTGCGCCGCGTTGTCAAAACTCCGGCGCGATGGAACAGAATCGTCGAAATTGCCGCTTCTTTCGGCGAGCATTTGCCGCAAAATCCCGATTCAGTCGCGCTCGCCGAATTTCTCGAACGCCGCCGAAAAGCCGATGCGGTTCACTTTCCCGATTTGTCTTTGTCGATTATAAAATTGCTTGGCGCGGGCGAATACGTTGTGCAAGCGCCGGACGCGACGGATGATTCTTCTTCGGACGGACATTTCGGTTTGGCGGTTCAGGATTACGCGCATTCGACCGCGCCGAACCGCCGCTACGCCGATTTAATTGTGCAAAGATTGGTCAAAGCGACGCTCGAAAAAAGGCGTGCACCGTATTCGGCAGAAGAATTAACGAAAATCGCCGCGCACTGCAATGAGCGCGAAAGCCGTGCGCGCAAAGTCGAACGGCAAATTCGCAAAATCATTGCGGCAAGCGTAATGTCTTCGCGCGTCGGCGAAACATTCGACGCAATCGTTACGGGCATCACGCCGAGCGGAACATTTGCCCGAACACTCCGCCCGCCGGTTGACGGTCGCATCGTCTTAGGCGAAGAACATTTGCAAGTAGGCGAAAAAGTGCGCGTTAAATTGATTGATACGGACGCGGAAAAGGGTTTTATTGATTTCGCTTGCCTGCATTGAATCTTTTCGCAGTGCAAAGATGTCGTAGCGAAGTTATTTTAAATGCACGACTGCACAATAAGTTGCGATTATCTTCGACGAATTTATCAGTATAAATTTAACGATTCGTCTTTGTTACCGACTTTCGCAATTTTCCGCAATGCCTTCGCTTAATAGAAAAACAGTTTGCAGGCGACAAATAAAAACGGCTGAGGAAAAGTGAAAACTTTTTTTCTCAGCCGTCGGCAAAATAATATCGAGCGAGATTAAAAGGCGCGAAGGGCGACGACAATTCGCGTGCCGCCCTTCTGGTTTTTGTTGCCCGTCTCGCCGTCCTGCCAAGAATTATTGAGGATTTCTGAAGATATTTCCTAATCCCCTGCGGCGGAAGGTAACGAACGGCGCGAGATTTTGCATCACCTGTTCTGCCGTCAACGGCTCGTCGAAGGCTTCGCTCACGGTTGTCGCTGGCAAACCGGTGAGTTGTACTAAATTAATTCCTAGCTGAACGACATTTTCTTCTCCGTCGTAGACACCTTGAAAGATTGCCGGTATATTGCCGCGCTGGTTCAATACAATCCAGCCCTTCAGTCCGGCGATGCGCCGCAGTTCGGATGCGTGGCGAGCTTCGGTCGAATGAAAGCGCAGCGCGGTCGTCAGCACAAAATCGTCCGACATCACATTCGGCGCTTGTCCTTTGATGGCGCGCACTCCTTGATCCTCAAAGGTGCGACCGAGATTGAGAAACGATTGGAAGTTGCTGAAAACGTCCGGCACGGCGCCTCTTGCCGTGAAATCGAAAGTCGGTTTCGCAATCGCGTTGGCTCCTAAAACAGTCAGCAAAGTTTCGCGGTGTCCGACTTCGTTTAGCAGAATGCGCACGAAAACTTGCCGCAGCTCGTTCGGAATCAGACCGGGCGTGTTCAGCCCCATGCTGTAAAACTCGGTTTCGAGGAATTCCGCAGTGAGCGCGAGATTCAGCGCCGCGACGATTTGCGGCGGCAGCGGCTGGTTGAGCGGCGTTCGCCCGTTTGTCGGCGTAAATAAATCTGAATTTCCGGTTTGCTGCGCGCCGGCGGCACTGCTATTCAGATAGTGCGAATCGTGAAATGCTTGCGGGTGTTCGCTCAAATTTTGAACGAGGGCTGAATCAACTTTATCAAATATGGTTTCCATCTTAATTTTTCTCCTTTTATTCGCCTGTTAGACGACAATTATTCTGGGCAATCCGCTGGCATTAACGGTTACTGTTCGCGGAACATATGGACTGACGAGGGTAAGCACCTCTAACGGGTCGAGTGCGAAATCCGACGAATGCGGCGCGAAATATCCGTTTCGCGGAATTCGTAAATCGCGGATGGCTGCCGCGTGTCGCCCTTCGACTGAAACGATTTTTCCGGCAATCGCCAATACGTCGGGACTAACAATTGCCTGCCCCGCTCCGTTGTAAGCCGATACGCCGGTGTCTTCCATCGCTTGCGAATTGGTCAGCACGCTGTCGCGGCTGTTGAAGGCGGAAGGTAACGAACGGCGCGAGATTTTGCATCACCTGTTCTGCCGTCAACGGCTCGTCGAAGGCTTCGCTCACGGTTGTCGCTGGCAAACCGGTGAGTTGTACTAAATTAATTCCTAGCTGAACGACATTTTCTTCTCCGTCGTAGACACCTTGAAAGATTGCCGGTATATTGCCGCGCTGGTTCAATACAATCCAGCCCTTCAGTCCGGCGATGCGCCGCAGTTCGGATGCGTGGCGAGCTTCGGTCGAATGAAAGCGCAGCGCGGTCGTCAGCACAAAATCGTCCGACATCACATTCGGCGCTTGTCCTTTGATGGCGCGCACTCCTTGATCCTCAAAGGTGCGACCGAGATTGAGAAACGATTGGAAGTTGCTGAAAACGTCCGGCACGGCGCCTCTTGCCGTGAAATCGAAAGTCGGTTTCGCAATCGCGTTGGCTCCTAAAACAGTCAGCAAAGTTTCGCGGTGTCCGACTTCGTTTAGCAGAATGCGCACGAAAACTTGCCGCAGCTCGTTCGGAATCAGACCGGGCGTGTTCAGCCCCATGCTGTAAAACTCGGTTTCGAGGAATTCCGCAGTGAGCGCGAGATTCAGCGCCGCGACGATTTGCGGCGGCAGCGGCTGGTTGAGCGGCGTTCGCCCGTTTGTCGGCGTAAATAAATCTGAATTTCCGGTTTGCTGCGCGCCGGCGGCACTGCTATTCAGATAGTGCGAATCGTGAAATGCTTGCGGGTGTTCGCTCAAATTTTGAACGAGGGCTGAATCAACTTTATCAAATATGGTTTCCATCTTAATTTTTCTCCTTTTATTCGCCTGTTAGACGACAATTATTCTGGGCAATCCGCTGGCATTAACGGTTACTGTTCGCGGAACATATGGACTGACGAGGGTAAGCACCTCTAACGGGTCGAGTGCGAAATCCGACGAATGCGGCGCGAAATATCCGTTTCGCGGAATTCGTAAATCGCGGATGGCTGCCGCGTGTCGCCCTTCGACTGAAACGATTTTTCCGGCAATCGCCAATACGTCGGGACTAACAATTGCCTGCCCCGCTCCGTTGTAAGCCGATACGCCGGTGTCTTCCATCGCTTGCGAATTGGTCAGCACGCTGTCGCGGCTGTTGAAATCCACGAGGCTGAAATCGAACGCCGGCAATTGCGGAATACCGTTGGCGCCGAGTGCGGCTTTAAAGAATTCACGATGAATAATTTCGTGGTCGCGCAAATCGGTCAATATCTGGCGCTCTTCGGCAGTTGCTCCGGCGTAGAAATTGTTTGCCACGACGCGCGTGTAAAAGTCCGCTTCGAGCTGTTCCAAAAGGAAGGCGAAATTCATAATCCCGATGTCGCCGCTGCCCAGATTAATCGTCGTTTGCTGTTGCCGGTTGCTAGCCGCCGGATTGCTGAACGCCGTTACTTGATTTGCGCTGCCCAGGGCGAGAGCCGCGATACCCGCTCCGCCCCATTTCAGAAACGTTCGGCGGTCGTTGAGATTAGCTTTGTCAGCCTCTTCAACCGCGTCATTTTTGTTTGATTTTACATTGTCCGACATTTATAGTTCTCCTTTTATAGTTTATTTCAACTTGAGTAAATAAAAACGATTTATCATCTGTAACTCAAAATGAAAGTTAGTAACACTTATACGATATATCATTGTAACTCAAAATGAAAGTAATTCAGAATGAAAGTTAGTAACACTTATAGTTGGATGTTCGTAGACTTTTAATAAATAGATTCAACTTTATGAAATTTTTTTTCAGAAACTATTTCGGTCTGCAACAATGATATTCTGTTTGACTTTGTCAGCCTCTTCAACCGCGTCAATTTTTGTTTGATTTTACATTGTCCGACATTTAAAAAATTCTCCAGTTAGTTGAATTACCGTTTTGTATCTACGCCAAATGTGTGTAACAAGCCTAAACTTTTAAAGAATTACTTGTCGGTATGCTGTAATACAATAGATGTGAATTTTACAAAATTCCGCTTTGCGTCTTTCTTTAAATGAATTGAACAACATCGCCGCAAATCTTCGCAAATAGTTCACACTTTGCACAAGACAAAATTTTAATTTTTGCTTTTTCTGCGGTTCAATCGCTATAAAATTCGTTTGCGAGCGATAATTTTTATGTTAATGCTGTTTGGACGATTGATTGAGACTGGGGAGATTCAGAGGGTCGGTAAAATTGTTGCGCGGGAAGAAACCGCAGAAACCGGCAATTTTTTGCCGCCACACAAATTAAATTTGTACCAATTATCTAAAATAAAAATCTTTTCACGAACCGCTCTCGCCGTTCCAATGCTCGAAAGAGTTTCTCTTAAAACGAAGCAGAGCGTAAGTTACAAGTGCGGCGATAATAATTGTCGAAACGTTTATTACAAAAGCGAACGCACGTTCCGTAATTTGCGAGCCGTTTTGCGTCATTGAAAAACCGAAGACGAGCGAGATGCCGAACCAGACGGGAATTAAAACGATTTGCGCGGTTGCCGCCAAACCTAAAAGCTCGCGTCTGCCAATGTCATCGGTTGTCGCAAAGCCTGCGCCGATGCCGACGGCGAGCGAGATTAAAAAGCCGACCGCCAAGGAATTAAATTCGTTGTAGCGAAGCGGCGGCGACGAAACGACGGCAATCAAAGCGCCACCCGCGAGAAGCAAAACGATTGTTATGAGAAAGGCGAGCGCTGCTTGCCCGACGAGTTTCCATTGTCTGGTCAACGCGCCGAAGCTGATTGAAAGCAAAATCGGAAGCAGTGGCAGAAATAAAAGTCCGGCGATTATCAAAAGTAATTGCTGCTGAATCATTCCGTAGGCGATAAATGCGGCGGCGATGAAATTGCGAACGACGAAACTTGTCGTAATGTGCGTGAATTGCCACAAATCTTCGAGAACATCAGTTGCCGGTTCGACAAACGGTTTGGTCAATTCACGAATGCTTTCCTTTGAAATAATCGAGCGCGGCTGGCGAACGTTGATTGTAAATTCTTCTGCATTGTAAAAATCGCTTGCCAGAAGTTTTTCGATAAACTCGGCTGCCTTCGGCGTGGAAGTTTCGATGTCAATGGCTTCCTTCGATTTCACTTCGCCGTTTCGACCGTGCGCTTCAGCCTGCGTAACGGAAATTTGATTGATTCCAGAGTCAAACGCTATTTGCGCCACGTCAGAACCTTTGCCCTGCGGCGCAGAAATTCTTACTAATCGCATATTTTAAATATTTTGCTCCTGAAGATTAATTAAAACACAGGCGAAAAGCCTTTTCTGTTTTCCGGCTGACAAACGACGAAACAAAATTTTTACTGAACTAAAATGAAAACCGCGCTTTATCGTTATTTCGACTTTGCTCTTTTTGGCTTATCGCGGCGCGCCGGTTTTTTGCGGTCTTTGCGGTCAGTGGTTTTGCCTTTGCGTCTCGGCTTGTCTTTGAAAATACGGTCGCGTGAAGATTCGCCGCCGTGGTGATTTTCTTTTGCCGAAAAATCACGCGCGTCCGCGAGGCGAATGTTGGCGTTCATTCCGCGAAGGCGCGTATGTTTCATCTGTCGGAGAACTTGTTCGACCGATTCGGCAGGAATGTCAACTAATGAAAAACGGTCGCGGATGTCGATTCCGCCGATGCTTTTGCCCGAAATACCGCCTTCGTTGGCGATTGCGCCGACGATATCCGACGGGCTGATGCTTTTATTATGACCGACATCGACGAACAGACGAATCATTCCTTCGTCGTTATACGTACGTTTTTCGCCGCTGCTGCGCTGCTGGCGCGATTCATCCTCATAATAAGAACGCTGCCCGAATTCCAGCTCTGCGGCGGCTTCAAGCGGTTTGTCTCCGCCTGCCAAGTAAGCGGCGGCAGCAGCAATTTCGGCAATGTCCAGATTGTTTTCTTCCGCGATTTCTTCGATTAAAGACAGATACAATTCCAAATCCTGTTCGACCAGAGTTTTTATAATTTTTTCTTTGAGCAACTCCACGCGCCGCGCTGCAATGTCCGCTTTTGTCGGCAGTTTCATCGGCTCGATGGTTTGTCCCGTGTATTTTTCGATGTCGCGCTTCATCCGCTGCTGGCGCGGCGTTACAAACAAAATACTTTTGCCAATCCGTCCGGCGCGTCCCGTGCGCCCGATGCGGTGAACGTACACTTCCGTGTCGCCCGGCATATCGAAGTTGATAACCGAACTGATGCGCTCGACATCAAGCCCGCGCGCGGCAACATCGGTTGCGACGACGATTTCAACCTGCCCGCTTTTTAAGCGTTTGATAACCGATTCGCGCTGGCTCTGGCTCATATCGCCGTGCATTGCTTCGGCAGCATAGCCGCGCGCCTGCAATCTTTCGGTCAAATTCGCCGCGCCGATTTTCGTGCGGTGAAAAATTAAAACCGCTTCGCCCGCATTTGAATCGGCTTCGAGAATGCGCGTCAAAACGTCCGTCTTTTGTCCTTCGGAAACATTGACGTAAAACTGCGAAATGGACGGAACCGTTAGAGTTTTGCGTTCGATTTCGATATTCACAGCGTCTTTTAAATGGCGCTCGGCGATGCGGCGAACTTCGCGCGGCATCGTCGCGGAAAATAAAGCGGTTTGTCTGGTTTCCGGCGTGTGGCTCAAAATCCATTCAACGTCATCGATAAAACCCATTCGCAGCATCTCGTCGGCTTCGTCGAGAACGACGACTTTCAAATCCTTGATGTCGAGCGTCTCGCGCCGCATATGGTCAATCACTCTGCCCGGCGTTCCGACGATAATCTGCACGCCGCTTCGCAGATTTTTGATTTGCAGCGAAATCGACTGCCCGCCATAAATCGGCGCAACTTTTATTCGCCCGACGTGTTTAGCGTAAGTGTGAAAGGCTTCGGCGACCTGAATTGCAAGTTCGCGCGTCGGTGTTAAAACAAGCGCTTGAATTTTGCTGCTTTTTAGATCAATTTTTTCCAGAATCGGCAAGGCAAACGCCGCCGTCTTCCCAGTTCCCGTCTGCGCCTGCCCGACAATATCTTTGCCCGCCAACAGCAGCGGAATAGTTTTCACCTGAATCGGCGACGGCGTTTCGTAACCGACATCGCTGATCGCCTTCATCAACTCTCTGCTCAAATCAAACTGCGCGAAATTGTTTTCGATTTCTATTTCTTCTGTTTGTGTTTCTGTCTGCATACATTATAAAAGCGACTGCCGAAAATTCTTCGCAGTCGCGCCCTGAAAATCTTTATTTATTATTAAGATGACTCTGCTGTCGATGCGAAAGGAAATACTAATAATTTATTCGGCTGCGCGTTATTTAGCAAACATTTCCGCTAAAATGCTCAACACATATTCCTGTGTTCCTTCTGCCAATTCACCTAACTTTTTGACAAGCCGCGTTTTGTCAACCGTGCGAATTTGGTCTAACACGATTTGACCTTTCTTGCCCTTAAATTTACATTCAATTCGCGTCGGATATTTTCTGCTTTTCGTCGTCATCGGCGCGACGATGACCGTTTGAATATGACGATTCATCTCGTCGGGCGAAACAATCGCGCAAGGGCGCCTCTTTTGAATTTCGCTTCTCACAGTCGGGTCAAGATTTACAAGATAAACCTCAAACTGCTTTACCATTGCCATTCGGTTTCATCCCAACCGCTCAAATTATTCGATTCCGCATCGAGCAATTTGTCATCGCCGCTCTCCGCCATCGCTTGAAAAGCCGCGTCCCAATCGTCTCGCGGCTGCTGCGCGGCGCGAATAACAATCTGCCGGTCAAACGCTTCAATTTCGACTTCCTGCGCCAGCCGACTTTGTTCGAGCAGCACTTTCGGAATGCGAACGCCGAGCGAATTTCCGATTTTTACAATCCGAGTTTTCATAGCTACATTGTAATTACACGAATCCGTTTTTGTCAAAATCATCTCACCACTTTATTTTTATCCCAATCAAACCGCACAACCAAAATATAACGGTTTTCCGTTTATTTTCCTAGCCGTCTCGATTTCAAGCGAAGTGCCGAACAACGAATAAAAAAGTAGATGTTTTGCCCTCAAGTTTAATGGCTTGTCAGATATTCACATTATTTACTGCACGGACACTTTTTTGTTTTTATTCCGCTACCGCAAACACAAGACTGATTCACTCCGATTTTTCTAGATGTTGATTTATGATTTGATGAAGTTTGCTGTTGAACTGCCTTAGTTTTTTCTTTGGGCGCGTAATAAAAATTGTTCACTTGAACTTTTGGTTTTTCGTCTTTTGGTTTTGTAGATTCTTTATAAGTTAAATGATTGTAATACAGTGCGATTGTAGCAATAAGAACACCGAGAATTGTATATAATTCGGTTCTGGTTTTAGGCAGAAGCGAAGAAAAAGAATTAAGCTCAGGAATTTCTTTCTTAATTGTTTGGGCGATTTCTTCTGAACTTGAGTTGTTTGCTTTAGCTTTTTCTAATATTTCCAAAAGCCTTTTTAACTGTGTTGAGGTTGCGCCTGAAGATTTTAATAAACGAAAAGTGTTTCCAGTAAATTGATAAGTTCCATCAACGATAGTAGTTACAGCACCGCATCTGCAAGTGACCGAACATCCTTTAAAAGTTACGGTCACATTCCCGCCTATCATATTATTGGAAGTGAAAAACGAACCGCAACTTTCGCAGAATGCTGGAACTTGTGCCATAAATTACTTTACCGCACCGGTATTTAACCAAATTATAACATTTCCGAGCAGCTTTTTCAGATGTCGGCGCGTTCGGCGAGTTCCGCCCAGCGGTGCATATCCATTTCTAAACGGGCGTTTATTGCCTGCTGTTCGGTGAATAATTCATTGAGTTTGCCCGCGTCGCTCGCGTGCAAATTTAATTCGGTTTCGATTTTCGCTGCACGCGCTTCGGCATTTGAGATGCTTGTTTCAAGCTGTTCAAGCTCGCGTTTTTCTTTGAACGAAAGTTTTTTCGGCATCGCCGTTTCGGAAGTCTTCGAGTTAAGGTTTTGAGCTTTTGAAGTTTCGTCTTTTGCAAGTGTTTCCGCCGTTTTATTTTTAACTTCTTCACGTTCGCTGATTTCCAAGTAAGCCGAATAATCGCCCGGATATTCGCGGATTTCGCCGCCTGCTTCGAATTTGAAAATGTTTTCAATCGTGCGGTCGAGAAAATATCGGTCGTGGCTGACGACGATGAGCGCTCCGGGAAAATCGTCCAAGTATTCTTCCAAAGCAATCAGCGTCGGAATGTCCAAATCGTTGGTCGGCTCGTCGAGCAGAAGCACGTTCGGCGCGCCCATTAAAATCTTTAAAAGATACAATCTGCGCCGCTCGCCGCCCGACAGATTTTTGATGAACGAATACTGCGCCGCCGGAGCAAAGAGAAATTTTTCGAGCATCTGCGACGCCGTAATCTGCGTGCCGTCGGCGGTCGAAACGTATTCGGCTGTCTCTTTAATGTAATCAATAACGCGCTGTTCTTCGTTGAGCGCGCGGCTTTCCTGGTCGTAATAACCGATGTGAACCGTCTGCCCGATTGCGATTTCGCCCGCGTCCGGTTCGGTTCTTTTCGTCAAAATTTCGAGCAAAGTAGTTTTGCCCGCGCCGTTCGCGCCGATGATTCCGATGCGGTCGTCGCGCTTTAGAAAATATGTGAAATTGTTTATCAATTTGCGCTCGCCGTAAGATTTTGAAACGTCCAAAAATTCGATAACCTTCGAGCCTAAACGCCGCGCGCCCACGGAAATGTCAATCTCGTCTTTGGCGCGTTCTTTCGGCTGCGCCATCAGATCGTGCGCCGCGTTGATGCGCGATTTCGATTTTCTCGTTCTGGCTTTCGCGCCGCGCCGCAGCCACGCCAATTCTTTTTTGATAAGCTGCTCGCGCTTGTGTCCTTCGGTCGCGCGCAAAGTTTCCTGTTCTTCTTTTTTCTCCAGATAATAAGCGTAATTTCCCGCAAAACTCTGCACCGCGCCGCGTTCGATTTCAAAAATTCGGCTCGTTACGCGGTCGAGAAAATAACGGTCGTGCGTAACAAGAAGAAGCGTTCCCGTGTAACGCGCCAGATATTTTTCCAGCCATTCAATCGTGTCGGCGTCAAGGTGATTCGTCGGCTCGTCCAAAATCAAAATGTCGGGTTTCACAATCAGCGCGTGCGCGAGCGCGACGCGCTTTCTTTGCCCGCCGGAAAGCGTTTTCATCTTCGCGCTCGTATCCAAAATTCCCAATTTCGTCAAAACGGCGCGAGCGTTCGTTTCGATTTCCCACGTACCGCTCGTTTCCAATTCGTGCTGTAAATCGGAAATTTTTTCAAGTAATCTCGCGTCCGTTCCGCCGCGCGTCGCCAAATCATTGCACGCCGTTTCGTAATCGAGCAGCAATCGCATCGCGTCCGAACTCGACTCGAAAATCATTTCCAAAACGGTTTTTTCTTCGTCAATCGGCGGATTTTGCGGCAAAAAGGCGAGCGTTTTTCCCTGCGCGCGCGTAACTTTTCCGGCATCGGGCGTTTCCGTTCCGGCGACGATGCGCAGAAAAGTTGTCTTGCCCGAACCGTTCGCGCCGATAATACCGATTTTGTCGGTGTCTTCCAAACCGATGGTTACGTCGTTGAAAAGCGGTTTAACGCCGTAGTTTTTGCCGACTGTTTCGAGTGAAAGAATGTTCATAAATGAATGGTGAATGATGAATGGTGAATGGTGAATGTAAGAAATTCTCTTTAACTCACCATTCACCACTCACCGTTCACCGTTAGATAAAATTTCCTGCACGCGACCGACCTGTCCGTCCGTCAGCCGCACTTTGATACCGTGCGGATGCGTCGGCGAATTTGTCAGCAAATCTTTAACGATGCCGACGGTACGCGTTCCCGTTGGCTGGTCTTGCTTTAAAACGACTGCCACGCGCATTCCGGCGCGAATATTTTCTCGTTGTTGTCCGTTCATAATTGGTTTCCTACCGAATAATATTATTTTTTATTCGTTTCGCTTTTTTTTGAGGAAGCAACAGTTGTTAGGAAAATAATCATTGGTTGGCTAGGCTCTTTGCCAAAACAAGGTGATTCTCCCTCTTTCCATGATTGTGATGTTATTTTGTAGCGAGAATTTGGGATTCTGTTCTTTTTCAATAATTTTTCTACTTTATCTACTCTTTTGTTTAACGTAGCCGAAGGTTTTTCAAAAAAATACTTAACAACTATCCCATAAGAATTACTATCATTACGCATATTTTTGATAAGTTCTTTAGTCGCTTTTTTGTAGTCAAACTTCGGGCATTCAAACGGGTCAAAACCGAGAGAAAGCATCTTGATTTGCTCATAGTCATATTGTTCGACATTTGGTATAAGGTCAGAATTATCATTGGATGTCCATAACTCAGTTGCATATAAATTTGGCTTTGCAGTTGAAATACAATCCTCCGAACGTAACAATTTAATATTAGACGGTTCAAAACCAGAGTTTTTAGTTAAAAAGTCAATCATATTAAATGGATTTTGGGTAGCCAAAGGTAACGCTAAAAGTAGTTTTTCTTGAGAACAAATTCTAATTGCTACTTTCTGATTACCACCATTTAACAAACCCTTTTCACGTGGTTCCAAGACATCATTAATAAATCCTGCAAATCCACTTTCTCCTTCATATCTCAATATTAGTTTTGGTGGAACTATATTTGATTTATCTTGAGCCACATCTTTAGTAATGTTTTTTGCTTCAAAACTTTTCTGTATTTGACCAAAAGTTAATGTTTGCAGAGTAAAAGTAATCAAACAAACAGATAACAAATTACATACCGAGATTGGGGTTTTAGCCATTGTATTCTCCTTGTTTTCTTAATTTTTGTTTTCATCTTCTTTTTTAACATAAAGACGTGCCAGTTCCCGCTTGAGCAATTTTCCCGTCGCGCCTTTTGGAATATCAGAAACGAAATAAACCCGCTTCGGGCATTTGTAATCGGCGAGTTTTTCTTTACAAAAATTTATTAATTCTTCTTCACTCGCTGTTGTACCTTCTTTCAGCACGACAAAAGCCGTGACTTCTTCGCCGTAAAGCTCGTCGGCGACACCGATAACAGCGGCAGATTCAATTGTCGGATGAGTATAAAGCAATTCGTCAATCTCGCGCGGATAAATGTTTTCGCCGGCGCGAATAATCATATCGGATTTGCGGTCGGCAATGTAGAAAAATCCCTCCGCGTCTTTGTATCCGATATCGTCCGTGTGAAACCATCCGTTTTGAAACGCTTTGCGCGTTGCTTCCGCGTTTTTGAAGTAGCCTTTGAAAATGTTTTCGCCGCGCAGAACGATTTCGCCTAATTCGCCTTCGGGAACTTCGCGGTCGTTTTCGTCAAAAATTTTCATCTCGTTTCCTATTGGCTGACCGCACGAACCCGGACGACGATTCGCATTCGGCGGATTAAAAGTCGAGCGACAGGTTGATTCACTCAGACCATAACCTTCGACGACGAGACAACTGAAAGTTTCTTCAAATTTTCGCAAAATTTCCGCCGGAACAGGCGCCGAACCGCACATTGCGAAGCGCAAAGTGGTGAGTGGTGAGTGGTGAGTGGTGAGTGCCGGATCAATCTCGCGCGGATAAATGTTTTCGCCGGCGCGAATAATCATATCGGATTTGCGGTCGGCAATGTAGAAAAATCCCTCCGCGTCTTTGTATCCGATATCGTCCGTGTGAAACCATCCGTTTTGAAACGCTTTGCGCGTTGCTTCCGCGTTTTTGAAGTAGCCTTTGAAAATGTTTTCGCCGCGCAGAACGATTTCGCCTAATTCGCCTTCGGGAACTTCGCGGTCGTTTTCGTCAAAAATTTTCATCTCGTTTCCTATTGGCTGACCGCACGAACCCGGACGACGATTCGCATTCGGCGGATTAAAAGTCGAGCGACAGGTTGATTCACTCAGACCATAACCTTCGACGACGAGACAACTGAAAGTTTCTTCAAATTTTCGCAAAATTTCCGCCGGAACAGGCGCCGAACCGCACATTGCGAAGCGCAAAGTGGTGAGTGGTGAGTGGTGAGTGGTGAGTGCCGGATTTGACTTTGAACTTTGAACTTTGAACTTTGAACTTGCTTGCAGCAGCATCGAGAGCATTGTCGCCACCGAGCCGAAAGAAGTTATTTTGTAATCCGCAACGATTTGCCAGAAACGCGACGTGGAAAATTTTGGACTGACGACCGTCGAAGCTGATGCGTAAAGCGCGGTCATCGTCGTCACCGAAACGGCGTTCATATGAAAAAGCGGCATTATCGTTAATAAACGGTCGTTTTCATCAAAGCCGAGCCATTCGGTAATCTGCCGCGCGTTGGCGATTAAATTCCCGTGCGTCAAAAGACAGCCTTTCGGTTTTCCGGTCGTCCCGCTTGTGTAAATTATGATTGCTTCGTCATCTTTTTCAATTGAAACTTCAGGCAAAGTTTCGTGTAAATTTTCGGTTATCTTTTCCGTATCGAATTCGATTGTTTTCGGCAATTTAATTTTTTCAATTGTCGTTCGAAATTCCGAATTAACGAGCAACAATTTCGCTTCGGAATTGCCGACGACAAATTCGATTTCCTCGGCTTTCAGCAGCGAATTGACCGGATTGGCAATGGCGCCCGTTTTAAAGCATGCAAAATAAGCGATTACGTATTCGGCTGAGTTTGGCAAAAGCAAGCTGACAACATCGCCTTTTTTAATGCCGTTTTCTTTCAACAAATTTGCGGCGCGGTTTGTCGCCTTATCAAACTCGGAGTAAGTCCATTTTCGACCGTCGGCTTCAGAGAACAAAAACAATTTGTCCGGTTGTTTTGCGGCGCGTTTTTCAAGCAGTTCGCGCAAATTGTTCGGTTGAGTTTTGTTGCCTTTCGCGGTCATCTCGTATAAATTAACACAACAATTGTTTTCATTCTAAATTTTCAAAATCGAAACTCTAAAACGCAAGTTTTTTCTATGAACATCTATCGTAATTTTATCAACGGCGAATGGCTTGAATCGGCTTCGGACAAAACCGTCGCAAATATCAATCCGGCAAATACAAATGATTGCTTGGGAACAATCAAACTTTCAACGCGCGACGAAGCGCGAAGCGGCGTCGAAGCCGCGTATAACGCTTTTCGTGATTGGAAAAACACGCCCGCGCCGACGCGCGGAAAAATTGTCGCCAAATTTGCTCGACTTCTTGAAGAGAACAAAGAAGAATTAGCGCAGATTTTGACGCGCGAAGAAGGCAAAACATTAGCCGAATCGCGGGGCGAATTGCAGCGTTCGATAAACGTTGCGGAATTTTGCGCGGGCGAAGCGAGACGCTTAAACGGTGAAACGATTCAATCGGAACTGCCCGCCAATTTTGCTTACACCATCAAAGAGCCGCACGGCGTTGTCGCGCTTATAACTCCCTGGAATTTTCCGGTGGCGATTCCGGTTTGGAAAATCGCGCCCGCGCTCGTTGCGGGAAATACAATCATTTTCAAACCTGCCGAAGCTACGCCCGCAACCGCTGTTCGCCTCTGCGAGATTTTTGAAGAAGCCGGAGTGCCGAAAGGCGTTTTGAATTTAGTTTTGGGCTCGGGCGCGGAAATCGGCGACGAAATCGTCAATCATCCGGCAGTTAAAGCGATTTCTTTCACCGGTTCAACCGCGACCGGAATAAAACTTTATGAACAAGTCGCCCGCCGCGGCGCGAAAGTGCAATGCGAAATGGGCGGCAAAAATGCGGTCGTCGTGATGGAAGATTGCGATTTGGATTTGGCAATTGAATCAACGGCGCAAGGTGCGTTCGGCTCGACCGGACAACGCTGTACAGCGAC
>MWVX01000229.1_pt1 | contig 16155 bp, 17 predicted proteins | sample 1047311 | NCBI WGS metagenome assembly MWVX01 (sample SAMN06349984, study PRJNA376086) | soil metagenome | isolation source: MtG-4 sample Antarctic (ecotone) soil | place: Antarctica | collected 2015-01-13 | reverse complement strand
CTCCTACAATGATATTGTTGTGGGCCGTGGTGGCTATGGCTATTTTATTTCCAAATTCATATGGCTTATGCTGCTTGCCTTTTGCAATGCATGCTACCTGGGGTTCGTGTATTGAATAAATTTTATTATGTTTTCGGTTGCAGCAATTTTCCAGCACCGGTGTATTATCTTTTTATATAGCTTGCTGTCTGTGGGGTAGGTGATGTTTTTTTCCTGTGCAGTGGTATCGATATTTACTCCTTTTGCCTTGATTATTTTTTCTTCGTGCAGCCCTGCACTTATTTCAAAAATTAACCGTATGCCTTTTTCACCTAAAACCAGCGAAGATGTGGCAATAATTTTTAAAACATTAAAAAAATTGCTAAAACCTCCTCATGCCAGGAGAAACCCCATTGGATTTAAGATACCATCCAAAAAAGAATTAATAAAGGTTGGGTTGTATAGGAGCCGCCCTACTTATACCCCACAATCAATTTCTGACCAATCTTTATATCATTTTCTGTAAGCTGATTCCATTGTTGAAGCTGCTGCACTGTTACACCATGTTTCTTCGAAATGCCATACAATGTTTCCTTCGGCGAAACGGTGTAATAAACCGGAGCTTTAGATAATTCCGGTTGTACCTGAGTATTGGATTTATTTATTTCATCAGAAGGTGTATTTAATTCTTTTATGTCAGATGGTTGTGGGTTCTGTTGCTCCGCTTCCTCATCTTCCAGTATAATATTTTCATCTGGAGGGGATGGCGTATTTTCCAAACCCTGTTTGGGTTTTTGCCCGGAGTGGGTGTGCTGACTTACATTTTGCTTTTCATCAATCTGCTTAATTTTCGGAGCATCCGTCCTTTTATTTTTTAAGCGCAACTTTTCACCTGTCGCAGGTTCCTGCCCGGCCTTTAATTTATTGTATTCATACAACTTCTCGAGGCGCACACCAAAATCCCGTGATATGCTCCACATTGTTTCTCCATTTTCTACAACATGATATTTTTCAGCGCCGGTTTTGCGCTTCGGCTGCAGATAAAAGTTTGTGCCGGGATCGAGTGAGTTATTTACATCCAAATCATTATAGTCATATAACAAATTCACTCTTATCTTATGCTGCTGGGCTAATTTTTCCGGTGTATCTCCACTTTTAATAATTATTGCCGGTATGCGGTTAAAATAAACTACATCTGATGCATATCCTCTCCAGTTGAATTGTTTTTTTGGCTCCCTGGTTTTATCTTCAACTTTCTCCGACTGTGATTTATCAATCTCAGCAATATTCTTTTCGGATTTTTTCTTTACATCAGCAAGCGTCATCGTATCATATTCATGCAATTCATATTCTTCAATAATGCTAATTAACAGGTCGGCATATTTTGGATTTGTAGCATAGCCCGCCTCCTTCAAACCTTTTGCCCATCGTTTATAATCGGTTAATTCATATTCGAATAAAAAAGAGTAGCGCTGCTTCGATGAAAGAAATTCAGAATGGTCTCTGTAAGAATCTTCAACGGAGTTATATTTTCTGAAGCAATCATCTTTTGCATCATCATCAAAATAAACCTTATCACCGGACCAGTCGAGGTGGCATTTAATTCCAAAGTGATTATTCGATTCTTTAGTAAGCTGGCTTAATCCCGCACCCGATTCGAGAATTCCCTGTGCCAGTGTAATGCTTGCCGGAATTCTGTATTCTATCATTTCATGTATGGCAATCTCTTTATGTGCATCAATATAATTGACTACAGCCTCGCCCGGTGTGGCTGCATAAATAAATACTGAAATAACTAAAACCGCTAATGCTGTGCAGATTCTTTTCATACTTTATCGCAGGCGAAGAAAATCAAAAGTAGTGCAGTAACGAGTTGCTCCTGCAAGATATTATCTACATAACCTGTGGGTTATCCAATTTTCCGTGCAATCATAATACCGTCACGCAACGGAAGCGTCATATTTTCAACACGTGAATCCGCCTGTATTTTTTTGTTGAACTGGTGAATAGCTAAGGTGTCTTTATCTTTTTCATCATCCAAAATTTTACCACTCCATAAAACATTATCTGCAAGCAGCCAGCCATCTGGTTTCATTTTATCAATTACAAGGTTGAAATAATTGAGATAATTTGTTTTATCTGCATCTATAAATACAAGGTCGAATAAATAATCTAACTGTGGAATTATTTCAAGTGCATTGCCGATTTTCACATCTATTTTATTCTCCAACTTTTCAAGTGCAATATATTTTTTAACCATTGGTGATAGCTCCTCATTTATATCAATTGTAATTAATTTTCCATTTTCATTTAATCCTTTTGCCATGCAAATTGCACTGTAACCTGTAAATGTTCCGATTTCTAGAATGTATTGTGGCTGTATCATGTGTGAAACAAGTTCTAAGAACTTTCCCTGCAAATGGCCGCTCAGCATTTGCGGCATCAGCACTTTTAAATTTGTTTCCCTGTTCAACTCATGTAGATTTTTTGATTCGGGAGTTGTGTGCTCGATGCAGTAATTTTCTATTTCTTGTGAAATTAGATTCATGTGTAATTATAATTACTTGTGAAAATAAGCTTGCAGGTTGAAAAGGTGTTTTTTTATTAAAAATACACAACCAATATTACAGTCTTAATTAAGTTATGAAAAAAGTAATTGTTCTTGGCGCAGGCATGGTTGGCAGAGCAATGGCAATTGACCTGAGTACAAACTATGAAGTTTATTCCGCTGATATTAATGAAGATAATCTTTACAAATTAGCCTCATATAATATTCAAGCTATGCAGGCTGATTTATCAGATGCAAATATTATTAAACAAATAGTTGCAGATAAAGAACTTGTAATTGGTGCCGTTCCCGGTTTTATGGGTTTTCAAACTTTAAAAACAGTTATTGAATGCGGCAAAAATGTTTGTGATATTTCATTTTTTAATGAAGACCCTTTTCTGCTCGATGATCTGGCAAAACAAAACAATGTAATCGCAGTAATTGATTGCGGCGTTGCTCCGGGAATGGATAACATTATTTTGGGCTATCATAATAAGAAAATGCGAGTGGGTGAATTTGTTTGCATGGTTGGAGGCTTGCCACAGCAGCGCATGTGGCCTTATGAATACAAAGCTCCTTTTTCGCCAATTGATGTGATTGAAGAATATGTACGACCTGCACGGTTTGTAAAAGATGGAAAAATCGTAATTAAGCCGGCACTCAGCGAGCCGGAGCTCATTGATTTTGAAGGTGTGGGAACACTCGAAGCCTTTAACTCAGATGGGTTACGCTCATTAATTAAAACGATGTCTCACATTCCAAATATGATTGAACGCACACTGCGTTTTCCAGGGCATATTGAATTAATGAGAGTGCTGCGTGAAACAGGTTTTTTTAATAAAGAATCAATTCATATAAGTGGAGTGAAAGTCTCGCCACTTGATGTTACAGCAAAATTATTATTTCCGAAATGGAAATTAGGCGATGAGGAGCCTGAGTTTACAATTATGCGTGTAATTGTTAAGGGAAATGAGCAGGGCAAGCTGGTAACATATATTTATAGCCTCCTCGATAAATATAATGTTGATACAAAAACAAGTTCAATGGCACGAACTACAGGATATACATGCACCGCGGCTGCAGAATTGATTCTTCAAAGCAAGTTTATCCGAAAAGGAATTAACCCGCCGGAATTTTTAGCTGAGGATGAAAATAATTTCAGGTTAATATTTAAGTATCTTGAAGAGCGAGAGATTATATACAGAATGACAAAAATTGAAGGCTAATCCTTTACAAGAATCGTTTCAATTACTTTACCGGATTTATTGCTTGTTTGGAAAAAATAAATTCCCTTACTAAATCTCCTCATGTCAATGACAATTTTGGAATTGTTAATTACACCCGTAATAATTACTCTTCCGGCTGAATCGAAAACTGTGTATTCATTAAACACTTCATCGAGCCCGCTTATTGTAAAGAAATCTTTTGAAGGGTTTGGAAAGATTTGTATGTTTTGAGAAGTTAACTCTTTTATTTCTACGGTAGGTATGCCTTCGCAGGTTTACGAATTTATAACCCAGCTATTTACAAATTCGTCATAATTATAATATCCGAGATAATAATAGGGATAATAGCCATTGATAATGCCATTTAATGTACCATTGCTATAGGTTAGTTTATATTCATAGCAAAACCATTCAGGCATCCGGTAATCACCTAAAATATCCCACACGTTTTCAAGGCTGTCAATTTTTGATAAAATAATAAGAATAGTATCCCCTACATTTCCAATCTGAGAAGCATCATAGAAATTATGCCATTGCAATAGCCATCGGTTCCATCCCATACAGTTATTGTATCACGTTCATCAGAACCACGGATTACATCAATATTTTTAATCACAATCCCATGGTCTATGTCATCAATAATTACAGTCTGTATTACTAAATCATCAGGTCTGTAAGATGATGTTTGGCAAAAAGAATTTATATCGCTGCAGCTACATGCAAGCATTTGCTGCGTGACATACAAGAAAATTATGGTGCAGAAGAGTTTCAATGTAATGTTGTGAGCAAATTTACCAATTCTTGCTTATCTCTATGTTATTTATTGGTCATTCTGATCTAAATAAAAAAGAGGCTGTTTTTTACGGCCCCGTTGGTTACAATAAATTCGAATTGTAATTTACATCACTCTTTGAAAAACAACCACATTAGGGTCATTCCTTTTCCTGATCTTCTATTTCAAGCCTTTTTTCGAGCTCAATTAATTCACGCTCTTGTTCAGTCATGATATCGTGTCGTGGAAAATTGAACAGCCATGACGTAAGCACAGGCACAATAAATATTGAAATGGTGAGAATAGAAACACCGAGATCCGTATGTTCACTTTCGATAAATTCACAAAACTTTCCATGTCCCCATTCGGCGCATATAAAAGAGAGCACAAGCTTTACTCCAAGCACTGCAATAATGAGAAATGCAGAAGCATTTAAAAAAGGAAATTTCTCCAACAACCTGATTACGCCCTGTGCTACAAAACGAATAGCCAGAATGCCAATAAAAACTCCTGTGCACACAAGATAAATATTACTTGTATAAGCTACTGCGGCAAAAACGTTATCAATTGAGAAAGCAAGGTCCATTATGTTTACCAGAATAACAGTGCTCCAGAATTTACCCAGCTTACCAACGGTAATTCTGTAAAACCAATTTTTTTCTTTAATAACAGCCTGCTCCTCTTCATGCGATTTTCGTTTTGAGAAGAAATGATCGTAAGCTAAATAGAGGAGGTATAAGCCACCGGCAGCTTTTAGCCACGAAACCTGCATTAAGTAAGCTGCAAGTAATAAGCAAACCGCTCTAAAAAAATAAGCTCCAAATATTCCATACCGCAGTGCTTTACCACGCTGTTTTTTTGGCAAATCCATCACCATCGTGCCCATCACAAGAGCATTATCTACAGACAGCATGCTTTCAATTATAATTAAATTAAAAACAATAATTGCAGCCTGTGCCGGCGTATGGTCGAAGAATTCTTCAAAATTAAATAGTAAAAGAAAATCAAACATTGTTGTTAGTGTGACGAACGAAGTTAACCGAAATTTTCATTTTGCATCTGCAGCTCCCAATTCCATGCACTGAGCATCATTTCATCAATGTTGCGCCCACATTCCCAGTTGAGCATCTTCCTTGCTTTTTTATTATCTGCATAAACAGCAACTATATCGCCGGCACGTCGCGGACCGATCCGGTAATTGAGCTTTTTACCACTCATTTTTTCAAATGCATGAATTGCTTCAAGAACACTAATGCCATTGCCGCTCCCGAGATTAAATATCTCGCAGTTAGATTTATTCTTTTTATCAATGAGATATTGGAGTGCCAATGAGTGAGCGTCAGCAATATCCATCACGTGAATATAATCGCGAATGCATGATCCGTCACGTGTGGGATAGTCGTTGCCAAAAACCACAATTTCTTTTCTTTTGCCAATTGCAGTTTGCGTAATATTGGGAACAAGGTTTTCAGGAGTGCCGAATGGAATTTCACCGATCATTGCGCTTTCATGTGCACCAACAGGGTTAAAATAACGCAGCAAAATATAATTTGCATTTGATCTGGCTGAATATTCTTTAATGATTTGTTCTGAAATTAATTTGGTTCTGCCATAAGGAGATTCAGGTTCCGAGAGTGGCGTGTCTTCTTTTACTGGCAGCTCTTTTACATTTCCGTACACGCTGCAAGATGAGGAAAAAACAAAATCTCTGATTTTATAATCATCGGTAATTTTCAGTAATGCAAGAAGGGAATTGATATTATTGTCGTAATACATTAAAGGCTCACGCACGGATTCACCTACGGATTTAAATGCTGCAAAATGAATAATTCCACGCAGGTCATTATTTTCTTCACATATTGTTCTTAAGCGCTCATGGTCTTTGCAATCAACACGGTAATTAATGAATTCTTTACCTGTAATTTTTTTAATTCGATCCTCAACATCATCATGTGATCGTGAAAGATTATCAACTGAAATAACTTCGAAACCTTTATCGAGCAAATCAATTGCCGTATGCGACCCGATGTATCCGCATCCACCCGTAATTAATACTTTATATTTTTCAGCCATAAATTAGATTAAATATGAAAGATGAACGTTAAGACTCATGTCCCTGACATGTAACCTCTCACTTTATCAACCTCAATAAATACTGTCCGTATCCGCTTTTCATTAATGGCTGTGCAATTTTTTCGAGCTGCTCTTCATCAATAAACTTTTTTCTATAAGCAACTTCTTCAATGCAGCCAATATTTAATCCCTGCCTCTGTTCGATAACCTGAATATAGGTTGAGGCTGCCATCAGTGAATCAAAAGTACCGGTATCGAACCACGCAGTTCCTCTTGGCAAAATGCTGACTTTTAATTTCCCTTTGTGCAGATATTCTAAATTTACATCGGTTATTTCATATTCGCCACGCTGGCTCGGCTTCAGGTGCTTTGCGATATCAACCACCTCGTTATTATAAAAATATAAGCCTGGCACTGCATAATTCGACTTTGGCTTAACAGGCTTTTCTTCGATTGAAATTACATGATGATGTTCATCGAACTCAACCACGCCGTACCGCTCAGGGTCTTTTACATGGTATGCATAAATAATCCCTCCATCGGGATCATTATTTTCAGTTAATAATTCACCTAACCCAAAGCCAAAAAAAATATTATCGCCTAAAACAAGCGCCACTTTTTCATTACCTATAAACTCTTCGCCGATGGTAAAAGCCTGTGCAAGTCCATCAGGGCTTGGCTGTTCGGCATAAGAAAAGTTGCAGCCTATTCTGCTTCCATCTTTCAGCAACCTTCTGAAGCCGGGTAAATCTTGCGGTGTAGAGATAATTAAAATATCGCTAATACCAGCCATCATAAGCGTTGACAGTGGATAATAAATCATCGGCTTATCATAAACAGGCATTAGCTGCTTGCTGATGGCTAACGTGATAGGATGTAACCGTGTACCGCTTCCTCCGGCTAAAATAATTCCTTTCAATATATAAAATTTTGCGGCAAAGATAAATGACCAGTCAGCAAATTGAAATTTAATTGAAGATTATAACCGGTAGTACAGCAAGGGTCAAAAAGATGTCATAAGAAATGAGAATCAAAAATTGTTTTACTTATTTATTTACATTTATATCAAACATTACAGATATGGACAACAAATCACCATCATCCTTAAAGCTAAACCGGAGGAATTTATTAAAGATCGGGTCGCTCGCAATGCTGTCGCCTTTGCTTGCATCACCAGGTAAAATACAAGCAAACAAATTAGAGGAATGTGATATTACATCCACGGATCCGCTTGGCCCGTTTTATATTCCAGATACGCCCTTTACAAATGTTATTGCTGATGAAAGTGAGCTGGGAACAAAATTATTTATCAGCGGAAAGGTTTATCAGAGTGACTGTATAATGCCTCTTGCAAATGCACTTATAGAAGTATGGCATGCGGATGATGCAGGCGCTTATCATGATGAAAAGCTGCGTGGTGAAATGTTTACCGATGCAGGAGGTAACTACAGTTTTGAAACGGTTTATCCCGGCAATTATTTAAATGGTGCGCAATACCGCCCGGCACATATTCACTTTCAGGTAACGAGCGGAAGCATCCAATTAATTACCCAGCTTTATTTTGACGGTGATCCATATATTTCAATTGACCCATGGGCTTCGGAGGATGATGCCGAAGCAAGAATCATTACACTAACCGAAAATCTTGATGGCTCCAAAACAGGAATGTTCGATATTATTCTCGATGTTACAACAAGTATTCAAAACCATACTTTTAATAAAGAAGGATTTTTACTGCAGAACCGCCCTAATCCATTCAAAGAAATAACGCATATAAACTTCGGTGTTTTTAAGCCTCGAAATGTGCGGTTCGATATTTATGACCTTCAGGGAAGTTTAGTGTGCAGGTTAATGGATCAGCAGTTGCCCAACGGAAGGTATTTAATTAACTGGGATGGTAAAACCGATACGGCAAACAGTGTAATTGCCGGCATTTATACAGGAACATTATTTTTCGACGGGAATAATATGCGGAGTATAAAGATGATTAGGCAATGATTAATTTTTAAGGTGATTTTATTTGTGTTCTTTTTCTCACACAAACGAACCAAAAAAGGCAAGGCTGCATCGGACATCACATCCCGAAACTTCGTGACCGAAATGAAAGAGGTGGCGACGAAAAAAACTATTTACTTTTCGCTTTTTCAGATTTTTAAATTTCTTCTACCTTAATAAAATTTAATACTGCACAGTCACCAAATACCCCGTTTGTGGAAGAGCCTTGTGAAAATGCATGGCAGTATTAATGACAAGTGGCGCAGGCCAGTATTTAATCTCAGTAGTCAAATATACTCAATTCTTAAAAGGTGCGCTGCATTCTTATATTAAATTTATTGAAGCGCATGCTAACTAAGCAACAGCAATACCCCGCCTCTTTGAAAAGTACAAAATACCAACTGCCACACCCATCAAAACAAAAGCCCCCAACTGGTGAAGCACACCTAACACAATTGGTATGCCGCCTTCGCCATTTAAGATCGTATAAACACCAAGAAAAAATTGGATTACAATAAGCACCAAAAGAATATCGTCTAAAATGCCCACAACAGGTGCGCTGAATTTTCTGTTCTGTATCCAGAATAAAATTACAGACAGTGCAACTATTATTGCAAAGGTGCGGTGAATAAAATTAATTGCTGCTGCATGTTCCAGAAAGAACAGAGATGAAGTGAATGCGCCTTCAGGAATAATTTCACCGTTCATTAATGGATAGGTATTATAAAGTAATCCTGCCTTTGTACCTGCCATAAATCCGCCGAATATTATCTGTAGAAACAGAATTACAATTACCACTTTGATGCTTTTATTTGTTGTAGGATGGTCGGAATTTATATATTTTTTGCCGAGTGACAGTGCAAGCCAGATGAGATATGCATACACAAGCAATGCGAGAATTAAATGCAGCGTCAGGTTATACGGACTCACCCATGGTTTATCAATCAGACCGCTGGCAACCATTATCCATCCAGTTAATCCCTGCAGTGCCCCAAGCGCAAAAACAATCAGCAGCTTCTTTATTCCCTCTTTAGAAAGATTTCTTTTAATTAAAAACCAAATGAAGGGAATAATAAAAACAAGCCCAATCAGCCTTGCCCAGTTGCGATGAATATATTCCCACCAGAAAATGTTTTTAAAGCCCGGTAAATCCATTTCCCTGTTTATTAAATTATATTGCGGAAATTGCTTGTATTTATAGAAAATTTCATTCCATTGCTGATTATTTAACGGCGGCACTGCACCCATAATTACATCCCATTCAGTAATGGAAAGTCCCGAGCCTGTAAGCCGTGTAATGCCGCCGATGATTACCTGTATCAGCACCATAAAAACTCCTATCCATAGCCAAGTGCGAATTGCGTTCATCAGTTATTTTGTTATTTTTTCCTGAACATTTTTATTTGCCTTTCGAGTTGAATACCATTCGCCAAGGGAATTAAAAATATTTTTTAATGCCGGAATTGCCACCCCGATAAATTCAATTGTTTTTGGTGCGAAGGGCTCAATCTTTTCATAAACCACAGAATCTGCTTTCAATTCAGCCTTAAATAACCGCATTTTATTGCCATACCATAATATGGTTGAAAAAAGCATTGTCCACCCCACCACCCATACCAAGCCACCTAATATTTTATTAATAAAATTTATACTTATTAACCGGAAAATACCTTCGATAGCCTTTGCAAGTAAGCGGAATAATATTATCACAATTATAAACACAACTATAAATGAAATAAAAGGAAGGAACCTCGATGAGATAGTAAACCATTTATCCAGGTAAGCCGCAGCGACGTGGCTGAAGTGCACTGCAGTTATCACCGCAACTACAATTGCAATTAAAGAAAAAACGGACGATATTAATCCTTTCCGCAAGCCTGTTATTAATGCGAGTAGCAAAATGACAGCATAAATAACATCTATAATCATTTAATTAGTTATTAATTAATTGCCAAGCAGTTCTTTCACTACTGCAGAAATTGTTTTTCCATCCGCTTTGCCCGATAATTCTTTTGTAGCAGTGGACATCACCTTGCCCATATCTTTTGCAGATGTTGCACCGTAACGCTGAATGATTTCCTGCAAATTTTTTCGTAATTCATCCTCGCTCATTTGTGTTGGAAGATATTGCTCAATAACAGCAATTTCTTCCGCTTCCACATTTGCCAGGTCATCACGATTTTGCTGCACATAAATGTCGTAGCTTTCTTTGCGTTGCTTTACTAATCTTTGCAAGGTTTTTAATTCGATATCTTCAGATAAATCTGCTGATGCACCTTTCTCCGTTTTTGCAAGCAGAAGAGCCGATTTTATTCCACGTAAAGCAAGCAACCTGCCCTCCTCTTTATTTTTCATGGCTGCTTTTAAGTCTTCATTTATGCGGTCGAATAGATTCATCAGATTGTTGTTTTAAAATGATTTTGAAAACTTTCACCTTACAAGCTGAGGAGTTTTTGATTTCTCGATTACCTGTTTATAATAATCCTCGTACATTGGTGTAATTTTTTCTATCGAAAATCTTTGCGCCTGCTGATATGCGTTTATACGAAACTCTTTTAGCAATTCTTCATTAAGCAGCAGTTTTAAGGCATTTCCAGCCATATCATTTATGTCACCTACTTTGCTCAAAAACCCGGTTTTTCCATGAATATTTATTTCAGGAATGCCACCGCTGTCGGAGGAAATAACCGGCACTTCACATGCCATTGCTTCAAGGGCTGCCAAGCCAAAGCTTTCAGTTTCAGAAGGGAGAATAAATAAATCACTTACCGCAAGTAATTCTTCAATTGCCTCCTGCTTGCCTAAAAAATGAATGTCATCCTCAAGGGATGCCTGCCTTGCAAGCTTTTCTGCATTTTGTCGCTCAGGTCCGTCGCCAATAAATAATAATTTCGATGATACATGTTTTTTAATCTTACAAAATACTTTTACAACATCTTCTACACGTTTCACTTTTCGAAAATTAGATGTATGGATAATTATTTTTTCACCATTTTTTGCGATTACTTTTCTGAAGTGTTCTTTATTTAATTTTTTAAATCTGCTGAAATCAATAAAATTCGGAATTACTTCTATCTCTTTTTGAATTTCAAAATGCTTGTAAGTATCGTCTTTCAGACTTTGAGAAACTGCCGTAATTCCATCGCTTTGGTTGATGGAAAAAGTTACAACAGGAATAAATGTTTCATCCCTCCCTACTAAAGTAATGTCTGTGCCATGCAATGTTGTAACAAAGGGCAGATTATAATTTTTTTCTTTGAGTATCCGTTTCGCAATATAAGCGGCAGATGCATGCGGAATTGCATAATGCACATGTAAAACATCTAACTTTTCGAATAATGTAACATCAACAATTTTACTTGCAAGAGCAGTTTCATACGGTGGATATTCAAACAATGGATAATTAGTAAAATTTACTTCGTGGAAACGAATGTTTTCATGAAACGAATCGAGCCGGAATGGCTGCTTATATGTTATAAAATGAACCTTGTGATCTTTACCTGCAAGAGCTTTGCCCAGCTCCGTTGCAATGACACCGCTGCCCCCGTAAGTCGGGTAGCATACAATCCCGATTTTCATGCCGTGAAGGTAGTGAAATTAACAGTGCATTGCATTCACAGAAATTGCAATAGCTCTAAAATAACATCATTGAAAATCAAAAGTTATTCATCAGCTCATACAAATCTACTCTTGTTTCTTCTTCAAATTTTATTGATGGCTCTGATATTTAGCATTTGAATTTTGCTAAATCTTTGCAAGTTTATAAATAGAGGTAGGGGAAATGAAGCCCCACCAATGACTACGAAGCCATTTATTCTGCCAATCGAACTATACCTCTAAAATTAGCCACTCATAAATTATTAATTTGTTCATCACAATTTGAAGCAAATCATAATAAGGATTATTCTAGCAGCCCTAGTCCTTTATCAGGACATTTTATTTTACAAAATTTTACATTGCTAACACCGGTTCCTCACCAATCACACGCCTGCCTCTGCAGTATTAATTGACAAGCCTGATGATACATATATATTTCTAAAAACAAATTGCCGAATAAGAGCTGATGAATTACCTGAGCTGATAAATGAATGTCAAATTGCTTCATAACTAAATTGGAGTCAGGCGACCAATGATAACATGTTTAAAAGCTGCGAAGTTTCGTGGCATTTTTGTTAAAGTTACTTCCCATCTTCCCAAATCACCACCCCTTTTTCATTAAACCATTTCTCATATTGCGGCTGGTATATTTTTTCTACTTCGGTGCGCTTAATTTTTAGAGTGGGAGTTAATAAGCCGTTATCAATTGTCCAGTCATTGTTTAAGATGACTGCTTTTTCCAGACGCTCGTAGGGGTCAATATCTCTATTTACATTGCTAATTAATTCTTTTATGCTTTTCTGAATTTCATTTCCGGGCTTTGATTTTCCCGATGGCGATAAAACAATTAAGCAAATGGGTTGCGGCAATGCATAACCAACCACAAGCACATGGTCAATATCGGGATTTCCGGAAAGCTTTATTTCAATGGGCGATGGGGCAACATATTTTCCTTTGCTTGTTTTAAACATCTCTTTTACACGGCCCGTAATTTTTAAATAACCCTCGCCGTCAACTTCACCTTTGTCGCCAGTTTTAAAAAACCCATCAGGAGTAAACGCCTCTGCTGTCATTTCAGGCTCTTTGTAATAACCGAGCATTAATGCTTTATGCTTAATGAGAATTTCGCCCTGCTCGGATAATTTAATTTCTACATGCGGCAGCCTCTGCCCTACAGTTCCGATTTTATTACTTTGCTTTAAATTCACATGGGAGTAACAACAATCTTCCGTCATTGCATAAGCCTGCTGAATTTCAATACCTATTTTTTTAAACCATACAATTAATTCTGCGGAGATAGGTGCTGCACCCGAAAAAATATTTGTTGCCTTTGTTAAGCCCAGATTCTTTTTGACCTTACGTTTCACGACTGAGCTTAATACGGGAATTTTAAGGAATGTATTTATTTTTTTCTGTGGCAATTTTTCCAAAATCTTTTCCTGAAATTTTGACCAGATTCGTGGCACGGCAAGAAATACCGTGGGTGATGTATCACGTAAATTTTCTGGAAATGCATCGAGGCTTTCAGCAAAAGAAACTTTACCACCGGAATATAAACTACCAGCTTCGATTAGCAAACGCTCAGCAATATGACACATCGGTAAATACGAAAAAAAAGTTGCTTCCTCATCAATATATAACTCAGGAAATGCATAACTTACTGCATATGAAAAATTGAAAAAGGAATGCATTACGCCTTTCGGCTTACCTGTTGTTCCTGAGGTATACATAATTGTGCTTAGTTCTTCAATCGGGCGAGCCACGTCTTCTTTTATCGGCTCATTCCGTTTTATTATTTCATCCCAGTTTTCGTATTCCGTAACTCCATAAAACGGATAAGCAATACAGTTTAAATTTTCTGGCACACCGGGTTTCAAGTATTCCCAATCGTCGAGCTTGCCAACAAATAGTAATTTAGATTCACTGTGCCCGAGAATTTGTTTTACTGTTACAGGCGAAAGATTCGGATACAAGGGCACTGAAACATGCCCCGCCATCCAGATTGCATAATCACTCAAAACCCAATGCACGCAATTTTTTGAAAGGATGGCAATTTTGCTGTTGGGCTCCAAGTTTAATGATTTAATGTGTGCAGCCATCCTGCGTACTTCATTGCCACAACCTTTCCATGTGTAATTTTGCCACTCACCTTTTATTGGCTGGCGCAGATAAATTTTGTCGGGCTGTAATGTTTCCCATTTGTAAAAAGTTTCGAGCGGAGATAATATCTGTAGTTCAGAAGCCATGTTAATCAGTATGAATCAAAAATAAGTAATAATCAAACATGATTGAGCAACCAGATAAACGAACAGAAATATCGGAACTTGGTGAGTTTAAACTTATCGATCACCTCACTCAAAACTTTGAAATTAAAGATGCATTTAGTTTAAAAGGTATAGGTGACGATGCAGCGGTTATTGACAATTCCGGTAAATTAACCGTTATTACTACCGATATGCTTGTTGAAGGAATTCACTTTGATATGATGTATGTGCCATTAAAACATTTAGGGTACAAAAGTGTGGTTGTAAATTTAAGCGACATCTATGCAATGAATGCCGAGCCGCATCAGATTACCGTTTCACTTGCCATATCGAACAGGTTTTCTGTTGAGGCATTAGAAGAAATTTACGAAGGTATATATCACGCTTGCGAATATTATAATGTTGACCTTGTAGGTGGAGACACAACGTCTTCTCTAAAAGGATTAATCATTTCAGTTACGGCAATCGGAGACGCAACAGAAGATGAGTTAGTATATCGTGACGGTGCGAATGATGGTGATTTAATTTGTGTAACCGGCGATCTTGGCGCTGCATACATGGGCCTTCAATTGCTGGAACGAGAGAAAAAAATATTCCTTGAAAATTCAGGCGTCCAGCCAGATTTTGAAAACAAAAAATACATTGTCACCAGGCAGCTGAAGCCGGAAGCCCGAAAAGATGCTGTTGCATTTTTCAGAGAGAAAAAAATAAAACCCACAGCAATGATTGATGTTTCGGATGGTTTATCAAGCGATTTGCTTCACATCTGCAAACAATCAAAAACGGGTGCCATTATTTATGAAACGGAACTGCCGATACACCCCCAAACATTCGAGCAGGCAAACAGCTTTAATATAAATCCTGCAACCTGTGCTTTAAATGGCGGTGAAGATTATGAGCTGTTATTTACAATTGATCCAAGCCATGCAGCAGCAATTGCAGAAAATAACACCATCTCTGTAATCGGAAAAATCGTTCCTGAAAAGAACGGCGTATTCTTAAAAACAGGCAACGATAATTTATTTAAGATTCAGGCGCAGGGATGGAATTCGTTTAAGGGACCACAATAATTTTATATACAATCGTTGTCAACTCAATCGCTATTTTTGTATAGTTACATTTTCACTTAATATCTATGAAAACGAATAAAATCATCAGATTTACTTTTATCATGCTTGCTTTTCAAGCTTTATTCTCATGTAAAAAGGAGGAAAAAATTGGCGTATCGTGTACTGAAGCATTTATACTTCCGGGATTGCAAATAACTATTTCGTGCCAGGATATAACAACCTTAAACAAAAGCATTTTTTTTCCAAATAGCAAAACCGGATTTATTACAGGTTATGATGGCAAAATAATAAGAACCGATAACGGAGGTGAAACCTGGACAAATCTCCTTTCTGGAACAACTTTGCCTTTATTTCAGTATTCTTCTTAAATGATAGCATCGGATTTGCAGCAGGCGATGAAATGAATAATTGCCTTGACCCGGATTGTAACAAAGGCAGTGTATTTCTGACAACAAAGGATCGGGGAAATACATGGGTCAAAAGCTTTCATGATTTCGATTCTTATGTGATTCGTGCGTTGTATTTTTTTAATGAGCAACAAGGAATTGCTGTTTCCGTTCTCCACGAAAAACCCGAAGCAAAAATTATTAAAACCGAGGATGGCGGTAATACATGGATCGATGTTATAGGT
>MWVX01000228.1_pt1 | contig 16185 bp, 11 predicted proteins | sample 1047311 | NCBI WGS metagenome assembly MWVX01 (sample SAMN06349984, study PRJNA376086) | soil metagenome | isolation source: MtG-4 sample Antarctic (ecotone) soil | place: Antarctica | collected 2015-01-13 | reverse complement strand
CGCATAAGAGAAGATGGCATTTTTGTAATGGGTATTGGCGAAAAGAAAACGCCAAATGCATTTGTAAAATCATGTGAGATATTCACCTTTGTAGAAAACCTGGAAACTAAAATTGAGAAACCTGAATATGAAAATATATTTGCAGAGTATGAAAAAAACTATGCTGCCTGGACGCCTTATGCTAAGCATCGCCAATACATAAACGAAGGCATATTTGGTTCAGCATTGGCTGCATATGCTGCATCATTAGCACAGGTAGAAAATGCTTTGGTAAAAACCACTAAATCAGATACTGATGTAAAAAAGGCATTAGATGCTGCTACGGCTGCAAGAAAAGAATTTTTAGCGGCACTGGATATACCAAGCGATAAAAAAATTATGGCCACAACTGCTATGATGTTTTACAAGGATATTGATAAAAGCCAGCATCCTGTTGGTTTTTATGAAGATATTAAAAGCCGTTCCGGCAGCCTTGATGATGAAGCTACTTTTAAAAGCTGGGCCAAAAATGTTTTTGCTAATACCATGATTTTGGATTCAGTAAAATGGAATGCATTCGTTGCTAATCCTGATGCTGTTACTTTACAAAGTGATCCTGCTTTTGCCTATGCATCTGCATTTGTAAAGAATTATACAATGAAATATTTAAAAAATTACAGCGATTTTGTAAGTAAAAACAATGAACTGGGCAAAATGTATATGAAAGGCCTTATGCAAATGAATCCTGATATGGTAAAAAAAATGTATCCCGACGCCAACTTTAGTATGAGGGTGAGCTACGGTAATGTAAAAAGCTACAATCCCAGAGATGCTGTTCGATACGATTATGTAACTACAGGAAAAGGAATTATTGAAAAATATGTTGAGGGAGATTATGAATTTGACATGCCGGAAAAAGCCATTGATATGATAAAGAAAAAAGATTTTGGCCAGTATATGGATAAAGCAAAAAAGGATATTGTTGTAGGATTTATTACTACGAATGATATAACAGGAGGTAATTCAGGTTCTCCCGTTTTGGATGGTTATGGTAATTTAATCGGGCTTGCATTTGATGGTAACTATGAAGCACTAAGTCATAAAATTGCATTTGATAAAGATTTAAACCGAACTATTTGCGTTGATGTCCGTTATGTGTTATGGTGTATAGATAAATTAGGCGGAGCAAGTAATATAATAAAAGAATTAAAGTTGGTAAAGCCCCTCTAAAAGCCCCTCTAAATCTCCCCGAAGGGGAGACTTACTACCACTTCTTTTCAAACAGATTTACAGAAACCCTTCATTTTACGAAGGGTTTTTTTTGTGCCCGTTAGCAACCGGTTAAGTGTAAAAAATTTTTAAGAGAATAAGGGGCAAAGCAATCATAACATCATAATATCAGCGTATTTTTTTAAAAACATAGTTTTGCAGCATCAAAACTTAGCAATATGAAGCCTGATATTCTGTTTACGATCCTGATATTATGTATAGTGAGTTTAGAGCGAAGTTTTCCGGCTAATACCACTTTACCAATATCAGCGCTGACGTTTAAAAGGAGGCAGGTAGCAAAAATTATTATTCGCTCGTTAAGGCTATGTGTAACGGCAATTGCTGTGGCAGTAGTTAACCAAAAAGCCATCACTGTAGGGTTGAGTGTATTTACCAGAAATCCCTGGAGAGCAATTTTTGCGTGATCGCTTTTTTTTAGTGATGGAAGTGAAATATCCATTGGATGAAGGTTAACTTTTTTAAAGAACAAATAAAAAACTCCCATACCAATCATGAACAAACTGCCGGTAATGCCAATTGGTTTTTTAAAATCGAGTAACCGGGTAACCAATTCGGAAAACCCATTACTAAAAAGCACCCATAACAGGTCGCTCAACCAAACACCTGCTATAAAACTAAAGCCCCCTTCTTTTCCGTTGTTTATACTTTGCTTTATTATTGTAAAAATCACTGGTCCTACAGATATGACTAATAAAAGCCCCATTGCCAACCCTTTGAGCAAAGCATCTGTCATTAACCAAATTTTTGTGCTAAAAATTTCGTAAAATCAACTACTTATCTAAAAAAATTATTAGTAGTTTAAGGTATACAGCATATTATTGAACTGTTTCTTCTTTCAAAAATTTTTTCCAGTCTTCAAGCATTTTTCCTTTTAGTACCCGGGGGAATTTATGTTGTCCCCCGATCTTCCCTTTTTTCTTCATAAAATCCATAAAGTTTTTTTCGCTTAGTACATCTACAAAAATTTCTTTAAGTGCATGCTTACGTTCAACTTCATAATCATCATTCAGCTCTTTTATTTTATTATCAAGTCTTATACGTAACTCTTCTGCATTTACTTTATCATCAGTGCCTATAAACCAGTGATGGGCAAAAAAAGTTCCATGAGGTACACCGGCTACGGTAAATTCCGGTATGCAAATATTTAATTCATCACTAACCAATTGAATCGCCTTATTCATGTTATCAACACTCAGGTGTTCACCTACCAGGCTCAAAAAATGTTTTGTTCTGCCGGTAATTATTATTTCGTTTTTTTCCAGATCTACAAATCGTACTGTATCACCAATTAAATACCTCCAGGCGCCTGCATTGGTGCTTATTAAAATAGCATAATCTTTTCCAACTTCAACTTCATGTATCATGAGTGCTTCAGGCCTTTCGATCATATTACCATCCGCATCAAAATTGGTATCATCAAAAGGAACAAATTCAAAAAATATATTACTGGCTAAAGCGAGATGCATACCTTTTGCATCCTGGCGGTTTTGATAAGCTAAAAAACCTTCGCTGGCTAAATAAGTTTCAATATAGGTGATGGGCTTTCCTAACAATTTTTTAAAGCCTTTTCTATAGGGTTCAAAGGCAACACCTCCATGAACATAAAATGCAAGGTTAGGCCAGATTTCATGTATATTTTTTAGATTGTACCGCTCAATAACTTTCTCCATGCACAATTGCACCCATGCGGGTACGCCAACTAAAAATGCAATGTCCCACTGTGGTGCTTTTTCAATGATCTCGTCTAATTTTTTACTCCAATCTATTTCCCTGGCAATTTTTTTGCCCGGCTTATACATGCTTTGAAACCAAAAGGGAATATTTTTAGCCTGGATACCGGAAAGGTCGCCGGCAAAATAAGTTGGGCCTTTTTGCAGTTGAGTGCTGCCGCCTAACATAAGCCAACCCCGGCCAACTGAAGTTTTTGGAACCTTATTATATTTTGCAAGGGTTATAAGCTGCCTTACACTTGTAAGGAGATTTGACCTGATCAATTCTTTTGTGATAGGAATATATTTGCTTGCTGATTCACTGGTGCCACTGCTTAATGCAAAAAATTTTATAACACCCGGCCAGCAAATATCTGGTTTGCCCTGAAGAGTTTTATGCCACCATTCCTTATAAATACTGTTGTAATTATAGGCGGGAACTAATTGTTGAAATTTTTTTCCTAAATGGCGGCTCAACAGTATCTCATCAAACTTATACTTTTGCCCAAACTCTGTAAACCTCGACTTTCTTAACATTTTCTTTAATACTTTTAATTGCTGTCGTTTGGGGGAGCTAACCGGTAAATGAAATGCCCGGGCAATAGTTTTAGGGAAATTAAGTTCAATTAAAGCCATCAAAAAAATGTTGGTTAAGTTCAACAAATTTAAACAATTGTTAATCCATCTGCATCAAAAGTTTACCAAAGGTAAAGTGAAAGTTTTATGCTGATTTTACAAACATTTATAAAGAATGATTTATTTAAATATTAATTAATAATTTTTTGGGAAGCATGTCACAATTTTTAAAACAACCCAATACTTCAAAATCACGTCTCAAATAAATACGCACTCCTAAAAATTAAGTAGGTTTGTTTTCCTATTTTTCTAACAAAAATTATTTATATGAAGAAGATTATTGTAATATTTATTTTATCTGTTTCAGTTATCAGGGCCAGTGCCGATGAAGGTATGTGGTTGCCTATGCTGCTGGGGCAGCAGGTTTACCAGGATATGGTAAAACGTGGGCTAAAACTTTCCAAAGAACAATTGTATAACATTAATAAACCATCTATAAAAGATGCTATTATCATTTTCGGCAATGGCTGTACAGGAGAAATTGTCAGCAATGAAGGTCTCATTTTTACTAATCATCATTGCGGCTATGATGTTATAGCTGATGCAAGCAGTGTAGAAAATAACTATTTAAAAGATGGCTTTTATGCTTATAGCAAAGACAAGGAAATTAAATCATCATTAACTGTAACCTTTCTTGATAAGATAGTTGATGTGACCAATGAAGTGGAAACCGGGTTAAAAGATTTGAACTGGGCAGACAGAACGAAAAAAATTGGAGAGGTTTATAAAGAAATTACGGATAACGTCCTTGATACAAATAATGGAGTTTCCGGAAGAATTTACAACATGTTCAAAGGCAATCAGTATATTATGTACGTGTATAAAATTTACCGCGATGTTCGCCTGGTAGGCGCTCCTCCTGAGAGCGTAGGAAAGTTTGGCGGTGATACTGATAATTGGGAATGGCCACGACACACCGGGGATTTTTCTGTATTCCGGGTTTATGCTTCTAAAGATGGCAAGCCTGCAGATTACAGTGCAGGTAATATTCCGCTGAAGCCAAAATATTTTTTACCGGTTTCTTTAAAAGGAGTTAAAGATGGGGATTTTGCTATGATCTATGGCTATCCCGGCGGTACCAACCGATATGAAACTTCTTATGGTATTAAACTAAAAAATGAAATTGATAATCCATCGCTGGTAGGTTTACGGGATATGCGTTTGAAATATATGTATGAGCAAATGAAAAATGATCCTGCAGTAAAATTAAAGCTTGCTTCTAACTATGCCGGTATTGCAAACTATTGGAAATTTTATGAGGGAGAAACAAAGCAGCTTATTAAATTTAAAACCTATACCGCTAAGCAAAAAGCTGAACAGGAGTTTTTAAAATGGGCAAAAGAAAAACCTGAGTATGAAAATATATTTGCAGAGTATGAAAAAAACTATGCTGCCTGGACGCCTTATGCTAAACATCGCCAATACATAAACGAAGGCATATTTGGTTCAGCATTGGCTGCATATGCTGCATCTTTAGCACAGGTAGAAAATGCATTGGTAAAAACCACTAAATCAGATACTGATGTAAAAAAGGCATTAGATGCTGCTACGGCTGCAAGAAAAGAATTTTTAGCGGCACTGGATATACCAAGCGATGAAAAAATTATGGCCACAACTGCTATGATGTTCTACAAGGATATTGATAAAAGCCAGCATCCTGTTGGTTTTTATGAAGATATTAAAAGCCGTTTTGGCAGCCTTGATGAAGAACCTACTTTTAAAAGCTGGGCCAAAAGTGTTTTTACTAATACCATGATTTTGGATTCAGTAAAATGGAATGCATTCGTTGCTAATCCTGATGCTGTTACTTTACAAAGTGATCCTGCTTTTGCCTATGCATCTGCATTTGTAAAGAATTATACAATGAAATATTTAAAAAATTACAGCGATTTTGTAAGTAAAAACAATGAACTGGGCAAAATGTATATGAAAGGCCTTATGCAAATGAATCCTGATATGGTAAAAAAAATGTATCCCGACGCCAACTTTAGTATGAGGGTGAGCTACGGTAATGTAAAAAGCTACAATCCCAGAGATGCTGTTCGATACGATTATGTAACTACAGGAAAAGGAATTATTGAAAAATATGTTGAGGGAGATTATGAATTTGACATGCCGGAAAAAGCCATTGATATGATAAAGAAAAAAGATTTTGGCCAGTATATGGATAAAGCAAAAAAGGATATTGTTGTAGGATTTATTACTACGAATGATATAACAGGAGGTAATTCAGGTTCTCCCGTTTTGGATGGTTATGGTAATTTAATCGGGCTTGCATTTGATGGTAACTATGAAGCACTAAGTCATAAAATTGCATTTGATAAAGATTTAAACCGAACTATTTGCGTTGATGTCCGTTATGTGTTATGGTGTATAGATAAATTAGGCGGAGCAAGTAATATAATAAAAGAATTAAAGTTGGTAAAGCCCCTCTAAAAGCCCCTCTAAATCTCCCCGAAGGGGAGACTTACTACCACTTCTTTTCAAACAGATTTACAGAAACCCTTCATTTTACGAAGGGTTTTTTTTGTGCCCGTTAGCAACCGGTTAAGTGTAAAAAATTTTTAAGAGAATAAGGGGCAAAGCAATCATAACATCATAATATCAGCGTATTTTTTTAAAAACATAGTTTTGCAGCATCAATTTTTTTTATGGAAAATAAAATGAATAAAATAGCCCTGCTTGTTGATGGCGATAATGCGCAGCCAAAATTACTCAGCCTGGTGCTGGAAGAAGCATCAAAATACGGTAAGGTTACCGTAAGAAGAGTGTATGGTGACTGGACTACTCCACATATGAATTCTTGGAAAAGCCAGTTGAACGAAATGGCATTTAACCCAATTCAAAAATTTTCATACACTTCAGGAAAAAACTCTACTGACAGCGCACTGATCATAGATGCTATGGATATTTTACATGATAATCTTATTGATGGATTTTGTATAGTATCCAGCGACAGCGATTATACAGGACTTGCAAAGCGCATAAGAGAAGATGGCATTTTTGTAATGGGTATTGGCGAAAAGAAAACGCCAAATGCATTTGTAAAATCATGTGAGATATTCACCTTTGTAGAAAACCTGGAAACTAAAATTGAGAAACCTGAAAAGAAAGAAATCCATAAGAAAGAAAAGATAGCAGTTGATAACAAGCTTATTGATAAAGCATTTGATATGAGCGCCAACGAAAGTAATGAAGTATATATTTCTAACATGGGCCTTAATCTTAGAAAACTTGACCCAAGCTTTGATTGCAGAACATACGGCTTTAAAACTCTTACCCAGTTATTTTCAAACTTAAATGATTTTGTTGTTGTAGATAATATCGTAAATGGATTAAATAATCCACTCCTGAAAAGAAAGTAATAAGAGCATTCCAAAAGAAAAGAAGTAATAAAAGACCTTTATCTATCGCTTGTCTTTTAAACTGTTCAGGTTCTTAACCGCCATCTTTCCAACCCCATAAATACCTGCAGGCATATGTACGGTAAGGGCTCCATCTACCTGAGATCTGCAATATTTTTTCTTTTATTAATTTTTTATCTGAGTTATCTAATTTATATAATTTAACTATTGATTGCTGAATGCCCAGGTCATCAATAGCAAATACATCTTCACGGCCTAACGAAAACATTAGTATCATTTCAACCGTCCACTTTCCTACGCCTTTTATTTGTGTGAGCAGATCAATAACTTCTTCATTGCTCATTTTATGCAGACGGGCATCAGTAATTTTATTTTCAGTAAAAAATTTACACACGTTATGTACATAGCTTGCCTTGGCATTTGATAAACCTATACTGCGTAAAGTTTCAGGAGGTGTATCAATTATTTGCTGCGCAGAAGGTTCTTTAGTGCCATATAAGTTCAAAAACCGTTGATATATTACTTTGGCTACTTTAGTGCTTAGCTGCTGGCTTATGATTGATGAGCACAAATGCAGGTAAACTTTTTTTCTTTGAGCCAGAACAAAAGTCTCCTGGGCATCAACAAGTTTTTTAAATTTTTTATCTTTTGAAAGATGTGCTATGTGTTCCATTGGGAAGAATTTAAAGTAAAATAAGATAAAAGAGATTTCAAACTCTTTTCTTTTTGATAGTTTTAAAGTAAAGAATATAAAAGAGGTTTTGTTATGAGGAAAATAAAAGTTGGTTAAGAGAACAAAGGATCAACTTTCTCCCCCTTTATTTCTTAGCCCAATATCCCAGCTCATTCCACCATCTTTATTATCCTTTATCACAATTCCCGATTCGCTCAATTGTTTTCTTATTCTATCAGAGGTAGCAAAATCTTTTTTGGCTTTTGCTTCTTTTCGTATATCAATCATTAATTGCATTACTCCATTAAGTGTTTCATTATGCTCTCTTACATTTTTTAATCCAAAAATATCTTCCAGGTAAGTTTTAAATGTTATTTGCAATAATTGTATTGTTGAAGATGAAAGTGCATTAGAAGATATTATTCCATCTTTAATAGAATTGATAACCGGAACAATATCAAAAATATTTGCCAACACTTTCGCTGTATTAAAATCATCATTCATAAACTCATCAAGTTCAGCTATCAGCTTTATAATATTCTTTTCAAGTTCATTATCATTTGGCAACTGACCATTGTCAACTGACAATTTCATCAACACTTCATATGCTTCCCACAATCTTTTCAAACCCTTTTCTGCAGCTACCAACGCATCGTTGCTAAAATCCAGTGTGCTGCGATAATGCGTTTGTAAAATAAAAAACCTGATGGTCATGGGGCCGAAAGCCTGCGTTAATAAAGGATGATGCCCGCTGAACATTTCTGTGAGTTTTACCTGGTTATTGTAGCTCTTGCCCATTTTTTTTCCGGCAACGGTTATCATATTATTATGTAGCCAATATTTGGCGGGCATATGATTATTGCAAATAGTACTTTGTGCAATCTCGCTTTCATGATGCGGAAACATAAGATCCATTCCACCTCCATGAATATCAAATTCGGCACCTAAATATTTTGTGGCCATTGCACTACATTCAATATGCCATCCAGGAAAGCCATCGCCCCACGGGCTTTTCCAGCGCATTATGTGCTGGGGTGGCGCAGCTTTCCATAAAGCAAAATCTGCTTTGTTCCTTTTCTCTTCCTGGCCATCAAGCACTCTTGTAGTTTCCAGCAGATCTTCAACTACTCTTCCGCTAAGTTTTCCATATTGGTAATTAGCAGCATATTTTTTTACATCAAAATAAACTGATCCGTTGGCTACATAAGCATATCCTGCTTCAATTATTTTTTCTATCATGCTTATTTGTTCTACAATATGCCCGGTAGCAGTTGGCTCAATATTAGGCTCCCGGTTATTAAATTGTTTCATTGCCCAATGAAACAGGTTTGTATATTTCTGTACCAGTTCCATAGGTTCAATTTTTTCAAGCAATGCTTTTTTTGAAATTTTATCTTCTGCCTCACGTCCTTCTTCTTCAAAATGACCGGCATCTGTAATATTACGAACGTAGCGTACTTTATAACCAAGATGTAAAAGATACCTGTAAATAATATCAAAAGTTATAAATGGCCTTGCATGGCCCAAATGGCTTTCACCACTCACTGTGGGGCCGCAAACATACATGCCCGCATGGCCGGGAGTAATTGATTTAAAATCTTCCTTTTTCCTGGTTAATGAGTTATAGACCTTGAGAGACATTTTTATAAAAAATTTTTATCAAAAATTATGTGCTAAAAGTTGCGTATTATTTAAAGTGGAAGTAGCTATGCTTTTATTTATTAAACCAGGTAAGCTGATTTTGCAAAGATATGTTTCTGCCCTAAGGGCAACAATGGCAAAAGAAATTGTATGGCAGATTGGATGTCATGTAAATTAAAGATAAATATTATTTGGCAAACTCATTACTTGTTACGGTAATATCAGCAATTATTGGATAATGATCAATTAATTCTTTTTTTATTCTTACATACTGATCTATCGTAAAATTTTTATCTGTAAAAATATTATCTATACGCAGGGTCGGTGCGATCTTTGAAAATGTTCTCCCGATACCGGCCCCTTTTTCTACGAAAGCGTTTTGCATATTCTTGCCTATTTTGGAATAAGCGTAAGAATTTGGGACATCGTTAAAATCTCCGCAAATAATAACAGGATAAGGACTCTTGTTCATTTCGTTCTTTATCGTGTTAGCTTGTAAGCTTCTTTTTAAAAAACCACTTTTTAATTTGCTGATAATATTTTTTGAATTTTGTAAGCTGGAATCACTTTTAAAATGCGGATGATCCAGGTACTGAAAATTGCTTCTGTTAAACTTGAGTGATTGTAAATGAATATTAAATACCCGTAAGGTATCAGCGTTAGTCAATACATCCACATACTGAAAAATTGAATTATAATTATAAGGATAAACACTGATTGTTTGCCGTTTTAACATTGGAAGCTTTGAAAAAATCAGGACACCAAAATGATGATCATTATCAAAATCAAGCCGTACATCGTATGAATAATAATAACTTTTAAATTTTAACTTCCTCTTTATATCACCAAGGTAATTTATTGCTTTATCATCATCTCCTCCTACCATTTCCTGGAAACAGGCAATATCAGGTTGAAATTGATTGATCAATTCAAGCATTTTTTCTTTCACTTCGGGGTGCGTTTTATGCTGCATAATATCAAATTGCTCTACATTCCAACTCATTACCCGTATGCTGTTGGTTTTTTTTTGAACGGTAAATGTTGAAGAAAAATTAAACGGGATAATATTTTCAACCTCCCTCCATGCAATTGCTATTGTAATTATTGATACGAAAACCCATAGTGATTTTGAGAAAAGCCATAATAATAAAAAGAAAATAAGGATCAATAAAATGTAAGGAAGACTTAACGTGGCTAACCCTATAAACCACCATTGTGTAGGATTAAAATATTGTACAAAAGCGCCTGCCAAAAAAAGTGAAGCAGCAAGAATATTAAATAGCACCAATAAAAATTTGGAAAACCTGCGTAAAGAGGGTTTTAGCATATAACAGAACCGGATTTTATGGATATGAATTTATGGAGCTTAATAATTAAATATTAAAAGTCTGCTTCAGCGGCTCTTTTTAAAATATTTTTTTCTTCCTCAGTTAATAATTGGTAACCCTGCTGATTTATCTTATCAAGAATTTCGTCAATACGCTGCTGTGTAATATTTGATTTTTTTACGAAAGGTTTCTGATCACCTGTCTTATAAAAAACTTTTTCTTTTGGTTTTATTACCGGAGGTTGTTTTTTCTCCGGATTAAAAAGATTTATAAACCAACCATACATGTTATTCATCCACAAACTCCAGTCTTTTCCTTTACGTAAGCTAAATACAAACATAAATCCGGTTAAGCCTCCGGATAAGTGCGCAATATGATAGGCAGCTCCATTCCCTGCAATGCCAGCAAAATCAATTATCACATATATTACAGTCAGCACCCATAAAGGTATTCCTCCGTTCAGCATTTTAAACAGCCGAAAATCAGGAGCAAGCGTGGTAGTAGCAACTGCTACCGCCATGGTGGCGGCACTGGCACCTAATAAAGAAGAAGTGGTAATAAGTGGATTTAGAGGAGGTATCAAATAATAGGATGCCATAAAAAAACAGGCCCCCGCAACTCCACCATAAATATAAACAGGTATAAGCTTTTTATTTCCAGCCACATCCTGAAATATTGAACCAAAAACCCATAGCCAAAGCATATTAACTATAGCAACAATAAGTCCGGTATGGGTAAACATGTATGAAAAAAAAGTCCAGGGCTTATGAGTGAGATTTGCAAGGCTTGCAGGCATAGTAAACCAGTATACAATATTACTTTCAAATACACCGGGGGCTGATTGTAAAATGAAATAGACGATCTTTATAAAAACCAGCGCTAAAAAAATAACTGCGTTAATGCTGACAAGGGCCATCAAAGCATTCCCATCTGCGCCAAAAGAAATTTTCTTTCTTCTATAGTCAATATATCTTTCTGATTCGCTCATTATAATAGTAGACAATTAAAATGTCTATAAAGTTACAGTTTTCTTCTTTTTGTTAAAATGCCTCAGGGGTTAAATTTAGTAAAAGGTTTTTGTATTTGTTTTGTTCCAGATTATTACTAATATAAAACCCATTACCATACCACCAAGATGGGCAAAATGCGCAATATTATCGGCCTGTCCGGGATGCAAACCTCCAAAAAGATCAATGGCCGCATAAATGGCTACCATATATTTTGCTTTTATAGCAAAAGGTAAAGGGAATATAAAAAATTCAGTATTCGGAAAAAGATATGCAAAAGCTGCAAGTAATCCCATAACAGCACCTGATGCACCTATAGCAGAACCTGGAGGTTGCATTGTCAACATCTGCGCCACAGCAGCTGCTAAACCACAAACCAAATAAAAAATTAAAAACTTTTTTGATCCCCAAACTCTTTCCAATACGTTACCAAACATCCATAATGCATACATGTTAAATAAAATATGGAAAAAAGAATTCGGAGAATGTGCAAACATGTGAGTTACCAATTGATACGGGCTGAATTCTTCACTTTTAAATGAATATAAAGCAAGTATATTAGTGAGGCCTATACTTTTATCCAAAATTAATTGGGCTACATATATTAAAGCGTTTATAATTATCAGATTTAAAACAACCGGGGTAGTTTTCTGCATTGAGTTTCCGTATTGAGCCATTTGTTATTTAATTTATCATGCAATTTCGGAATAGTAAATGGATTTATTAAATTTGTATCAGTGAAAAAATATTTAAGTTGTATATGAAAAAACTGCTACCGGATTTAGCGCTTATGTTCCGGATTTTGCCCGGATGCATTGCAACTGCATCTACAAAAAAATCTATAGAAAAGAAAATTTACGCAACCATCAGATTTCATTTACAGGGTTGAGAGCAGAAGGTTTACCGGTTTTAAAACAACATCAGCTTCTGAAGTTCTGGTGCTCAGCTAAAATTTATTTTAATAAAAGAAGACATACACATTCAATGTGATGCGTATGTGGAAACATATCTACCGGCTGAATCTTTTCCACTTTGTATTTTTCGCTCAATAAAAAAATATCCCTGGCCTGGGTGGCTGCATTACAGCTAACATAAACAATTTTTGATGCAGCAATATCCAGTAATTTACGCACAAGCTTTTCATGCATTCCTGCCCGTGGCGGATCGGTAATAATTACATCGGGCCGGCCATGAACAGCAAAAAACTCATCATTACAAATCCCGGTTACATCACCGGTAAAAAAAGTTGCATGGGTTATTTTATTATGCAAGGCATTTTCTTTTGCATCTTCTATAGCCTGTTGATTTACCTCTACTCCAATAATTTTTTTTGCTCCCTTACTCAAAAAAATTCCAATACTGCCAGTTCCGCAATATAGGTCATAAACAATTTCCTTGCCGGTTAGTTGAGCAAAACTTCGGGCAACATTATATAGCTTTTCAGCTTGTTTTGTATTTGTTTGAAAAAATGATTTAGCTGAAATTTTAAATTGAAAATCTTCCAGGTGTTCAACAATAAAGCCACTGCCATAATACAATTGAGGCTCAAGATCAATTATACTATCGTTCCACTTTGCATTGATAGTATACAAAAATGTGTTTATAGAAGGTACTTGTTGTAGTAAGTGATCAGCAATATTTTTTAAAGAGGATTTATCTTCATAACCTACAACAAGGTTTACCATTAATTGGCCTAAAGAACTATAACGGATAATAATATTGCGTAACCATCCGGTATGTTTTTTTATATCGTAATAAGACAAATTATTTGTGATGGCAAAATGTCGTATGGTATTTCTGATCAGATTATTAACCTCATCCATTAAATAACATTCCTTTATATCGATTATTTTATCAAATATTCCAGACACATGATAGCCTAATGCGCCACCAAAATCCGGCCGTTCAGCAGTGATTTCATTTTTGTCTTTTGGCAAAAGGTCTTCAAGTTCATGCGGAAGGAGATATCTTTTATTACTAAAAGTGAACTCTAATTTGTTGCGGTAATAAACAGTTTTATCAGCGCCGATTATTGGTAAAATTTCAGGCAGCTCAACTTTACTTATCCGTTTTAAATTTTCTTCAACCTCCTGTTGCTTATAAATGAGTTGCTTTTGATACGGCAACATTTGCCATTTACATCCTCCACAAATTCCAAAGTGCATACAAAAAGGCTCAACTCTGTCTTTTGAATATTCCTTAAAACTGATGGCTTTGCCTTGTGCCCAATCTTTTTTGTTTTTTGTAATTAAAACATCAACAACATCTCCCGGCACTACGGCCTCTACAAATATTACTTTACCGTTTAAGCGGCCTATTGCTTTGCCTTCAGCAGCATAATCAGTTACCGGCAAATTTTCTATAACAATTCTTTTATTTCTCACTCGTGTAAAGGTGTTCCGATTGATTAAAGTATCTATGTACAAACTTTGCCAATATCCGACTTTGATATTGCTGCCCGACTATTTTCATTTTTTAATATTGTGGTTAGGCGGGGAAAAGAAGCATCCCGGCATGTCGGTATTGCCCGGCAATTTGATTGTCATATAGTTCATTTAACTATTTAAAATTAAAATAACAAAGCATCATACTTTTTCACTAAGCTCCAGCCAGCGCATTTCTTTTTCATCTAAAAGTTTTATTATTTCATTAATTCTTTCAGAGGCTTTCTGCAGATCATCAAAAGATACTTCGCCTGAATTCATTACTTCCTGCAGGGTATTTTTTTCTATTTCCAGGGCAGGCATTTCTTTTTCAAGGAGCTTTAATTGATATTTTTCTTTAAAAGAAATTTTTTGTTTGCTGTTTATTTCTTTCTGTTTATTGGTTGATTGAATTGTTTGTTTTTTATTTACTGCCTGCATATTGCCAGGCGCTTCTTTCTCTTTCCAGATTCTATATTCTGAATAATTGCCGGGAAAATCTTTTATTACCCCATCTCCTTCAAAAGCAAAGAGATGATCCACTACACGGTCCATAAAGTAGCGGTCGTGACTAACAATTAAAATACACCCCGGAAATTCTTTTAAAAATTCTTCCAGCGTTCTTAAAGTTTGCAGATCAAGATCATTTGTAGGCTCATCAAGAACTAAAAAATTTGGATTAAGAAAAAGCACACTTAATAAATGTAATCTTCTTTTTTCCCCTCCACTTAATTTGCTTAATGGTGTATACTGCTGTTCTGCAGCAAAGCCAAATTTTTCCATAAATTGCGATGCACTGATCTTACTGCCATCTGCCAATGGAAAAAATTCGGCAAAATCTTTTACATATTCAATGGCTCTCTTATCTTCTTTATATTGCAAGCCTTCCTGTGCAAAATTTCCAAACACTACAGTATCTCCATGATTAATTTTACCGCTATCAGCCGGTTCTGTGCCTAAAGCAATTTTTAAAAAGGTGGATTTGCCAACGCCATTCTTTCCAATAATTCCTATGCGCTCACCCCTTTTAAAAGTATAATCAAAACCTTTCATAATGAGTTTATCCCCATAACTTTTATATACTTTTTTCATCTCTATCACTTTACCTCCAAGTCTCGTCATTTTTACCTGCAGTGATACATCCAGGTCTTCTTTTTGCCGGCTTACTTTTTCTTCTAAATTAGTAAATGCATCCTGCCGGCTTTTTGATTTTGTGGTACGTGCCTTTGGTTGCTTGCGCATCCACTCAAGTTCTTTTCTAAAAATATTTTTGTCTTTGCTTAATTCACTTTGCTGTACTTCCTGTCGTAATGATTTTTGTTCAAGAAAATAATCATAGTCACCTTTATAAACGTATAGTTTTTCGCCATCAAGCTCAATAATTTCATTGCAAACATTATCTAAAAAGTAACGGTCATGCGTAACCAGCAATAAGGTACTTTTTTGTGATGATAGAAAATTCTCCAGCCATTCTATCATTTCAACATCAAGGTGGTTGGTAGGTTCATCGAGTATTAACAGGCACCTTCCTTCGTGCAATTGTGATTCAATTAAAGCCTGTGCAAGCGCTACCCGTTTTTTTTGCCCGCCGCTTAATTTTTTTACCGGCTCATTTAAGTGATGAAGATTAAGCTTACCTAAAATTTGTTTTAGATCAGATTCAAAGTTCCATGCATTTTGTTCATCCAATTCTGCAATCAGTTCATTTAATTTATGCTCATCATGTCCTCCATCTTCAAGATACATTTCATAGTCCTTTACCACTTTTACCACCGGATTGTCAAGTCGTAAAATATTATCCCAGATAGATTTGCTATTATCAAAAACAGTATCCTGTTGCAGCATAATAACTTTCACATCTTTATGAACCCAAACTATGCCACTATCCGCATTATCAAGCCCTGAAATTATTTTTAATAAGGTAGATTTTCCGTAACCATTTCTGGCAACAAATGCAACTTTATCTCCTTCCTCTACATAAAAAGTCATGTTTTTAAAAAGTGTATTAACACCAAAACTCTTACTTATATTTTCAACCGAAGCATATTGCACGGCGCATTTGCGATATCATACCAAATTTTTCATCTATGGGAAAGTTTTTTGTAATCGTGTAAACCCATACTGCCAATTGACG